>Ga0209737_10003532_pt1 | contig 10909 bp, 9 predicted proteins | sample TergutCu122P3_FD_187284 | JGI IMG/M metagenome (GOLD analysis project Ga0209737, IMG submission 187284) | Cubitermes ugandensis P3 segment gut microbial communities from Kakamega Forest, Kenya - Cu122 P3 (SPAdes) (version 2) | ecosystem: Host-associated > Arthropoda: Insects > Digestive system >...
GCCCACTGAGCCTCCTATACAGTGGATACCAGGTCATTCTCTGAGTTAAAGTGGCCAGGGAGTGGCATTAACCACTCATCCCCATCTAACACCAAGGTTAAAGAAAGAGTAGAGCTATACCTGTACTCCTCTCTGCCATCATAGCAGGTAGTAGGGTCAACTTTATCTTTTTTGTACTTTATTTATATGGAGCTTTGGCTGGGGCCACAAGCAATGAATGCAAAATGGGAGAAGCTCTTAGACTAGACTTTTTCAAATCACCAACTTAATGCACAATTCCTTTATTCTTCAACAATATGTCTGTGGTCCACCAAGTTCTATCATATTCCTCACAAGTGTCAGCCTGAAGTCTTGGTGTGAGATTTTAGAACCATGGGACTGCAGGAGAACATGGCTGTTTAGAATTGTGAGGTTGAGGAAATAAGAAAGGAGTTCCTTCTCCGTTTCCATGCATGGTGACTGATAGTGCAATCCTCGTGGCAGTTCTAATCTTCCGCAGTGGCTGGCTTCAGGGCATATCCACTCTTATCACACAAGCTACCTTCTGGTATTTGATTGTGAATGTCAGCAAGAGCATGTGATGCTTGTCCTGCCAAACCATTACTGTCATGTCACCGCATTTCTTGTTCTGTCATCGTGCTTCATTTTCATTGTCTGTCTTCTGAAGTTGTCAGGCATTCCCTTACATTTTGGTTTAACTGTACTGCAGCAGTTTATTTTCTGTTTTGTCAAATTGTTATATAAGGCCGGAGAAAAAAGAAATTTTCTATGTGTAACTTTGGCTGTGTGCCTTTTCTTTTCTTTTCAATTGTTTCCTGTGAAGTGGAAGTAACGTGTAATGTGTAAGAAGTGGTCTTGTATCATTGTATTGGGGTACAAAGGTGTGAAGAATTGTTCTGCCTTGTCCAGTATTTCCTGAGTCTGTCTTATGTGTTATGGCCAGTCCATACAGTGATTGCTAGAAATGAAAACATTTCAGAATTCATAGTATCTGGAAGTGGGGTTGGTGTTCTGTTACATCTGTCCAAATATTAGTGGCAATGTCTGTTGGTCTTTGTCACCAGCAGAGTAATAACAGATGCAAAATAGAACTTGAAAATTCTCAGTGGTGACAAATATTTTGCAGTTCTGCATTTGTTCCTGGCCTCTTGTCACCTTCATTAACTGATGGGCATGCCCCTAGGTAGCTTGAGATTGTTGTTATGGCAGTGGTGCTGATGGTTGTTGTTCTCCATCATAATGATAATAATTTTCTTGTGATTCTGTATGCTTATATGCATCTGAATCAGTATTGCAGATCAGCTCAGATTCAGTATCTTCATTATGAAGCTTTATTTTGGGAGGAGTGGAGTTGAATACATACTTACATATACTAAATTTTGCAAAAAGCAGGTTCACTGCACTATGGACAAACACTGGATGACTCTGGTCACTCATAAACATTGACATATTCATGTACTTTCGCAAGTCAGATTTCTTTCGGTTGTAACTCTACACCCCTTGTCAGTAGGCCCATGTGCATAACTTTTTCCTTGACAATGGAGAAGACTTCAGAAGAAAGAAGCCTGAATTTAAGGGTAAGGAGAATGAAATAGAATGTACTACTAAAATTTGTCTTTTAAAGAAATGCTTCTTTTTTATACTGCCTAAAAATATAGTAAACTGTGGTGTAGACTACAGTGTTCTCCATGCTTGCTTGGGTAAATGCAGTTTTGTTTGTAAATACCATTGTATCCTTCATGACATTTAAACGTTTTCATACTTATTGTGACAAACATTTAAATATCCTGAGAATCTTCTGGGCTGCTGACACTGCAGGGTATGTGAACTGCCTGCATCTAAAGGTTAATGTGTAGTAGCTTGGTTATTACACCAAAGAGAATGAAGTCAGCAGAAAGGAGTCTTTAGAGAAGACATTTAACTTTCACCATGTAGAATTAAGTGTGAAGTTACGTAGTTTGGGGCCCCATTTTGCCAAAGCGGTAATGAGTATTATTGGCATTGGTGGTGAACCAGCTACAGGTAGTGAAGCAGGATGTCTGTGCATGGTGCTCATGTCTTTGAGCTTACTGTCAAGAAGAAGTGCTGCTGACATACTCATATAGGCCATCATTTCATAATGGACAGTTGCTTGTTGTAAGGAACATGGTGATCTGTGAAGTTCTGTCTTGAGTAGACCATATTGTAGTTGACTGTGCAAAATATAAAATGGTTCCAATGGCATTCCTTTTCCAGCACAGTACCTAAAACTCCTAGGGATAAAAATGAGAATGCACCTCCTGCTATCCTTTATATCTCCAGTGCTTTAGAGAAGTACTCTCACTCCTAAGTTGGCAGAAACCTCTTTTTTTTTTCTTTTTTTTTTTTTGGTCTTTTATGCACTTTATATTTTATATTTTCAGTATTGATTTGTTTTAATTTCTCTTAATGTAGGCCCCTCTACTGCCTGGTAGAACTCTAGATTTTTCCACATTTTCCATATCCCCTGCTGCTTATTTGGTAGGGAAGTGACGACTTAAGATTAATTTTCCTTGTGTGTTTTCAACAAGTTGTAACTAACTGTAGATAGGCACAAATAGTACTGGTAGCTGAGCCATCACCTATAAACCAACCACAAACACCTAAATAGATTTTGACTAAACTGGAGAGAATTTACCACTGCAGAAATCTGAATTTAATGTTAAATGGGGATTCACTGTAATATGAAGAACCTTTGTCTTTTGTGGCATGGGTGACAACGTGCAAGGTTCTCTAAATTGCCTGTTCTTTGTTTTAGATATCTGCTCTTTCTTACGTCAGTCATACCGCTTCGTTTCTGTTGATGACTACATGTGCCTCGCAGAACAACTGGCTGAGACGTACAAGAAAGCAAAGACAGAGCTTGTTCAGAGCTTGTCCTTCACCTTGATGGGATTTGCAAATTGTACAAAGAAAACATTACCTGACAGGTCTGAATACCCAATCCTTAGCAGTCACCACATTGACCCTGCATTGAAGTTGCCTATGATAAGTAATTTAAATACACACAACTATGTTGGTAAGCCATCTTTTGAGACCATGTTAAGGTCATATGGTGATATACTCCCAGGAAGTACAAAAAATGATGCAGTGTTTATTCCTGATGCTGAAGTTGGTGATCCAGATATCCATACTGCAGAAGATATATTGGCTGCTAAGAGACTTCCAGCTGCCCGTATTGAAAGTGTAAATGAAGGAGATTATTTAGGCATAATTTACAGTGGCTTTGATGGTTCTGATGATATTGACAATAGAAGTGATGAAGTTCTTGATGGCGATTATGATGATGATGATGATGATGAGGAGGATGAGGATGAGGATGAGGAGGAGGAGGAGGATGAGTATGAAGATGGTGAACAGCAGGAGAAGAATCTGATGAGCCGTGTAGAGAACACTGCAAAGAACCATGAAAAGGAGAATATAAATGAAAAAGAGGAGACAACGAGAAAACAGATTGAGGAGGAACTGGCAAGAGGCTTAAATCCTGATGCTAATGAGTTTAAACCTCTAGAAGTAGTAGTTCCTGAGCATGGGGAATTGAAGTCACATTCTGAAGGAAATGCTGAAGCAAAAACAGCTGCTAGATTTGTTCCAGCTCCATTTGACAACGTTAATTTGATGGGTGCAGCCTCAGGTAAGTCATATAGCAGTATAGTTGCTGAGTTATGTGCCTTTTACCTATCATTGATTAGTATATGCATATACGGTTGAACCTGTTCATAACAACATCGATTATGCGACACCTCATCAATAGTGTCAGATATTCTGTGGTACCAATTAATTTCTCACCGTTAACCATAACATTATACTTCTCGGTTAGAACAGCACTCGTTTATAATGACACGAAATATTCCATACGTTTCATGGTGTTATGTACTCATATTCATATTGACTCAGTCTAGCCAATATTAGATTTTGAAAGGCAACATACTGCATTAAAATGTGGGAGATACATGACTTTTCAGATGTTTTTCAGTATGTTGGATTTCCTGTTCTCGGAGTGATTTTTGTGCAGTGGCTTTCTCCTGGCAAGTGATGATGTGTATTCTGGAAGAAGTGTACTGACATTTCAGAGTATCTTCTTGCATCCATCCACAGATTAGAAGCATAAGTTGCATGTGGAGAGACATTGTAGGTAAAGGGATAGGGTAGATTAGGTTAGAGCTCTGGCTGGGCTATTGGGAGGTGGGTTGTAAGGAAGTAAGGATGTTCTTGAAGGAGTGAATGGGAGTGCTGAGGAGAAACAGGGACAAGAAGTTAAGGAAGAAATACTTTGAAATGTGGTAATGAAATAATAAGAATACATGTAAGTACAGGTACAAATGCTTAGGGGTGGGGGTTGGGAGGCAGGAAAGCTGGAAGCATAAAGTAAGGGGAAGCAGGAGGCTGTTGAACCAGTAAGAGGAGAGGGAAGTAAGCATGGCTGGTTAGAAAAAAGTGGAAGAGTGAAGGGGAGCTATAATTAAATAAGAATATTAAAATAAAATCATAATTAGTTAAAATTAATTCAAATTGAAGAAACAGTAAATAATGTAGCAGGAGAGAATGGGCTTGGAAATGTCTACAATACTAGTAGGGCATATATGAGTAGGCAGCCGTCATACATATGAAGGTTTTGTTCCAAGTTGGGCATACTTGGGCCAATACAGACTGCCCTTTTTAGGGCCTTCACACTGTCTATTCCCCACCCATCCCACCCATATTTGTTTTGCTGTTATTTTTTGCAATTTTACGTAATATTTTATTTAATTTTACATTTTCTTATTTTCATGTCTTTCATTCATTGAAAAGCTTCACTTTTCTAAATAACGTGGTATTTAAGGTAACAGGAGGATGATGTAGAGGAAGAAGAACTGTGGGAAAGACTAGAGGTAGGGATGGGAGAATGCTGTTTGGAGTGATGCCATAGATTTACTTGAGGTACAGAACTGTAAGGCGGCAGCAAAGGAGAAAGAATTCTGGAGGAAGGCAATCAGGGAGCCTGTGGTCCAAAAGTGGACCCAAGTGTCATAGATGCAGGAGGAGGAGGAAAAAGACCATGATGACGACTTAGCATTTCTCACCCTTGACTTCCTTTACAGTTTCCTCCACACCTGCCCACTACCTTCAAAAATAACCCTTTTAAGGGTCCCATTTTGTTGCTCTTTACCCTTACTTTCACCTCATATCCAATGGGCTTTGGCCCTGTTTCTGTATCCACACTGCCATTTCTGCATATGACTTATTTGCCCAACCTCAAGAAGGAGGCAGGAGGTTTCTGGAACTTCAGTACACTTCTACCTGTGTGCATGGCATCGCCCTAGAAGATAAAGCTCTTTTTCTGTAGACACATCCTGTTTATACAGTATTAAATTATACATCTTCAACATGCTGCAGTTTAAGTAATATTATTGTTATTATCATTTAGGGAAATACATTAGTTTCCTTTTGCACTGGAAATTTGGGAAGCTTACTATTGCGCCAGGAGGGTTGTGCTTGTATAGTTAATATTGAGCAGAAATAATAGAAATGTTTATGTCCCATATGCACTTTGGTATCTGTACTGTTAACTGTTTTTGTCAGTAATGCTGTTCGTGACATCTGTGCACCAGTTTGTATCTCTGCTGTTCTGTAGCTTAGTGAGGTGTAAAAGATAGTATCAGCAATGCACTAATGTCCTGACCAATGGGGATGTTTTATAAATTGCTGAGACTGCATTTCAGGATTTCCAATTTTAAGTAAATTTAAACTAAGTTAACTCATATTACTTCCCTGCATCTGATATCAGAGTAACTCTTTTTCACCCCGTAGGTGTACCCTCTTTGCAGTCAGCAGGTTCAAAACTTGAGAAGTGGTCTTCAGCAGATGGTCAGCCCAGAGTTTCAGTAGCACCTTTAACTCATTTGTGCTCACAGAAAACTGCTCTTCCTCTGGCTGTGAAACTCGAAAACCCAGTAGTGTACACACCAACATATACTTCACCAGTAGGGCCTTCACAGCAGTCTGTAAGTTGAAACTGTGAGCTGATAGCATGAAGTCAAGTATGCAAGGATGAACACTGTTAATGCCAGTTGCTGTGACTTGGCGGAACGTTTATTTTGTCTCACTGAAATATGAACATTTTCCTTTGTTTTTGTCATGCTAGTGATGTTAGTAGGACAGCTGAAGGCACATAGACTGCAGTAGCTGCTTGAACCAGTGCAAGACTTTTTTTTAGTATTACTAAGGAGATAATGTATTTGAAATAAGATATAAGAACTTGAAATTCAGGGGAAGACATAAAAGGAAATTTAACATTAAATACTTTAAAGATACAGTGTATCTTAAAACAGTGTAAAAAGTTGTGAAGGATTGTATTATGGGTAGCAGTAGCATGTCTGGTGTCTGATAAAAAGGCCAAAAGGATGGACACGGGTCATGTGCAGTCATTGCTGAGGGTGTCCTATACCATGAATGTGAAGTATGTTGGTTTACATATTGTGTACTGATGACAGTGTATTACGATCTGTACTGCAGTTTAAGTGTTACATCACAAGAAGCTCCAACAGGTGTCATAAGTCTGAATTGGCCATCATTAAAAATATAGAAATAATGGTTAAAGGGGAGAGTGCCATTCCTGTGCAATGTTCATGGCTCTGAAATGTGGTGTGTTCGTGTGTGCGTGTGCGCACTAGTGTAGGGGTTGTAAACATACCAACAAATTCTGTATGAAAAAATTTTCTGTGTGTCAGCTATTTTGAAGTTGGTATTGGTGTCATATTTCTGAGGTTGAGTGGAACAAATTTAGCAGAGCCAGAATCTGTACTAGTAAAAAATCACACAGTGCGGTCCAGAGGTTCCCGGACTTAATTTTTTACTGCTTTCCTACCAACACCATTATTGGGCCGTGATCGAACTACGTAGTTGAAACTGTTTCTCACAAGTGTGCAAATTGGCATTAGTGTAGTTGCAGTTGTTAAGAGAGAATGTCTCGCACTAACTGTTGTTGTTACTCTGTGTCAATGCTGGGAGATGGATGTTAAGGAGGAACAACATGTGGCGATTAAATTTTGCTGAACTCGATTTTTCGGCTACAAAGACTGTGGAACTGATTCAGAAGGCTTACGGTGATGTAGCATTAAGTCGAACAACAATTGTTGAGTGGCACAAACGGTTTCGAGAGAGTAGAGAGTCATTGAAGGATGACGAACGCAGTGGTCGGCCCACAAGAAGTTGAACCGATGACAACATTGCCGCTGTCGACAAAATGGTCACAGAAGATCAAAATGTGACATCTCGGTTAATAGCAGATACGCTGGGCATCCCGAAAACTGTGGTTCTATAGATTTTAAGAGAAGATTTGAAGAAACAAAAACTGTGCTCAAGATTTGTCCCGCATGCACTGACACAAGAGCAAATGAACAAGTGAGTTGCCGTGTGCCAAGACCTGTTAAACAAGATTAAGGGTGACAAGAACTTTCTGGACAAGGTTATTACAGGTGACGAGAGTTGGTCTTTTGCGTACAATCCTGAAACAAAGCGTCAGAGTTCCAAAGGGTTGGCGAACATTCTCCATGACCGAAGAAACTGTGCTTCCAAAAATCAAAAGTGAAGACGATGCAGAAAGTGTTTTTTGACAGCCAAGGCATTGTGCACAAAGAGTTCGTGCAAGAAGGTTGCACTGTTAATGCAGAATATTATAAAGGTGTGTTAGACCGCCTAATTTCGTGCATTCGATGAGTTCGTCCCGCCCTGTACTGCACTCGTGATTTTTTTCCCCTGCACGACAACGCCCCAGCGCATTCAGCAGCAAAAATTCAACAGTTTCTGACTCAAAAACAAGTTGCAACATTGAACCACCCCCCATAGTCGCCAGATTTGTCTCCCCCTGACTACTTCCTATTCCCGAAGGTGAGGTTGCAGCTGAAGGGTGCAAGATTTGATACATTTGAAGAGATTCAGAAAGCTGTGACCGAGCAGCTACACAAGATTCCCACAGAAGACTTTTCTAACGCCATGAAGAAGTTGGAAACACATACTAACCTGTCTATTACATCTAATGGATCCTATTTTGAAAAAATAAACAATTCCCCCCCTCCTAGTCCGGGAACTTTTGGACCACACCATGTATTTGCAGGACTTGGTCATTAAATTGTAATGTTATTAATTTGTGGTTCTTGCTGGCTTCCCCAAACAAATAGTACCATATGCAGGAGGTTAGGTGTGGGAAGTTCTTCTGTGAATTTCTTGTTATTTTATTTGAGAAGTAATTCAAACTCTTTGCATGGTGGTGATTGATTAGGTATTGGTTCTGGTGTGTAGACTGTTGTTGTCGTCGTCGTCGTCATCACTGCTGCTGCTAATGGCACATTGGCACCAGGTAGTGTGTTGTGTCCATTTTCAACGTGGAAATTTCCAGTATGTTTGTGTGGAACTTTGATTGGTACCTACCATATTGACATAACCAAGAAAATGGTAATACCAAGTTTCACTGCCCTAGTAGCCCAGGTATGACGTGACTGAAGGGTGTTAGACATATCAAAGGATTAGCACTCCTCGGCCGAACATATTTGTAGCCATGGTAGCGTATCCCATATGATGTGCTTGTCCTAGATATGCCTTAAAGTTTTAATTAATTTTCGTAAAATTGAATAGGTAGAAGTGTCTGGAACACATCGTTTGTTCATATATGTACGTCTCGTCTTTGTAGGCATGCAACATGTTATGGCCATCTCTCTCTTGACTTAATCATGTTAATATTTTTGGAAGAGTACAAATTGTGTAGCTTCTTGTTGTCTAATTTGCTTAAATCTTCTTTTAATTCCTCTTAGACAGCATAATGAGGAAATCACAGTGCAATGAGTTAATGTTTAAAAAAACATATAATGTAATAGGCAGTGTGTTAATATGACACTATGATATGTGTATGTTTCCTGACTTATTATTGGCATTTGAACTTGGTATGACTGAAATAGTTTTGTTCCTCCATTTAATGTCTTTGATATTCATGGCTTGTGCCTCTTGGACAAGGATGAAGTAGTCCACACCTAATGTATGAGACCCTGTACATTATGACTTGTGTGGTGACATGGTGCTGGTAACAGTGGCCAGAAGAGGGGAATTAACACTTACGATGGACTCATATTCATAATAGTGGGGCTTGGGCTGGTCTTAACACACACATCTTTGTTTTGACTTTTACATGGGTAAAGGGAGAAAGTATGCATAAAAATCTACTTTGGATCTTACCTGCCCTTGAACTGGAGACTTGTAATAGTGAGTTCAAGTTCTTCTTTTACTAACTTACTTACCCCATGGAGCAAAATCCTTCTTGAGAAGCTAACTAGTTCTCAGCTAGTCAAGAAATTTCCTGCATTTTATGGAACCCAAAAGTTCGTCATCACATAAGTGCTCGCCACCCATTCCTGTCCTTAGCCAGATCAATCCAGTCCATGCCCCATCCATCCCAATTCCTGAAGATCCATCTTAATATTATCCTCTCTATACTTGCATCTTCCAAGTGGCCTCTTTTCTTCAGGTTTCTTCACCAAAACCCTGTTTGCACCTCTCCTCTTCTCCATACATGCTACATGCCCCTCCCATCTCATTCTCGATTTGATCACCCAAATAATATTTGGTAAGGAGTATGGATCATTAAGATCCTCATGTATCTTTCTTCACAACCCCTGTTACCTCATCCCTCTAAGACTCAAATATTCTCCTCACCACCCTATTGTCAACCCTCAACCTACATTCCTCCCTCAGTGTGAGCTACCATGTTTCACACCCATACAAAACAACATGCAAAATGCTGTGTATCTAAATCTCTGTATTTTTGGACAGCAAAGATTCTGCTCCGAATGATAGCAAGCATTCCTCGTCTATGCTTAATTTCTTTCTGAATAGAATTTTGATTCGTTAACCCTTTTTTACTGGGTTCCAAATTGATAGGACAATTTTTAAGAGTTGTAGGAGATTGGTTACGTATCACTAAACTTTAAGGAACAACTTTTCAATTATAGTTAACAAAATATTGTAATGCACATCTATTTAGATGTATTGCTGTTGAAGGATTCTGGCTTTTTGCTGATTCATACTAAATGTCTACCAGTGCTGCATGTACCAATGATGAAAACCATGTGGTTGCAGCTTTGAATCTTACTGTCTAATTTATTCCATGATGTTACAGAAATTGAGTGATAGTACTACCCAGACAAATGAAATGCAAAATTTTGAGGAAGAAGTGGTAATTTTAAAAAGTAAAGTGAAGGACCTGGAGCAACAGCTAGAGGATACTACCACTGAAAAGGAAACATTAAAGAAGACTTTAGAATCAAAACTGGAACAGCAGGATAAAAAAATCAAGGTGGTGTATGTTGGTGTATTCATTGTAATGTAAATTATGGCTTTTAAGCAAATTTTATCTGTGTGCTTGCAGTTATTGCATAAGGGGAAGTAATGTCTGTCTGTCTGTGCAATGTATTTCCTGAACCTCTTGATGGATACAGATGAACTAAATGTGTGAGATGTGCAGTTAATTGTCATTTGAACTTTATTTTCATCTGTATTAATCCACTTGAATTTGAATGTCATATGGGGCATTTATTAATTGTTTTTAAAGAATGGCTTGTACATTGTGTGCAACAAAGTCAAGCACTTAAAATGTTAAGTCCAAAACTGAAGTAAGTTAAGTGTAAGGCTAGCTGAAAAAAATTTAATCAAATTTCCTTGTATTTGTCTTTTTGTGGCTTTTCTCTGCCTTCTTTTAAACAAAGATACCAATATGTCTGATTTGAAGAAACATGTTGATCAGTGTGAATGACTCCCAAGACATCAGCTCTAAGGTTACATCACTTCTGATTTCAGTCTTAGAAAATTGTAATTACCTGATTTTTGTTGCTGAGAGTACAGAAAGCTGGCACATTACAACATA
>Ga0209737_10003533_pt1 | contig 10909 bp, 11 predicted proteins | sample TergutCu122P3_FD_187284 | JGI IMG/M metagenome (GOLD analysis project Ga0209737, IMG submission 187284) | Cubitermes ugandensis P3 segment gut microbial communities from Kakamega Forest, Kenya - Cu122 P3 (SPAdes) (version 2) | ecosystem: Host-associated > Arthropoda: Insects > Digestive system...
AACGTCTTATTGGTGCGTCCAGCGTACCTGTCATACCCGCCTCTGGGGCGGACCGCTGATTCCCTTTACCTTCTGGGGTTGGCAACTGATCATTCTGCTCGCCGCGGTTTCTCTGCCCCTGGGTTTCACCACCGGCAAGGAATACGCCGAGCTGGAGTGGCCGATCGACATCCTGATCGCCCTGGTCTGGATTTCCTACGGGATCGTGTTCTTCGGCACCATCGCCAAGCGCACCGTGTCGCACGTCTATGTCGCCAACTGGTTCTTCGGCGCGATGATCGTCGCCGTCGCCTTGTTGCACGTGGTCAATAGCGCCGCGGTTCCGGTCTCCCTGACCCGCTCCTTCTCGGCCTATTCGGGCGTGCAGGATGCGATGATCCAGTGGTGGTATGGCCACAACGCCGTCGGCTTCTTCCTGACCGCCGGCTTCCTCGGCATGATGTATTACTTCGTGCCCAAGCAGGCTGGCCGGCCGGTTTACTCCTACCGCCTGTCCGTGGTGCACTTCTGGGCGCTGATCTTCACCTACATGTGGGCGGGTCCGCACCATCTGCACTACACCGCTCTGCCGGACTGGACCCAGTCGATCGGCATGCTGTTCTCGCTGATCCTGCTGGCGCCGTCCTGGGGCGGCATGATCAACGGCATCATGACCCTGTCGGGCGCCTGGCATCGGCTGCGCGACGATCCGATCCTGAAGTTCCTGATCACCTCGCTGTCCTTCTACGGCATGTCGACCTTCGAAGGCCCGATGATGTCCATCAAGACCGTCAATGCGCTGTCGCACTACACCGACTGGACGATCGGCCACGTGCATTCCGGCGCCCTGGGCTGGGTGGCGATGGTTTCGATCGGTTCGATCTACTACCTGCTGCCGCGCCTGTTCGGCAAGAAGGAAATGTATAGCACCGCCCTGGTTACGACCCACTTCTGGATCGCCACCATCGGCACCGTTCTGTACATCGCCTCGATGTGGATCGCCGGCGTGATGCAGGGTCTGATGTGGCGCGCGGTCAATACCGACGGCACGCTGGCCTACAGCTTTGTCGAGTCGGTCAAGGGTTCCTACCCGTTCTGGGCCATTCGCTGGCTGGGCGGTGTCCTGTTCCTGCTGGGCATGCTGATCATGGCCTATAACATGTTCAAGACGATGGCTGGCGGCAACACCAAGGATGTGCCGGTGGTCGCCCCGGTTGCTAACCACGCCTGATTTGGGAGAACACAATAATGATCAAGCATGATCAAATCGAGAGGAACGTAGGCCTGCTGTTCGTCCTGACGTTGTTTGTGGTCATCTGGGGTGGCTTGCTGGAAATCGTTCCGCTCTTTTTCCAGAAGTCGACGACGGAGCCGGTCCAGGGGGTTGAGCCCTATAGCGCCGAGCGCCTGGCTGGCCGCGAGGTCTATATCCGCGAAGGCTGCTATCTCTGCCACTCGCAGATGATTCGTCCCTTCCGCGGGGAAACCGAGCGCTATGGCCACTATTCGGTTGCCGGCGAGTTTGTCTACGACCATCCCTTCCAGTGGGGTTCGAGGCGTATCGGTCCCGACCTGCATCGCGTCGGCGGCCGTTATTCCGACGAGTGGCAGCGCGCCCACCTGATCAATCCTCGTGACGTGGTGCCGGAGTCCAACATGCCTGCTTTCGGTTTCCTGGCGAATGTCAAGGCCAAGGACTCGGTGGCTGCCGATATCGAAGCCAAGATGGGTCTCATGCGCACCTATGCCAATCTTCGCGGCTTGCCGACCTACTCCGATGCTGACATCAAGGGCGCCAAGGCGGCCATCGGCGACAAGAGCGAGCTCGATGTCCTGATTGACTACCTGCAGGGCATGGGTACGGCTCTCGGCTCGATGAAGTAACAGGCCATGAGCATCGACATCAACGATCTGCGTTCCCTACTCACCGTCGCCGGCTTGCTGTGTTTCCTGGCGATCGTGGGCTGGGCCTACGGCAAGAGCAGCAAGAAGGGGTTCGAAGAAGCTGCCAATCTGCCGTTCGCGGAACACGATGATCAGGCTGCGATGGCGAGTCCATCGCAGCCCCGCTGATAAAAGGAAAGCAAATGAGCGATTTCGTTAATGAGTTTTGGAACATGTACGTCATTGTGATCGTCCTGGCCGGTATCCTGGCTTGCGCGGTTCTCTTGATCGTACAGGGCAAGGCGAAGTTCACGCCGGGCAAGACCATGGGTCACGTCTGGGATGAAACCCTTGAGGAATACAACAACCCGATGCCGAAGTGGTGGATCTGGATGTTCATCATCACGGTGGTCTTCTCGCTGGCTTACCTGGTGCTGTTCCCGGGCCTGGGCAGTTTCAAGGGCATGCTGGGCTGGACCTCGGCCGATCAACACCAGAGGGAGGTCAACCAGATGGATCGGGCCGTGAAGCCGACCTTCGACGCCTACCTGGCGATGGACCTTGAGACCCTGGCGGCTGACAAGAAGGCCATGGAAACGGGCAAGCGTCTGTTCCTGACCTACTGCATGCAGTGCCACGGCGCTGACGCCCGCGGGGCCAAGGGCTTCCCGAATCTGACCGACAACGACTGGCTGTATGGCGGCGCGCCGGAGCAGATCAAGGAAACCATCGCCGAGGGCCGCATGGGCATCATGGTGCCGCATGAGCAGCTTGGCGCCGATACCATCAAGGATCTGGCCAACTACGTCCGCTCCCTGTCGGGTCTGCCCAATGATGGCGTGCGCGCCGCTCGCGGCCAGGAAGCCTTTGTCAGCGCCGGCTGTGTCGGCTGCCACGGCGAGGATGGAACGGGCATGCAGGCGATCGGCTCGCCGAACCTGACCGACAAGGTCTGGTTGTACGGTTCCTCCGAAGCGACCATCATCGAGACCATCACCTACGGCCGTCAGAACAAGATGCCGGCGTGGAAGGAATTCCTCGGTGACGCCAAGGTTCACCTGCTGGCCGCCTACGTGCTCAGCCTGGGCCAGGGCGCCAAGTAAGGCATCCAACGGGGCGGCCAGGCCGCCCCGTTGTCTATTCCCCTATCCGTATCAAAATAGCGTTTCGCCGGTCTTGAGCGAGAGCGGCCAAGCCCTATTTCGATACTGACAAGGACATCATGGAAAGCAAGGAAAACAGCGCGCCGGGCGCAAGCGTTGAAACGGTGGTTTCTTTCTACGAGAAGCACAAAAAAGTCTACATCCGCGATGTCAAGGGATGGTGGAACACTTGGCGCTGGGCGCTGGTGTGGTTCACCCAGATCATCTTTTATGGTCTGCCGTGGATGGAGTGGAATGGGCGTCAAGCCGTGCTGCTCCACCTGGTCGAGCGAAAATTCTATTTCTTCGGCATGGTGCTGTGGCCGCAGGACGTGTTTTACCTCGCCCTGCTGCTGATTGTTTCCGCCTACGCCCTCTTCCTGTTTACCGCCGTCGCTGGTCGCCTGTTCTGTGGCTACGCCTGTCCGCAGACGGTGTACAGCGAGATTTTCATGTGGATCGAGAATCGCATCGAGGGCAATCGCTCGGCGCGCATGAAGCTCGACAAGGAGCCGCTCCATGCGCGCAAACTGCTGCTCAAAACAAGCAAGCATGCGATCTGGCTGTTGATCTCGCTGTGGACCGGCTTCACGCTGGTGGCCTATTTCACGCCGGTCGAGGAGCTTCTGGCGGCCCTGCCCTTCGGTCTTTCCGGTTGGGAGCTGTTCTGGCTGTTCTTCTATGGCGGTTTCTGCTACATGCAGGCCGGTTTCCTGCGCGAGCAGGTGTGCAAGTACATGTGCCCCTATGCCCGCTTCCAGGGGGTGATGTTCGATCCCGATACCCTGGTCATCACCTATGACCCGGAGCGCGGCGAGCCGCGCGCGCTGCGGCGCAAGGGCGTCGATGCCAAGTCGGCGGGACAGGGGGATTGTATTGATTGCGGACTCTGCGTCGTGGTCTGCCCGACCGGGATCGATATCCGCAAGGGCATCCAGTACGAATGCATCGGCTGTGGCGCGTGCATTGACGCCTGCGATCCGGTCATGGACAAGGTCGGCCTGCCGCGGGGGCTGATCCGCTACACCACCGAGAATGCGCTGGAAAAGCATTTCTCGGCCAAGGAAACGGTCAGGCACATCCTGCGCCCGCGCATCGTCGTCTATAGCGTGATCCTGTTGGCGATTGTCGGGGCGGCGGCCTGGTCGCTCGCGACCCGCGTGCCGCTCAAGGTGGACATCATTCGCGATCGCTCGACGCTCGCCCGCGAGGCGGACGACGGCTCGATCGAGAATATCTACAACCTCAAGATCATGAATACCACCGAGACGCCCCAGCGTTACGTCATGTCGGTCGAAGGGCTGCCTGGCATCGAACTGGCCGGTGAGCACACGGTCGATGTCGATAGCGCCAAGAATCACGAAGTCACCGTGGTCGTCCGGGTTCCGCCCGAGTCCGGGCAGCGGGGCGCCAATACCATCCACTTCGCCGTCAAGGCCGAAGGGCATGCGGCAATCGCCGTGCGCGAAAAAGCCACTTTTTTACTCCCCTGATCCGCATGAACACTTCAATGACACTGCAACGCGACGACGCTCCCTGGTACAAGCATCGCTGGCCCTGGCTCCTGATGGCCGGGCCGGCGATCGTCATCGTCGCCGGCGTGATAACGGCGTGGATCGCGATAGACAGCAATGACGGTCTGGTCACGGACGATTATTACAAGCAGGGGATGGCCATCAATCAGATTCTGGAACGCGACCACCGGGCCAGCGCCCTTGGGCTTCAAGCCGATGTGATGCGTTCCGACCAAAATCTGCGCCTGATGCTGTCGGCCGCTGGCGAGGCGGAACTGCCGGCGGCGATCGTGCTGCGCCTCACTCATCCGACGCGCGCGGGTCAGGATCAGGCAGTGGAAATGATTTCCGAGGGGAAGGGGTTCTACGACGGAAAGTTGTCTGCCGACCTTGCCGGGAGGTGGCTGGTCACGGTTGAAGATCCGGCCGGACAATGGCGGCTTCACGGTGAATGGCGGACGGATTCGGAGGGGCCGCTGCGCTTGCAGGCGCTGGCGGCAAAGTAGTTTTTTTGTCAGGGAGGTGATATATGGCTTGGGAATTGTTGTTCAAAAGTGATTATGGCCTGATGAGCCTGGTCGTTATCGTTGGCTGTGTGGTGATCGGCGCGGTGCTGGCCAAGATCGTGATGAGCAAGATCAACGAGGAGTCCCGCCGTCTCGGGAAGTGATCCGCCCCAGGCCGCTCACGGCGCAAGGTGTCAGACAGCCCCCGTTCGCTTTTTGGCGTCCGGGGGTTGTGCATTTTGAGGCAGGCGATGCCGGCCTGATCGGGAAGCCAGCGTCTCGGCGCGCGTCAATCCGGGCGGCAGAGGGGCTGGATGGGCGGCAATTCCGCTTCGTGGAAGCTGTAATGGCCTTGCCGCCGGTCGTCCAGATAGCGTTCCAGGCACAGGGTGACGCTGCGAAAGGAAAGTTCGGCCCAGGGAATATCCGGCGGCGCGAATAATTCAACCGCCAGGCTTTCCTCGCCGACCGAATACTCGGGCGCGGCCAGCCGGCCCCGATAGAAAAGGTGTACCTGGTTGATATGCGCGATGCTGATCAGCGCGAACGGGGCGTCGATCACAATGCGCGCTCCGGCTTCCTCCCAGGTTTCGCGGCGGGCGGCGGCCGCGGCGCTCTCGCCATTTTCCATGAAGCCGGCGGGCAGGGTCCAGAAACCGCGGCGCGGCTCGATGGCGCGGCGGCACAGCAGGATGCGCCCCTCGCACTCGGCGACGGCGCCCACGACGAGGCGCGGATTTTCGTAATGCACATGGCCGCAGGCATTGCAGACATAGCGCGGCAGGCTGTCGCCCGTCGGGACGTGGAATGAAACGCCGGCGCCGCAGCGGATGCAGTAGCTGATCACGAGGTTGGGAACAAAAAGGCTGGCGGCCAGTGTAGCACCGAAGCCGCCATCGTCCGCCGCCTTGGCCCGGCGGCTGTCTTACGGTGCACCGCGGCGAAGCCCGTGACGTACAATAGCGCACGCAAAAAAATACGCGCATGCGTCGGCGGCTGGCCGGCGTCCCAGGGGGCTTTGCATGTTTCTTTTCATCGGTTACGTCATTATCCTGGCCGCGTCGCTGGGGAGCTATGCCATGCATGGCAATCTGCTGGCGCTCTGGGTGCCCGCGGAATATGTTGCCATCGTTGGGCTGGCCATTGGCGCTTTCGTCGGCGGCAACGACATGCGCGTGGTCAAGGCGACCATGGCCGCCATTCCGGGCGCGCTCAAGAGCACCAAGTTCACGACCGCCTACTATGTCGACGTGCTGGCGCTGCTGTACGAAATATTGCTCAAGGTGCGCAAGGAAGGCTTGATGTCCGTCGAGGCGGATGTCGAAAATCCCGAGGCCAGCCCGATTTTCAGCAAATACCCCAACATCGTCGCCGATCATCATGTGATCGAGTTCATGACCGACTATCTGCGCATGATGGTCGGCGGCAATCTCAATACGGTCGAGATCGAGAGCCTGATGGATGTCGAACTGGAAACGCACCATCACGAAACCGCGGAGCCGGGCCACGCCATGTTCCGGGTGGCCGATGCCTTGCCCGCCTTCGGCATCGTGGTCGCGGTCATGGGCGTGGTCAATGTCATGGGTTCGGTCGGCGAGCCGCCGCCGGTGCTGGGCCGGATGATCGGCGGGGCGCTGGTCGGCACCTTTCTCGGCGTTCTGCTTTCTTACGGCTTCGTCTCGCCGCTGGCTGGCCTGATATCGCAAAAGGCGCACGAGGGCGCCACGGTTTTCAAATGCATCAAGCAGGTGCTCCTGGCTTCGATGTCCGGTTACGCGCCGCAGGTGGCCGTCGAATTCGGGCGCAAGGTTCTCGATTCGAATACCCGCCCCTCCTTCATTGCGCTGGAGGAAGAGTTGAAGGCGCGCAGGGGCCGATGATCTTGCTGCGGCGCGATAAGGCTTCCGGATGAGCGACGACTCCACACGCCCCATCATCATCAAGCGCAAGAAGGCGGCGGCCGAGGGCGCGCATGGCGGCGCATGGAAGCTCGCCTATGCCGACTTCGTGACGGCGATGATGGCTTTCTTCCTGCTGATGTGGCTGCTCGGCTCGACGGCCAAGGGCGATTTGCAGGGCATTGCCGACTATTTTCAGAATCCGCTCAAAATCGCCCAATCCGGCGGCTCTTCGGCGGGCGATGCGGATAGCATTTTGCAGGGCGGCGGCAGAGATCTGACGCGCCAGGCGGGCCAGGTCATGCGGGGCGATGTCGAATCCCGGAAAAGCAGCCCCCGGGATGCGGAGCGCGAATTCCTGCGCCAGGAGGCGGCGCGTCTGGAGGCGCTCAAGGCCGATATCGAGCGCATGATCGAACAGAGTCAGGAACTCGCGCCCTTCAAGAAACAACTGCTGCTTGACATCACCTCGGAAGGCTTGCGCATCAAGATCGTCGACGAACAGAACCGGCCCATGTTCGATTCCGGCGGCGCGGAGCTCAAGCCCTACACCCGTGTCATCCTGCGCCAGATCGGCAGGGCCCTGAATGGGGTCAGCAACCGCATCAGCCTCACCGGCCATACCGATGCCGCGCCTTACGCGGGCGGGCTGGCCGGGTTCTCGAACTGGGAATTGTCGGCCAACCGGGCCAATGCCTCGCGCCGCGAGCTGATCGCCGGGGGGCTTGCGGACAACAAGGTATTGCGCGTCGTCGGCCTCGCCTCGACGGTGCCTTTTGATCGCAACGATCCGCTCAACCCGATCAATCGACGGATCAGCATCGTTGTTCTGAATCAGCGGACGGAGCAGGCCCTGCTGCAAGAAGACGGGCCGGGGGCCAGCATTGCGGACGCCGACGAGCTCGACGGCGCGTTGGGCGTCCGGGGGACGGGCGAGGGCCGCTAGAGCATTTTCGGGCGCCGCGCCGCCTTCCGTGTTGGGGTAGAAGTACGATTTGATGACAGAGGACAATATGGCCAAAACCGTGCTCGCAGTCGATGATTCCGCATCCATCCGTCAGATGCTGAGCTTTACCCTCAAGAATGCCGGCTACGATGTCGTGGAGGCGGTCGACGGCGTGGACGCCCTGGAAAAGGCCAAGGCGCGCGAGCTTCATCTGGTGCTGACCGATCAGAACATGCCGCGCATGGATGGGCTCTCCCTGATCCGATCCTTGCGCGAGATGCCGCAATATGCCGCTACGCCCATCCTGATGCTGACCACCGAATCCTCCGAAGCGATGAAATCCCAGGGGCGTTCGGCCGGCGCCACGGGCTGGCTGGTCAAGCCCTTCGATCCGCAAAAGCTGGTCGACGTGGTGCGTCAGGTCATCGGCTGAGCGCAGGCGGGTTCCCGCCCGCCCGCCGCAAGGCTTCTGGTCATGATGAGAGGGTGACGTGCCCATCGACATGAGCCGCTTCTACCAGGTGTTCTACGAGGAATCGGCGGAGCACCTCTCGACGATGGAGGACTTGCTCCTCAGGCTGGATGTCGCCAATCCCGAGATTGAAGAGCTCAATGCCATTTTCCGGGCGATTCATTCCATCAAGGGCAGCGCCGGCACCTTTGGTTTCACCGATCTGGCCGAAACCGCGCACATACTGGAAAACCTGCTCGATCGCATCCGCAAGCGCGAATTGGGCTTGCAGCCGGAAATGCTCGATGCCTTTCTCGAATCCGGCGATTTGCTGCGCGGCATGCTGGAGGCGCATCAAGGGCGCGGCACCGTCGATGGCGACGCCGTTGATACGCTCTGCGCCCGCCTGCGCCGCTTGTCCGACGCGCCGGGAAGCGGCGCGTCGGCCCCAGCGCGCCCGCCAGCGCTTGCCGCCTTGCCGGTCGGCGAGCCTGGGCCCGCCCTTGAGCCGCCCCCGGCGCGGCGCGCGTTTGGCATCGAGTTCGTGCCGACCGAAGCGTCCGCCCAGGGCGGTGGCATCGAGGGTTTGCTCGTCGAGCTGCGCCGCCTGGGTGAACTGGAAGTGCTCAACCATCCCGATGCCGAGGACCGGGGCGTCGGTTACTGGAAGCTCTGCCTGACGACCGCGACGCCGCCGGACGTCTTTTCCGAGGCGGTCGATTTCATCGCCGAGGACGGCGCCTGGCGGGTGAACGAGGAAGCCGTCGTCGCCCCCACGGACCCGGGCGAAGCAAAGAGCCCGTCCGAGGAAAACGCGGGCTATGGCTTTTTCGTTGCGCTCGAACCGCCGTCGGCCGATGGCGGCGAAAACGGATCGACCGAGGACGATCCGGGCGATGCGCCGGATTTCCCGCAGGAGAGCGAGGAAGATGAGCCTGGCTATGGTTTTTTCGTGCCTCTGCCGCCCCTTGAAAACAAGCCGAGGGCAGTTCCCGCCGCTTCGCCGGAACCGCCAAAGCCCGCCGAGCGCAGGCTTGCCGAGCGTCGGACGGCGGCCGATTCGCTGATCCGGGTCAGCGTCGACAAGGTCGATCAATTGATCAATCTGCTTGGCGAGCTGGTCATCACCCAATCCATGCTGATGCAGACCGCGCGGCAGATGGGCGAGGCGGCCTCCGAGCGCTTCCTGGGCGGCCTCGGGCAGCTGGAGCGCAACACCCGCGACTTGCAGGACGCGGTGATGGCGATTCGCATGCTGCCCATTTCCTTCGTTTTCTCGCGCTTTCCGCGCGTCGTCCACGATTTGTCGACCAAGCTCGGCAAAGCGGTGGAACTCAGAATGTCGGGCGAAGCGACCGAGCTGGACAAAAGCCTGGTCGAGCGCATTGTCGACCCGCTGACCCACCTGATCCGCAATAGCCTCGATCACGGCATCGAGACGCCGGACGCGCGTCTGGCCGCCGGCAAGAACCCGGTCGGCGTCATTACGCTCTCCGCCTCGCACCAGGGCGGCCATGTCGTCATCGAGGTCGGCGACGACGGCGCGGGCCTGTCGCGCGACAAAATCCTCGCCAAGGCCAAGGAGCGCGGCCTCGCGCTGATCGAGCCGATGAGCGATCAGGAGGTGTTCGGCCTGATTTTTGAAGCGGGCTTGTCGACAGTGGATGAGGTGACGGATGTTTCCGGGCGCGGCGTCGGCATGGACGTGGTGCGCCGCAATATCCAGGAACTCGGCGGGCGCGTCGACATCGACTCGCGCGCCGGCCTCGGTGCACGGATCACGGTGCGCCTGCCGCTGACCCTGGCCATACTCGACGGCATGTCGGTGGCGCTTGGCGACGAAACCTACATCCTGCCGCTCTCTCATGTCGTCGAATCGCTGCCCTTGCGGCCCGGCGACATACGTAGCGTGGCCCATCAGGGGCGGGTCATCCCGGTTCGCGGCGAATTTCTGCCGGCGCTCGCGCTGCGCGAACTGTTCGGCTTGGGTCCGGTTAGCGACGATCCGGCCGAGGGCGTCATGGTCGTCATCGCCGCCGATGGCCTCAAGGCGGCGCTAATGGTCGACGCCCTGCTCGGTCAGCAGCAGGTCGTGATCAAGAGTCTGGAAGCCAATTATCGGCGGGTGCCCGGCCTGTCCGGCGCGACCATCATGGGCGATGGCCGCGTGGCGCTGATTCTCGATGCAGAGGCCTTGGTCGCGATGGCCCGCGCGAAAGACCCCGGCGGGCAGGGGGCAATGAGGAGTCAGACATGGAAGTGAGGACGCAAGAGCGTACCCAAGCGCGAACGCAAGAGTGGACGCAACAGCAGCCGGCGGCGGACGAGCATGCGCTCGCCAGCGAATACCTGAGCTTTACGCTGGGCAGCGAGGAATACGCGATCGACATCCTGAAGGTTCAGGAAATCCGCGCTTACGAGCCGCCGACGCGGATCGCCCAGGCCCCGCCCTTCATCAAGGGGGTCATCAATCTGCGCGGCATCATCGTGCCGGTGGTGGATTTGCGCATCAAGTTCAAGCTCGCCGAGGCGCTGTATACGCCCTTTACCGTGGTGATCATCCTCAATGTCGCGGGACGGGTCGTCGGG
>Ga0209737_10003534_pt1 | contig 10908 bp, 21 predicted proteins | sample TergutCu122P3_FD_187284 | JGI IMG/M metagenome (GOLD analysis project Ga0209737, IMG submission 187284) | Cubitermes ugandensis P3 segment gut microbial communities from Kakamega Forest, Kenya - Cu122 P3 (SPAdes) (version 2) | ecosystem: Host-associated > Arthropoda: Insects > Digestive system...
ATTCTTTTTAGTTATTAAATATTTAGATCCCAATCTTAAACTTGATAATTGATTTATAAATACTTGTTGTGCTCTTTTAGATAATTTCATTTCTGTAGCTGCATCATCTGGGTGCATTTTAAATTTACCAGGATTATCAATACAAAGATTTATGAATTTAATTAAATTTTCTATTATGGTTTCAGTTGTTCTTCCAAATCTATAATGTATAGAATTAGAATCTATTTTTTTAGATTCTTTTTTTTCTTTTGCTATTTCTTCAGGTTTTTCTGGTAAATATTCTATATTTTTTTCTTCTTGCTTTTCTACAACATGCTGTTGAAATATAGTAGTTTCTGGCAATTCAATAGTTGATTGTGTAGGTACTGGATCAGAATTAACTATTTTTTCTATAAAAGCTTCTTCTGGTGTTTTTTCAACTTTTTTTATTTCTTTTCTTTTTATTGGAGGACGTCTTCTTATTTCTTCATAATCTGGTTCTGCTGCTGGTTGAACTACAGGATCAAATTCTAATGGAGTAGGTTTATTAAATGTAGCCTTCATTTGTCCAACAACTGGAATTTGTATAGGATCAGGTTCTCCAATTGTAAAAGATTCATCATTATCAGTATCTTTATCTTCAAATCGTTTTAATTCCATATCAAATTTATTTAATAATCCATTAATTTCAATATCTAATGGAATATAATTTCTAAAGAAATATAAAATTCTTCTATTTACTCTTATATCTGGAGAACATTGATATATTGTTAATTCTATTAAAAATGCTACAAATAATAAAATCCAAAATTTAATTGCTTCTGGAGATACTTTTAAGAATTGAGCAAATATATCGAACATATATCCCATACCTTTTGCTTCAATTATTTTTCTATTTAATTCAGATAATTGTTGTTCAAGTTCAATGACTGCTAATCTAGGAGTACTGGAAGTTAATTCAAGATCTCTCGACATTATAGTAAATTCTTTATCTAAATCTGCTATTCGTAAATCTGCATTAGTTTGAACTTCTTCATATTCATTTACTATTAAAGTTCTTCTATCTCTAGCATTTCGTAATGCATCATTTGCTGCAATACGTAGTTGTTCTTGAGCCGTCACTTCTCTTTGTGCTGCTTGTCTTAAAGCCCATGTAGAACTTTCTGGATCATTTGGATATCTATTTCTTTCTGCAATTGCAGTTCTATAATTTAATTCGGCCAATTCTTGTGCTGATTGTGCTTCAATAAATTTATTATTTGCATCAATATAAGGTGGATATTCAGAAAGAGTACCATCTTTAGCAGTTACATAATTTATTCTTCTTAATTCTAGACTTCTTAATTCTTCTATTTTAGTTTCTAAAACTGTTACACCCATTTCTTGAATTGTCGCAGATTTAGAAGTGACAACAATACTAAAACCTAAACCAGTAATAACTGATAATGTTGCTAATAATAAATAAAAAATAAAAAATGTCTTTTTAATAAAATTTATTTTTGGTTTTAAAGTTTTAAGATATATAGAACTAAACACATTGCGTGTTAAAAGTGTACTAACTTTAGATAATTCAAGTAATATAGAGATGAATAAAAGCATCCACCAAAAATTACCAGTGTCCAAAGATTGAAAAAAGAAGATATTTAATAAAACTGATACAATTGTAGCAACTAAAAATGAAAAATATCTTATAGATATAAAAACTGTCGAATCTAAATTTAAATGTTTTCTCATAATAAATAAATAAATTAACCGCCACTGCCCGGCTAATTTATATTATTCCTTTTTTTCTTCTATTAGCTTATCAGTAAGTCCACCAAAAATGTTTATTTTCTTTGGTGCAACCTCACTGCGTGGGTAAATATTAATGGTCAAAAGTCCGTTTTTAAATTCAACTTTAACAGTTTCCCTGTCATAATATCGTGGATCAATTAACCAAGAAACCTCAGCCTTTTCAACGAGTCGGAGTCCGCGTTGGAATACATATTCAACAACACTTTCTCCTTCTTTTACTTCTTTATCTCCAGTTTCTTTGTTTACACATAAGCGGAGATAATCTGCATCAAAAGATAGGCTGATATCTTTTTCTTCACATCCAACGAGTGCCACTTGAATTGTTAACACTTTAGTATCAGGATTTACTAATACATTAGATGGTGGAAATGATGCTGAAGAGATTGCCTTATTAAACCGAGAAGGCTGCTCGATACTTGGAATGTTTCTGATATCTTCGAAAAGACTATCAATAACTCTAAGCATGTCCGTATAATAGTTTCTATTACTCATTATATTCTCCTTTAGATATAGACATAACATTCTTGCAGTGGTTTAAAGACATTATTACATCTATTCTTTATATTTAGTTATATTAACTTTAATTTTATACGCTATTATTTTTAAAAAGGAAACTATCGCATACTTTCTTAGTAACGATAAATTATATATAGGAAATTTAGAAAAATTTTAAAAAGTACTGCATTTCTACAGTACTTTTTCTTATCTTAATATTTTTTTAATGTTCTTGTTGAAGCGGGTCGTTTTTTATTAGCTTCAATATCTAAACCATTTTTTTCTGCAATAAATGATTTAAGACCATCTACTTTTTCTGCAACTGGTTGATATGCTTTTGCTACACTTTCTTTCTTGTTAACTAATCTTTGTCGTGGAGTCATTTCGGCTGGAACAGTTATAATACCAGCTTTAGATCCAACAACCCTACCTTCTGAATCATATAATCCATCAACATAAGTGTTATTACCATTTTGGTCAGGCCCTGGTAATTTATCATTGGCACTCCAAGTTGCTATTTTTTGTTCTTGAAGTTTATTTTTAGATGTTGCCATTTGTAATCTCCTTAATAGTTAGTTAAACGATTAAAAAGATATTATTGAGAAATATTTATGCTATAAATTAATTCATCATGATGATATACTCTTCTTTTAAAGACAGAAGGAACTCTTATATTTTTATTTCTTCCAATCCATTGTTCCTTAAATTCATCTACTATAATAACAATTCTAATTAAACCATATTTTGCTGCTAATCTTCTTGTTTCATTCTCAGTTTGTAGCCAAGTTCCTCTATTTACTGAAGCTAATTGCGGCCAAACATTACCAATAAAAAATGTTAAAAGTGCATGTTCTTCAGAGTAATTAAAGTCATCATTAGGAGCCATGTGTCCTCTATCAAATCCAGAATTTGTATAATCTGCATCAGCAATCAAATTATATCCATTACTTCTTAACAATAATTGCAAAATATTTCCATCTCTATTTTGTGCAAAAGAAGCTGATGGTCTGTTTACATTTGATTGTTCAACCATCCATCTTGTTAAATAATATTCTATAATATGTGGTCCATTATTTTTAGCATCATAACATCCATAATATAAAACTACTCCTTTGCTATCCTTCATCACAAAATCAAAGTGTCCTTCAATTTCGCATGGAAAAATAGAAAAAGATGTTAAAATAAATAAAACTATAAATATTATTTTTTTCATTTTTTCTTGTTTAATTTTTTTAGTTCAAATAAAATTTGAAAAGAATTTACCATTAAAATAGATAAAACCATTATACTAACAACTTCAAATCCTACACTCATTTTATTTGACTCTTTTTGAAATTTCTAAAAGTAGCATGAAGATCTTTGAGCTTTTGATACTCTTCTTTAGCTTGTTCTTCTGTCATTTGAGAAAAGTCAATATCTTTAGTCTTAACTCGCCAAGCATCTCGAACGTCTTCTTTGTCAAGTTTTGTAATGTCAAAACCTTGAAGATGAGTATCACTTTCTTTAGTTACAAGAACTTCTCTCATTGTAGTTTTTCCGTCTTTCTCATAGTTAAATGTCCTGATTTGCATTTTCTTGCTCCTTCTTAGCCTTTTTAATTCTTCGTTTAGTTTTTATTTCCTTAAAGAAATACAAAATATTCTGATACTTCATATAAAACCAATGTTGTATTCTATGCCAATAATAATTATAATCAAAATATATATCTAAAATATCATCACCATCATGAGCTTTTCTTTTTACAAAATACTGAACTTTATTTGTAAATTCTCCTTTATATGGAACAATTATTTGTTGTTCAGTTCCATCTTCAAATATTAAACAGATAGAAGTAACGTCTCTTCCTTCTATTAATCTCTTATAAGATTCTTGTTCTGTTTGAACTTCTCCATCTTTTCCAGCAAAATTTGTATTTTGTGGATGAAAATCTTTTAATTCTAAAGTAACTTTACAATAATCGGTAAACTCATGCTCAAATAAAGTACTACCAGTATCATTACAATCAAATTGTACACTATAAGACTTGAAACATTTTCCAAACTGAATATTATTCCAGCATTTTTTTATGTCTGCTGAGATAACTTCACAATTCTCGAGTACAAACTCAATTTTAACTATTTTCTCTTTTTTATTCATATTTTAATAAGATTAACTTGAATTCTTTCAACTAATTAGCAATAAGGAGGATTCATAATGAGTGAATCAAATAAAGTAGATAATCTAAGTACAATCATAACTGGTTTTATTACAGATTTTGGAGCAGCTATAGTTACCTTTTTAGGTATTTTTATTGCTGTTCCAAGTATTGCTAATGAAATCCCAATGGCACTTGTTGCTGTTGTGGGTTTTGGTGCTGGTATTGCTTCTATCGTCTATAATGCTGTTAAGAAAATTAAATTACAGGATGCTAAATCTTGGGCAGCTGAGTTTGCAACAACTATTCCATTATTTGCAGTAGCACTTGTTGCATTTCTTAAATTAGTGGGCGTTGGTGTTCCAGAGCTTTTTACGGAAGGATTTTTTGTAGCAATCTGTGGTGGTATTTCTGCCATGTTCTCTCAAGTTTTTGACTTTGTAACAGCAGTTAAAAAAGCTTAATTTAAAACTTTAACTTAAAAGGGGACTGAAAGTCCCCTTTGTTGTTTTACTTTAATAAGCTTAAAATATGAGCACTTCCCATATTTGCTTGTCCAAGCATAGCGGTCGCCGCCTGCATGAGGATTTGATCTCTCGTGTATTTAACCAATTCTTCTGCCATATTAGCATCTCGAATTCTACTCTCTGCAGCTTGTAAATTTTCTGCAGCAATATCAATTCCTTTTTTAGCAAATTCTGCTCTGTTTTGATATGCACCTAAATCTGCTCGCTGTTTATTTACTACTTTAAGAGCAGCATCAATAGTGCCAAGAGCTCTATTAGCATCTTCTGAAGATTCATAAGAAATTTTTTCTTGATAATTTCTCATTCCTAAAGCTTGTGCAGTCATTGTACCAATAAATACATCCATCTTTTGATCCATATTGGCGCCAATATGAAATGACATGGTTTGTAAGCCTTCTCTTGCAAATCTACCAGTAAGTAAATTCATACCATTAAATTGTGCATGACTTGCAATACGATCAATCTCATCTACAAGTTGTGATACTTCAACTTGTATTTGCATGCGATCTTCAGATGAATAAATACCATTAGCTGCTTGAACTGCTAATTCTCTCAATCTTTGAAGAATAGCTGTCGTTTCATCTAAATAAGCTTCTGTGGTTTGAATAAATGAAACACCATTTTGAACATTTTTTGATGCTTGATTTAATCCTCGAATTTGAGCTCGCATTTTTTCAGAAACTGCAAGACCTGATGCATCATCTCCAGCACGATTAATTCGTAGACCAGAAGAAAGTTTTTCAATTTGTTTTGCTGTTTCTTGCTCATTAATGCCGAGCAGCCTTTGCGCGAAAAGCGCAGATAAGTTGTGGTTTATTACCATAAATACCTCCATGTATTTTTAAGAAACTCCCTGTTTCTTAATAATTAGTTTTATTTTTTTAAATTTATTTTAACTATTGATTTAATAAATTTATTTATATCTTCAGAAGAAACTTTTAATAATTTTTTAATATTATCTATTTTGGTGTATTTCTTGAATTCATCCAATATAAAACTATCAAAGTAATTATTATGACCAAAAACCAACCATTCATCATTGTTTCCTCTATTTAATATAGTTTTTAGTGTAGCATCTAAAGATTTTCTAACATGATCTTCAGTATAATATAAACTTTTTCCATCTCTTGGACTCTTCCACTCATTACCAAATTCTTTTTCTAATGGTAAACTATTTTCTAAATTCTCTATATCTTTATTTAATACTACTTTTTCTTTTCTTCTTTTCTTTTTATTTTCTATAGAACGAAATATTTTATTTGAAGCATTACAAAGAGGACCAATGCTAGTTTTGCGTACTGATCGGCTCATATTTCCATAACTCCACTTTAAAATCTTTAAATATAGTTTGAATCATAGAATATATAATCTCTCTTTCACCACCAGCCAAACCACATCCAATCATATCAGGAAAAGCAACTGATTCTAATTTAAGACTTTTCATTTGTTTAGCTAAATCTTCTAATGCTAAATAAAGATATTCATAATTAAGATGTCGCTTCTCTTTTCCATAATATTCTTGCCCAAAAAGATTAGCAATACCTTTTTTCTTTTCAATTTGAATTATTTGACATAATCCAAATAAAAGATTAGGATTATACGTCAATTTACATTTAGCTTCATATGTCCTAAATACATCAGGCCATTTCTGTTTAATAGTTTTAGCAACACCACTTCCCATTACACCTTGACAATTTACACAATGTGCAATTATATTAGCACTAGAAGTCGTTACATCTCCATTAAAATAATTAATCATGCTACACCTAATGATTTAAAATATTCGGTTACATTCATATTAGAAGGTTTTATATTATATTTTGGATAATATTGTTTAGCAAAAGAATCAAACTCAGTTCTTTCTTCATCAGTCATAAGATCAGTTTGTGTTCGACCATAAAGAAGAATTACAATTTTTTCTAATAAATGTTTATATTCGAACACGAACATATCAACTAAATTTCCCCAATCATTAAATTCTTCTTTATCTTTACAGACACCAATGGTCCAAAAACAATTTTGTGCAATTTCTTTCAATTGTTCTATAACCGTTTGTTCTTCTTTTGTATCACAAACTAAAATTGCATGTCTTTTTTCTTGAATTTGATTTAATTTAATATGAAGTTCGTGTAACGTTTTTAAGAAATAAAATCGAATATTAAATTTTTTCATTAATTCTTCAATATTATGTTCATAAATTTGAGGTAAAAGATTATTAGGATTATAAACTAAAACACTATATTGTATGCCCATATAAATAGACTCCTTTTTAATTTAAATTAACTTTTCGTATTTATTAGTTTCCGTATCAAGTTCTATAATACAATTATATTTTCTTGAATCTGTTAAAACTATTTGATCACCCGTTTCCGTATTTTCAAAAACTTTTTTTGGAGCATTTTCTACTGCAGTATGACCAACCATTTGAGAATATCCTTTAAGTGCAGTGTAACATAATGCTTCTGGACGAATCCACAATGGTCCTTCTGTTGGATTATTTCCATAACTATCTGGGCCAACCCAATAAAAATATCCAGCTCTTTCCTTAAATAATTGATTTATATCTTTTGGATCTTTTAATCCAGTAAGTCGTAACCATTCTCCTGAAACACCAGCATGAGAAAAAATCCATTTATCAAAAATATAAACAACTTCAAACAATTGATTATATTTTTTATACATTTCTATCCAATCAAATTCTCTTGCATATTGATAACCAGAACACTTTTCTCCTAAATAATAAGAAGTATCATGATTACCCCAACAAAGACAAACTTTATCTTTATTTGCAATTTTAAATTTTATTATTTGATTAAAATTAGATAGTTGACGATTAGTTCCCATAGTAAAATGATCTGCATAATCTCCTAAGAAAATTATTTTGTCATAATTATTTATGTGAGACTTAATCTTTTTCCAATGTTCTTCACCATGCACATCGGGAATTATACATATTTTCATTTTATTTTTTCCTATAGAAATAATTTTTTTAGTTTAACTAAATGTGGATATTCTTCAATTACAGTTCCACTTTTTAATTTAATAAAAACAGTAAATAATTTTCCGTTTTCATCATACTTTAAATTTATAACTTTACCTTTCTTATTATTTACTTTAACTTTATCATTTACTCTAAATAAAATCATTTCTTTTTTGGTTTTATCGGTTTTAATGGATTTTCTTTTACCGAATATTTATCTAACTTTTTAAAAAAGTTTTCCTTTTTAGGAATTGGTTTTCCAACAAGTTTAGATATTGTATTTAAAACTTCTTTATCTTTCATATTATTTAGTTTTAATCTTCTTTGTAATCTTTAAAAGATTCTCCGGCATAAAATTTTTCTATTTCGTTTAAAGAAATAGGTTTATATTTTATTTGTTCAATACTAACATTAAAATATAAATTCTTTTTCGTATCATCTGGTCCACTTCTATAATTATTTATATGTAAATGACCATGTATATTACAGCGACAAGAATTATGTTCAAGAAATACTGGCTCATGACTTAAGATCATATAATTATTATAAATCATAGGGTGGCGGGTTGCCCACTCAAAACCTAATTCCATATATTCAGTTGCTCTAAAAGCATCATGATTACCACAAATAAGAAATTTTCTTCCATTAAGTTGATATGCAATATTTTTTATTTTTTCTTTATTTCCTAAAGCAAAATCTCCTAAATGATATACAATATCATCATGCTGAACTACTGAGTTCCAATTTTGTATTATTTTATAGTTCATTTCTTCAGCATCTTTAAATGGACGATTGCAATATTTAATAATATTAGTATGATAAAAGTGCGTATCAGAAATAAACCAAATTTTACTCATTACTTCCTCACATAATTTGGTGGATCAGTATATCCGGGTGGAGGTGGTGGCATTCTTGGATCATAAGATAATTTTCCCAATCTATTATTATAGTTTTGAAAATCCACAAGAACTTCCCATATAATAGATTTAAGTTCATTTTTTTCTTTTTCAGTCATTTTTTATTTTTTCCAATGCATCTTTCGCTGAAGAAAATCTTGCTTCTATTTCATCCATTTTTTCACAAAGTTGATCAATAGAATCTAAAACATTTTCTTTACTTAAAACATTCATTACTACCTTTTCAATTTCAGCTACTGGCAAAGTGTAAGTAGTTTTACTATTCCAAAATCCACTTGGCCAAATTGAAGGTTCACGTTCATTTTCAGCTTTCATTTCTTGAATCTTAAAATAAACTGCAGCATCATTCCAAATAGTATTTGCAATATCATATGCAATTTTTTCTAATACATTATTAATGTGAGTTGAACTTTTATCCCCCACATTTATTTCTGTTATAGCAATATTAATTGCTTGCTCAATTATTTTTTGTGAAGTACCGTTCCAAGGATACTTTTTCTTTTTTCCAAACATATTATTCTCCTATATACATAAATCTTGATTTAGTTTCACCGTCCGGCCAAACTACTTTTTCTATCCACATATCAAAAGGCCTAATCCAAATTTTTCCATTAGGCATAACATTTTCATTTAACATTTCTTGATAAACACAATATAATTCATTAGTTTCAGAATGTTCAGCAGTTGAAAGTAACATATATATGTTACCTTTAAAATGTTTATATTTTCCTACTTTTAGCATGTTTTCTTTTCCTTATTATTTTCTTTTTGTCCCATTCTAATTCACCTCGTTTATTTCTATATAAAGTTCCATCTGGATTTTGTTTTAATTTACTTAAAACTTCTCCTAAACCATTTAATAAAGTATTAACATTATTAAATAATTCTTCAATTTTTTTATTAGTTTCAATTATCGTTTCTTTATCATTCATTTTCATCACCAAAAGTTTTTTGATTTTTACTTGAAATACCAGATGCTTGAGCTTCAGCTTGAGCATTTTTACTTAAAGTTGATAAAACGAATTGATAATTTTGCCAACCATTTATTAAATGATTAACTGTATTATATTGATTTTCAATTCTAATAATTTCAGCTTTTAATTTAGAAAGTTCTGCCATATAACTTTTTCTAACAAACATTTCTATCTCTCTTGCTGCAGTAAATTGAGCAGATTTTCCTAAATTAGTTTGAACACTTTTTACTTCACAAAACTTTTCAGCATAAAAATTGTCGTACTTTTCTTGTGCAATATCTTTCTGAATTCTAACTTCTGCATGAAGAGCTGTTAAACCTAATAAAACAGATTCATAATCCATAAGTGCTTTATTTAAAGAGTAAAAAGATGGTATATCTTCTCCTCCAAATAAAAGATTATGTTTCATTAAATCTATTTGTCGTTCAACAAATAATAAAAGATTTTTTTCTGCTTCTTCATAATTTTTATTAGACTCAAATAAATAATCTGGAGTTTCTTTTTCTTCAGTTGGAGATTTAACTACAGGTCGTCTTTTAATTGGCTCCATTAATCATCCTCATATTCAAGTTTTTCTTGTTTCTTTTTATTTTCTTTTTCTTCTTTGGTTAACTGTTTTTCAATTTCTTTTTCTTTCTTTTCATCCCATTTAAGTTTGGTATTCATATATTTATCTATTTCTGAAGGAGTTCTTTCTTCTTTATAGTATAAACCACAACCACAAGGACCTTCTTCATCTTTATTTAAAAAGATTTTACACATACAAATATTATCTTTTAAGCCATGTTTCTTTTTTAAGCAGTAAAAACCATTCTGTCTAATAGCCTCTTTAATTTTTTCAAATTTCTCAGCATCTGGATTTTTAAATATACGATACTTAGCCTCCATTTCAGAAATAGGATATTTGTGCTGTTTTTCCGGTCTTTTAAGTTGGCTCTTTTTCATTTTTACTCCTTAAAGTTTCAATTATATTATTTATTTCTTCTTCAGAAAAATTATTTGTTTCATAATCTAATACTTTATATGTTGATATTTTATTAAAATTATTATAAAAAGGAGTTATTTTCCAAGCAATTTTATGTGCAAAATAATCTTCCTTTATTATAGG
>Ga0209737_10003535_pt1 | contig 10906 bp, 8 predicted proteins | sample TergutCu122P3_FD_187284 | JGI IMG/M metagenome (GOLD analysis project Ga0209737, IMG submission 187284) | Cubitermes ugandensis P3 segment gut microbial communities from Kakamega Forest, Kenya - Cu122 P3 (SPAdes) (version 2) | ecosystem: Host-associated > Arthropoda: Insects > Digestive system >...
ACAAATTAAGAATCGTTAAAAGCATAGTGCCAAGTGTATCAGTTATAAAATTATTAATTCTATCTTGGTCGCTTAAACGTTGTATTAAATCTGAGTTAAAGCGAGTGTCAAAATAATTCATTGGTAAGTCAATAATTTTATATAGATACTTTGCTATTAAATCAATTCCTAATTTGAATCCTGTTTTGGATAGTAAAAGATTAGCAATACTGCTAGTAATAGTAAAACCTACATAAAAAAGGAGTTGCGATATTAACAATATCCAAACTAAATTAATGTTTTTGAAAGCAATACCGTCATCAACTGTTTTCCTGAAAATTAAGGGTAATATCCATGTTATTGCCATAGAAAACAGTGTTAAAACTGCGATAATGGAAAATTTTACTTTGTATTGTCTCAATATTTCTCGAGTTAAATTCCAAATAGTACGTTCCTTATCTTCTTTCAATTCTTTATTTATCTCGTGGAAATTAATATCAGGTGCCAAAACGATAGCAATACATTGGTCATTAATGAAAATTTTTTCATTAAATTCTTCACTATTTAATCTGACTCTTCCTTCATCAGGGTCAATAATATAATAGTCATCTTTTTTTTGTTTGATTTTCTCTAAGACAACAAAATGCCCTCTTCTAAAATACAGAATTGCCGGCATTGGCATTTTAAAAATTTCTGTATGATTAGCTGATACAGAATAGGCTTTAAGCCCCATTTTAGCGCAAGTATTTATAATATCTTTTACTGAAAAACCAAGACGTGATATTTCGCAAAAACTTTTAATAGTTTTTAAAGAATATTTTCGCCCATAATAATGCGCAATCATCTGAATACAAGTAGGTCCACAATCATTGCTTTCCAGCTGTCTATATATCGGTACTCGCTTCATAATTTTTTACGAAATAATTGTAAAAACGATTTAAAACAATTTCTTTTCTATCAGTTTCATTATAATTATACGTACAGTAATTTTCGTTATTCTGTTCAATACAATTTTGGCTGCATCCACCTCCGCATAATGGTAAAATGGAACAGGTTCGGCAAATTGACTTTTGCATTTTCGACTCTAAACGTTCACTCGGAGCCATCATTGTCCATATAATATCACCTAATTCATTAAGGTATCCGCTACGATTCTCTGATTTAAAATCTCTTGCCGTGCATTTAAACACATCACCATTATAGTTAATAAGCAATTGGTTCAAATTATCCGCGTAACAAGGGAATCTTACATTATCAACATTGTGGATAGGAGAAGTAACCAAAAAACCTGCATTTGTAAAACTATCAATACAATCATCTATACTTAATGCGTTTTTATCTTCCTGCCACACTCTTTGAAAATCAATCTTCATATTTCCTTTACAGCTATCATCCCATTCCTGAATATCTGATAAAATTGAAGATATAGAAAGTAAATTTTCTTTGGTATAGTTAATTCTTAAAACCACAAATATTTCATGTTTCAATAATAAACGGATATTTTGCAAAATTCTTTTATAAGTACCTGATTTAGAAGTTAAAAAACGAACTTTATCATGCTCTAATTCTCCCCCATCTAAGGTAATCTGAAAACTAACTTTTTTGCATTTGTGCTTTAGAAAGATAATATTCTTTTCGGTAATTAACACACCATTGGACGTAAATGAAATATTTAAAGTAATATTTTGATTATTACAATGGTCTGCTATACAACTTATCAACTCTTTTGCCGTTGAAAAAGCCAAAAGGGGTTCACCGCCAAAAAAATATAAATAAAAGACTTCCAATTCTTTATATTGTTGAAACGTTTTTGCAATATACTTTTTTATATTCTCTTTTGTAGTAGTTAACATTTTTGAACCTTTGATATGATTTTCATAGCAATACCAACATTGTAAATTACAATCTAAAGTGGGATTCAGCATCAATTTGTATTCTTTACTGTTGTTATCAATATCTCTGCTTAACTTTTTTACGTATTCATATTCATCATCATTATCTTCTACTATGGCTTTGGCTTGCAGTAATTCTTCATATAGAGCATTGTTTTTTTCAGAAAGAATATGTACAGGTAAATTGATATCATTTAATATCATATTTTTAAGTATCACATATTTGTCAGATATAGCATTATATAAAGCACTCACTTGTTCTGTGAGCGAAATCAAAGTATTAAATTGGCTATATTTCATTTTCTTAAAGTAAATATATAATTTTTAAAAGGGGAAATCCTTTTTTGATTATCCCCTTAAAATTGTGTTCAAAATGCTACTTTTAGCGCTAACTATTAATTTTTTAAGTTGTTACAAGTTCATATGTGCTAATTAGCAGCAACTTTTTTTGGAACTAACTACAATGCTTTAACGATTGTACATTTTTTTTCGTTTAAAGAACCATCGCAGTTATTACCGCTGTTTGTGCAGCTCTTAACATTAATAGAGCCTGTGCAACCTGAACCTGCATTGTTACATGTTCCACTATTTGTGACTGCTCCCCCCATAACATCTTCAGGGTTAACCATAAGTGTCATTTGTTGCTTTTCTGAGAGATGATTGCTCTCAAGGGACGCAATAAAACCTTCAATCTTACTTAATTTTGTCATGTTATTGATTTTTTTGTTTTCCCTACTCTTTAATGGATTTTCGGGTTACTCCTAATTTTGTATTCTTTGCTGAATTTTGTTGTTACTTCTGGTTTCCACTCCTCGCGCTTTATTGTTTCCAAATTTTATATTATAAGAGAGCCAATAAATTCTGCCATACATATATCTCTCAATTTTATATGCAAAAACTTCACCATTAAGAGATATGTTAATAGGCTTGTCTATAATATCATTCACGCCAAAAGAGAGTGTGCTGTTTTTGAAATTTTTAGAAACAGAAGCAGATAAATAGTAAGTTGTACCTATTCCGGAAGAAATGCCTTTCCTTGGCGGGCAAAATTGAAAACGTGTCTCAAACCTCCAATTCTTTTTTTTGTTTAATGCCGTGTTCATTTTGAGGTCGGTGGATATAAACCCAATTCCCGATTCGTTATAAGCAATTATTTCCTTCGGAATATCTTTGGCTATAAAATATGAAAAATCCGCATTAAACGAAAGATATAAGAAATTTTTAAATAGGTTCTTTGTTATCATAAGAGTAAAGCAAAAGTCATGGTATTTTCCGTAATTCATCGTAGAAATTTTAGTTGCCCCATCTCCAATAGGAATTCTAAAATCGGACCATGAATTTTTGGAAAACTCATATTCAAAAAAAAGCATATAATCAGAAAACAAAGTATATTCTAAAGCTAAACCATAGCTTATGCAGGGTTTTAAATGCGGATTATTCTCTTGATAAAGATTAGGCGAATAGTAAAACCTAAAAGGATTCAGCATAGAGTAAGTGGGCAAAACATAGTTTGTAGTAAAATTTAAACCCAATTCATGGGCATTGTGTGGAGTATAATACACAGATAAAGAAGGAAATAAATTAGGATATTTATTCGAAATAACCTCTTTTGTTACTTGTTGAACTCCCTTATAAGCATAATATTCCCCTCGTAAACCGGCAGATAATGACCACTTATCTGAAATTTCCCAATCAAAATCAATATATGCAGCGCTTGTAATATCTTTGAAAATAAAACTGTTAGTGCGGAGTGAATCGCTGGCATACTCGCTATTTACTTTATCGCCATAAAAATAGTGGTAATCTACCATCGCTCCATAACATTCTAATCCTGCATGAAGTTTCATATCAGAGTTGAAGTTTTGCTGAAAGCGTGTTTTAACATGATAGCCATCCAATAAAATAGTAGCTTGTGTGCGAAAATCAGAAAGTATGCGATGCTCTTTTAAGAGTTTGTTGTACCGAAAATAATAAGGCATATCTGATATATGACGATTGTAATCCCAATCAAAGCTCAGTTTTTGTTTTGGGTTAAAAGTAATATTATAATTCAAATTAGCTAAAATAGAGTAATTAGGTTTATCCATTTTAAGTTGCGAACTCGTAACATCAGAAGAGTCAACGATTGAAGAATTTAAAAAACGGTAATTAGTTTCTACAGTGTTCTTTTCTTTGCGATAGTTCGTGTTTGCTTGTATGCGAAAACCGAGAGTGTGTTTTCTGTTAATATGATAATCCAAATGGGCGAAGCCGTTTAGATAACAATTGGTAGAATAGCTACTCTTTGTATAATGCACATCCAAACTATCTGAAATGAAGTGAGATATTCCTAATTCTTCCAGTAAGAATGGAAAGTAAGAAGTGGAAATACCTGTTGTAATATTTATTTTTTTCTTTTGAATATTTAAAAATAGATTTATTGAAGGGGAATTTAATTTCCATTTTTCTTTTTGTTGGTCTCTTATTGTAAGATTAGCTAAAACACCATCTCCCGTTGGTTTGAGCAAGATAATATTAATAATTCCATTACGCTCTGTTGCCGGATATTGACTACCTGGAAAAGGAATAATTTCTACTTTTTCAATGTTTTCAGCGGGAATACTTTGTAATTCAATATAGCTTTTTTTAGCAGAGTAAAATTGTGGATTGTTTCTAACGCGTAATTTGGGTTGAAATAAAAGAAGAATTACACCGTTATTATTAAATCAAAATTTACACACAATGAAGAAAACCTTTTTAATCATTTTAGCTGCCATTATTATGGCAATGCCTGTTTCTATTTACGGGCAAAAGGAAACTTTTACAAAAGAAAATACCGGAACTGAAAAGAAGGTTTCATATTCCTTCTTCAATGAGTTTGGATACATGGCCGGGAGTACTTTCGGGTTTACCGGTGTTTTCGTGAACGGAGTTAAATTTAACAAAGCGAAGAACATGCTCGGCATAGGAGTGGGGTATGAATTTGATGTTAGAGCCGAACATAGTATTCCCATTTTTTTTAATTTCCGCCAATATTTAAAACCACTTGGAATAGTGAAACCCATTATTAATGTAGGAGTTGGAACCAGGCTGACGATTTGGGAAGATTATGATTATTGGGGTTGGAAAAGTTCAAGTAAATGGAAAGCTACTCCGGGTATTTATGCAACATTTGCCGGCGGTTTTAATATAAAAGCCTTTTCGTTCTCCTCCGGCTTTTTTTTGAAATCTAAAGGAATGGATGAGTTTTATTGCGGATTTGAAATAAAAACAGGTTTTACTTTTTAGTGCTCTGCTTAAATGTACCTCCACCTATTTAGGTCGTTTTTAAGCTTAGAAAAATCGCTTTCAAAAAAAACAGTAGAGGCATATTTGTCTGATATTAAAAATTTTGCAGTATTTCTTTCGCAAGACGATGAAAATATTGATGAAGAAGCGCTAAAAGACGCTTCCCTTCTTGATTTTCAAAATTATTTACTTCATCTTTATAATAAAAACATTGAAGCCAGTTCACAAGCGCGTACTGTTTCTTCATTAAAAGCATTTTATCGTTTTTTACAATATGAGAAAATCATTGAACTCAACCCCACAGAATTATTAGAAACACCTAAAATAGGTAGAAAACTACCTGATGTACTTTCTGTTGTGGAGGTAGAAGCCATCATTTCAGCCATTGACCTCAGTACGCCGGAAGGACACAGAAACAAGGCAATACTTGAGGTGCTATACGGTTGCGGTTTGCACCACAAATAAGTTAAGTCCACGCCTATTGCGAGACCTATCTTTTGGTGCATGAAATCGTCAAATTTTCAATTAGTAGATATGTTTTTACGTTGATTATCTTCTTTTTTTACTCCATATATCATTATTTTGGTTAAAATTGGCGGCAAAAGTAGAAAAAATGCCGGCAATGAAAACCGAAATGGTAGATTGGTAACCTGAATTCCGGATAAAAATCTGTTTGAGATTCCTCATTTCGCTATCGCTATATTCGGAATGACAGCGTTTTACGCAATGCAAAAGGGAACAGTGTGCGGCGGCTTCTCCGCTACGCACTGCTCCTTTTACACTTTTATAAGGGCGTGTGTCATTCCGAGCAAAGCGAGGAATCTATAACTACTTCTGTATCACCATTTTTTGTGTGAGCATAGTGCCATCTTTGAGCATAGCCACCACAAAATGGAGCCCCGAAGCGGAGTTTTGCAACTGAATGGTATTGGAAAACAGGTTTTGGGTTTCGTAAACAGTAGCACCCAAAGAGTTGGTAATTTTAAAGTGGGCAATATCTGATAAAGAGAAATTGGCTTCTACTTGAAATGTGCCGGTGTTGGGGTTGGGGATAATGGAAAGGGTGTGTGCGATTACTCCATCTTGTATGTGAAAATTATCTGAGCCCGGAAAGTGAGCGGGAGCTAAGTTTTCGGTGTCGTCAGTAAGTGATTTATTCTTATGGCAATCATTATTAATTGAAAAAATATGAAAATACCTATATTTAGATCCATTGCAATAGGTAACAGTACAAATAATATAGTAAATGACTATACCTTGAGTGGTTATAGCACCGGTTTTTCCATCCCATATATGAATACTTCCATTGTATGTTATGTCCATTACATTATCATATATGAACCGTTCTTGAGAATCATAAATTGCATATTCAATTTTTTCAGCGTAAAGAAGATCATCTATTCTTAGAGAATAGTAATGACCTGAGTGTGGCGGTAATATATGAAAAGTATAAAATGAAATTTGTGCAATAAGGCAAAGTTTCTTCGGGCAGATTCTTCCATATCCGGAAATATCGTTCCATCTCTGCGTAGTAAAGATTGCCCCTCGTTCAACTTTAAAGCCCGGACGTAAAATAATTTCCCCTTCTTCTTCTGTTATGAAACATACTCTTTCTCCTGATTTTACAGTTGTAGCATCTTTTGCCGTTATTTTATTAAAAGCTGTAACTTCCGTGCGAAGTTGATTCGTATGAGTTATGATTCTTTCTTCCGGAACATCCTCACAAGGCGGACAGGAGGCCCCCCCGCAATCAACCTGTTCTTCTCCCGGGTCTTTCGTGCAGTTGGCACATGTATTAGGTGGAGGCGGAGGTGCCTGACAGGGATCACAAGATCCCCCGCAATCAACACCGTCTTCATCGCCGTCGCACTTGAGGTTAAAGCAATGATAAGGATAAATGAAATCCCCTATAATAAGAGTCTCGCGCCAAGAATAGGGTAACTGATGACCGGTTGTGAGTTTCTTATAGGTTTCCTTTTGAAGACCTCCAAGATTCTCATCATCAGAAGGATCCATATAATAGATGTTATCTTTACCATTACTTAAATCTATCCCGTGAACAACCACACTATGTCCGGCACCATTAGAACTGTTTACTAAGCTAATAATTAGAGGGCGTTTATTTCTAAGATATGCACCAATCTCAAACTTCCATGGAAAAAGCATCGGATGTACAACACTGTTAATAGTACCAAAATAACTCAAAATAGCCTGCACACTGCCTTTACTTCCGTAAAGGTCTATCCCTCCAGCATTGCAACCCTGCGAAACATCTTCACAACAATCAGCGATGCCGTAACTAAGTGTTTCTCTCCTAACATATTCCATTATTGTACATTGCCTAACATAAGGGCCAAAATAACGTAACACACTTTGTGAACAGGCGATTCCACACCATGTGCTTTCTTCCTGTATAGCTACAGGTACATTTATATTTATTTCCTGAGCATTTAAAGTACCGATGAGACCCAAAAAGAGTAATAAAATATATTTTTTCATACACTTACTTTTTTAAAAGGTTAAGAACTTCACTGAAACTGTATTCATTCTTTAAATATTCGCGCGTGGCTCGGTCATACGTTTGTACAAAAATATCTTGATGCCCTTTTCGGATAATATAAAAGTTCATTTCTCTATCAAATTCTAGATAACCAATTATCAAGTCTTTGTATTCGTAATTGTGGAGAATTTTTGCCCATCTGGCTCTTCCACCTCCAGTATTACTATATTGTTCTTCATCTTTATCTACTTTTGTAATAAAAAGAGGTTCATTCTCAGACATCACAAGTATTTCCCATTCACCTGTAAAGATCAAGTTTTCATTGTCAACGTCAATTCTATACTTGGAAATAGGTTTTCCCAACTGTAAATTCTCTAACTGCGCTCTGTTTGTTATGCCGAAATTTGAAAGACTCCAATCAGAGTGGCTTAAAAAATCCCAATAGATTTCAGTAATCAGCATTTCTGTTATTTCGGGTGTAATCTTCAATTCATGTTTTTGTGGAAAATTGGGATCAAATATGTCATTTTCATCCACTTGGTTTGTATCAAAAAATTCTTTCCATCCCTCTTTTGTGGGCGAAGAATATATTTCGATAGCTCTATTTCTAAGGTTAATAATCTCACTTAAAGTATATTCATTTTTAAAGTATTTGCGTGTTACAGGGTCAAACACTTGTAGAAAGACATCTTTATTTTCTCTCCGGATATAAAAAAAATCCGATGGCAACAGTTTAACACTTAATATCCCCATTAAGTCTTCACGTTCATAATGACGGATGCTTTCTCCCATATCGGGAGCGCCAAATCCTACATCTCTTATTGTAAAAACATTCGCTAAAAAAAGCGCCTTTCCCTCATACATAACAGGTATTCGCCAACCTCGAGTCATTAAGGTGTCATTATCATTATTAATTACAAACTCACGAATAGCTCTTCCCAATTGTAAATTGTCAAACTGCTCTTTGTTTTTTATGCCATATCTGTAGAAACTTTCCACAGGTTCATTTTTAAGTTTTGTAACCACCATTTCTGCTATTTTCTGTGGCAATATTAAATCTTCCTCTTGTACAATAGCAGTGTTTTTTTCATCCGTTTGTGCGTTTGCTATTATGCAGAAAGCAGAAAGCAGAAGGCAGAAAGCAATTTTTGTAACTTGTAATTTGTGTTTTGTTATTTTTTTCATAATTTAATATCCTTTCTTAATTTCTTTAAGGTCAAAATTTATCCCAAAATGTCCATTAGCATACCCTCTTTTTTTGCTGCCATTTTCTAATGGACACCATTAGAAAATTTGAGTTTCAATACGCTGATTGATAAAAGATTATTTTGCATTAATTGTGTAAATTTGCATCCAATTATCAAGATAAGATGCGTACAGAAATACAATTTATAGATCAAGAACTTACATCATGGGGCGGAGTTGCTGTCTTGAAGAAAATGATAGACCAAAGTGGATTTTCTTCTTATTTGGATAGTTTACCCTTACCCGAACAAGGCTCTAATCGTGGTTACCCTCCCGTACAGTTGTTTTTGCAGTTTATGAGTGCAGTTTGGTGCGGAGCAGAACACTATGCCCATTTAGATGTTACCCGACTGGATCACAGTCTTCAGCGTTTGTATGGATGGAAAAATATGCCTGAACACAAAGCATTTGAGCGATACTTTCGGAAGTTTGACATTCCCACCTGCCATATTGTTTTTGGTAGTTTGTACCGTTGGTTTTTCAATAATCTTAAATTCGACAATTTTACATTAGATATTGATTCTTCTATTTTTACTCGCTATGGAGAACAAGAGGGCTCTGTCAAAGGTTACAACCGGCATAAACCGGGGCGCAAATCACACCATCCAATATTGGCATTTGTTGCTGACATAGAGATGGTCGCTAATTTTTGGCTACGCTCCGGAGATGCCCATACAGCCAATAACTTTCAGGCATTTTTGGAAGAAACGTTACACTTTTTACAAGACAAAAAGATAGGTTTATTAAGGTTAGATTCAGGGTTTTACGACAAAAAAATATTTGATTATCTTGAGAGTAGAGAGACTCCCATTGACTACATTGTAGCAGTTCCAATGTACGTAACCATTCAACGAAAGATAGTATCTCTGAAAGCGTGGTTGAAGATAGAAAATGGCATTGAAATAACAGAATTTGAATATCAGGGCGAAGACTGGGAAAAACCGCGCAGAATGATTGCTGTAAGACAAAAGATAGCCACCCGCCCTAAAGCAACGGGAAAGCAACTTAAACTATTCGAAGATGATATAGAGATAAACGGATATCGCTACAGTTGTTATATTACTTCAATGAAATTAAGTCCGGCAGATATTTGGAGACTCTACAGACAGCGAGCCAATTGCGAGAATCGGATCAAAGAACTTAAATACGATTATAGTTTGGATAAAATGAATCAAGCAAGTTTCGACGGAACAGAAGCTACCTTAATGTTAATGACTGTTGCCTATAATTTTCTAAGTCTGTTCAAGCAACTTATTATTGGAGGCAACGTGCGAAACCGCTTGAAAACGTTAAGACTTAAAATACTCGCAATTCCTGCTATCGTAGAACATTCAAGTGATAAAACCATTGTGAAAATGGCGCTACAAATGAACCGACGAGCATGGATCAGCAAATTATGCAAACAAATTGACGATACATATTGCCGCGATGGCTAATGGACATTTTGGGTTTATAACCCATCCAACAATATGAAAAATATTATATTTTTGCCCCCGCAAAGCATCGTATGCGTATTGGGCAAATCAGAAAAAATTAACCATAGCCCGTACGAGCCGGTCAGACCGGTATCTCTTTATGCCCCGCATAAGGTGCTTTGCAGCGTGCGGGCTTTTTTATTTATTAAATTCTTTTAGATATGCAAAGCAAGAAGAATGAAAGTCCAGCTCCGACAAAAAATGAGCAACGGCATACAGCATGTTTGCCGGAAGTGTACAAGTTTGGCCATAGCAACCAACCCGTACACGTTGAAATTATTAACAATGAGCCATGGTTTGTGGCAAAAGACATTTGCGATTGCCTGAAAATTGGTAATGTCACAGAAAGTCTCCGCAATCTTGATGGCGATGAAAAGATGCCCTCAGTAGTACTGAGGGCAGGTAAAAAAGTAGAAGTTAATTTAGTGAATGAAAGTGGATTGTATAATCTTATTTTTCAGAGCCGCAAACCTGAGGCACGGGCATTTCGCAAGTGGGTAACTTCAGAGGTTTTACCGTCTATTCGCAAAACCGGAAAATACTTGATT
>Ga0209737_10003536_pt1 | contig 10906 bp, 7 predicted proteins | sample TergutCu122P3_FD_187284 | JGI IMG/M metagenome (GOLD analysis project Ga0209737, IMG submission 187284) | Cubitermes ugandensis P3 segment gut microbial communities from Kakamega Forest, Kenya - Cu122 P3 (SPAdes) (version 2) | ecosystem: Host-associated > Arthropoda: Insects > Digestive system >...
TGTTGCCCGCATTCCCGTTCGCCAGCGGCGACCACGATGCCGTCACGTTGCCCTTTTTCCCGCTGTCGTACTCGTACAGCTCGGTCGCCTCCATGAACACGCCGTTGTTCGCGTAGTCGTATGTCGTTGTGTTGATCTTCGTCGGCAGCTTATCCGCGTTGTACTCGTACTGCTTGTCGCTCACCTTCTTCCCACCGTGCGCCGCCACCACCATGGTAGTCAAATGCTTGTTGTTGAACGTGTATGTCTCCGCCAGCCCGCTTGCGTTCGTCGTGACCTTCGTCCAGTAAGTGAACGCGCTCGGCATATTGAAGGGGGAGTAGTATGTGTATGTGGGCCACCCGGTGTTGTTGGTTGCGGAATATGTGTACGTCTTTTCGTTGTATATGGACGAACCTACCTTGTCTTTCCTCGATTTTATCCTGTATGATTCCTGCAGCCCCTCGCAGAGGTTTTTGTCCACTTTCTCATACACAAACTCGCTCACCGCACCCGTGGGGTGAACTATCGAAGTCAGGTTCATGAAATTGTTCGTGCTGGGTATAATGACCAAAAACAATATTTGGCTAGTTATATGCGTGTAAAAATCGGTATAATCTGTGTACTCAAACACAGCATCATAATTTTTGTCCGAGATGTTAAACCTGACGGAATTGATTGTATAACTGTAATTTGTCTCGATGTTCACGCTGTCCACGGTTTCCGTGTATTTGGTCAAGGCCTCCACATTAATTGAAGCCATTTTGGTCATCTCGTAATTCAACGAGACCGAATTCGGCAAATCGACGGTAACGGTCCGCTTGTCGGAAACAATGGCCGAACTCGAGATTGTGGTCACGCGACCCAAAGTGTCGGTGATGGTGATCTGCGCGTACCCGTTGGCACCGCCGTGGACAAATTTTATGGTGTTGTCGTACCTGTCCCTGATGCCTATCAGTTTCCCGTAGCCTGTAAAATATTCCCTTTTCCCGTCCTTGTACGTGAGCGTGTAGGCCGAAGTGACGGACCCGTTGTTGTAGGTGTCCGTTCCCCCCACTTCAAGCTTCAGATCGGACAGCGCATAGTCCTTCAGGGAAAGCGTGCCGCTGTTTCCGACAATCTCGAACGAACGCCCGTCGGCGAGGTGTAGTATTTTGGTGTTTCCGACTATTTCCATCGACGAAAACATGAAACTCCAACCAAAGGCCAAGCCGTACAAATCCTTGAAATATGTATTCGGGCTCAGGGCGGAACGCCAGTAATAACGCCAAACCAAATCAAAATTGATGTCTCGCATATATTCACCTTCAAGTGCACCGTCACTGTACTTCAAGGGCATGAAGACAAGTTCTTGGTACGGCATGGCCAAACCAGCACTTTCCGAGTCGTACCTGCGGCCAATCACCAAATCCAAGCCGTTCACACCCGGCAATATGTAGTCCACTATTTCGAGCGTCAGCCCCCCGCTGTTGAGGTTGATCTTTTCGGCCGAGTTGTGGTCGTAGACATACGGTGTGCTTCCGTACTCCGGTTCATATATACCGGGCGAGGCCCCGCCCCTCATTGGCGCATATGCCCCGGGCGAATCCAGCGAGTTTAGTTCGTATATATACGAACTCGCGCTGTTTGTGGCCATCTCCATATCCCAAAAACTCATTCCGTTGTCCACTGCGTATTGTACCAATGCTTCGGCTCGCACCCCGAGATCCCCAGCGAGCAGTTCGTAGTTGCGCTTGTCTGTTTCGGACAAATTGCCCGGCGAATTTGATGCGGTGTTTTTTCCATTCGGCGGGTCGATCAACAATGCTTTCATATTCATGCCGAGGGCGCGGCTGACCCCGTATGCCGATATGATTTGGTGGAAGCTGTAACCCTCCAAAATGTCCCCCCGCAGCATCCTGTCCGTCTCCCCGCCGTGCAGCCCTTCGTTCACGAACGAGAGGTACAACGCTATTTGGGTTTCGAAATCAAACGGGCCGTCGAGCCAAGCGTTGGGTATGCCCGACGGATTGGTCTCCGATATATCGTCATTTTCCTGTATGTACGACCCCAGCCGTTCCTCGCGCGTCTTGTACACATATTCGCCCGACGCATTGTAGATTTCGGGTATACCATCGAACACCGAATCGTCGTAGATGATCGGGGGCGGCAGTTCCACTTGCACAACCGGCTCTTCCGCCCAAGCCTCGGTTTTCGGGTATGCGTTTTCGGGTATTCCGGTATCTTCACGCTCTGCGGCAAGCACATATACCGGCAATGACGTGAATAGTATGGCGAGGGCCAGCATGGCCGCCATCGGTTTTACCCAGCCGTATTTTGAACCATTTTCGTATTTTTTCGTTTTCATATTTGTGTTCTCCCTCTCTAAATGCCATTTCCGGGAGTATATTCAAAATCAATCGTGGTGGAGCCCGTCAGCTTGCCCTTGAACCTGAGCACCGTCACCGCTCCCGACCACATTTGGCCCGGTGCGACCGTTTCATTGATTTTGAACGTCAGCACCCCCGTTGTGGTATTGTGCGAAAGTATTTGCAGAGTGGTACCGGGAACAATGCCGATATGCACATCGATTTCCGGCGTTTGCGCGGCGAAATCCACGAGAGTGATTTGCGCGGGGTTGTATGTTATTTTGAATTCTTGCCCACCAAACGAAGTTATGTTGTATAGCGAACATACAATCGTAAATTCGGAATTGGCCGTGATTTCTTTTGTTATGGACGATTCGGGATTGTCCGGGTCTGAATCCTCGATTTCCGGGTTGATTAACCCCGTCAAAACCGGCAGCGTTGCGGTCTTTTTTGAACCGTTCCCGACTTGCCCGTATGTGTTTCTTCCCCAAGCCCAAAGTGAAAGGTCGCTTTTCAAAGCGGTGCTGTGCGAGCCTCCGGCGCTGAGAATCATCATATTGTTCAGGCCGTTCACTTTTATCGGTACTGACCTATTTATCGTAGTACCATCGCCGAGCTGCCCGTAATTGTTTTGTCCCCAGGCCCACAATGTCCCGTCGCTCTTCAAAGCCATGCTGTGATTCAATCCGGCGGATATGGCTACGACATGAGTCAAGCCTTTCACCAGTACAGGTTCGCTGCTGTCCATATTCGTACCGTCGCCTAGTTGCCCGTATCCGTTATGCCCCCAAGCCCAAACTTCACCTTCGTCCGTGAGGACAATCGTATGTGAGCCGCCGGAGGCGAAATCCTGTATTACGAGCGGTTCGGGTGGATATAGTTTTGTCTTTTTTTGGCTCAAAACGGGAATACTTGAATTTTTTGGAAATGGCAATCCGAGCTGACCATACTCATTATAACCCCATGCTTGTAGTGTGCCGTCATTTTTCAATGCGAGGCTGTGGGAATCTCCGGCAGATATGGCTGTTACGCCGCTCAACCCTGTCACTTGTACTGGTATTGATTTGTTCGTCGTCGTGCCGTCGCCGAGTTGCCCGCAATTGTTATACCCCCAAGCCCACACTGTGCCATCGTTCTTCAGTGCGAGGCTGTGGGAATCTCCGGCAGATATGGCCTTCACATCGCTCAATCCTGTTACCTGCAGCGGTGTTGATTTGATTGCCGCCGTGATGTTGCCGAGTTGTCCGTAATGATTATACCCCCAAGCCCATACTGTGCCATCGTTCTTCAATGCGAGGCTGTGTCGATCACCAGAAGATATATTTTTCATACCGTCCAACCCCGTCACATATATCGGTGTTGTGCGTTGAAACATCGCGCCGTCGCCGAGCTGGCAAAAACTATTGCTCCCCCAGGCCCATACTGTACCATCGTTTTTCAATGCAAGGCTGAATGAACCCCCGGCCGATATAGCCACAACACCGTTCAACACTTTCGCCTGTACTGGTGAACTGTTCATCGTTGCGCCGTTGCCGAGTTGCCCGTAATAGTTATATCCCCAAGCCCATACTGTGCCATCATTTTTCAGCGCGAGACTGTGTGAACTTCCGGCAGATATGGCTGTTATACCGCTCAATACCTTCACCTGCACCGGTGTTGATTTATCCTCTGTCGTGCCGTCACCGAGTTTCCCGTAATAATTGTTATTTCCCCAAGCCCACACTATGCCGTCGTTTTTTAGTGCTAGGCTGTGTGAACTTCCAGCAGATATGGCTGTTACGCCACCCAATCCTGTCACCTGCGCTGGCGTTGATTTATTTGATGTCGTGCCGTCGCCAAGCTGTCCGGAATCATTCCGTCCCCAAGCCCATACTGTGCCGTCATTCTTCAGCGCGAGGCTGTGCCATCCTCCAGCAGATATGGCTGTTACACCGCTCAACCCTGTTATTTGTATCGGCGTTGATCTATTCGTTTTCGTGCCGTCGCCGAGCTGCCCGTAATCATTCCGTCCCCAAGCCCATACTGTGCCATCGTTCTTCAATGCGAGGCTTTGGAAATCCCCGGCAAATATGGCTTTCACATCACTCAACCCTATCACTTTTATCAATGTTTCGGAAGAATTAAATAATCCATTTCCGAGCTGGCCGTAATTATTCCGTCCCCAAGCCCAAACTGTACCATCTGATTTGAGAGCCAGAGTATAACTACCTCCCGCCGAAACCTGCACAACGCTTGCCGAACCCGAGTTGTACAATTCAAACAGTTCGCTTTCCGTCGGCTGATAGCCGTGAACATCGAAATCATCCTCCGGGTCGTTTTGCGTTATATTCGTCTGCACAATATCGTCTATGGCATTTTCCAAGTTTACTCGCCTACCCTGATTCACTTTGTTTTGCAGATTTGACAGCTTGTCGCCCGTATAAATCAGCCTGTCCCTCAATTCATAGGCCGATTGTTCTTCGTTTGCCCCCACGATTGCCGCAACTGCCGTCACATATGCCGCCGCCATCGATGTCCCGGTCAGTGTGCCGTACTCATTTTCGGGGAATGAACTCCGGACATTACGCCCGAGCGCGGTTATGTCGATATTTGTTCCATAGTTTGAAAAATATGAGAAGCCGCCGTCGGCATTCACCGAAGCCACGCTTATGACGTTCGGCAAGTCATACCCGGCGGGGCACGACGGTTTTTCCACAAAATCGCGCCTGCTGTTGCCCACCGCGCAGACGAAAAGCGCGTCGGCGTTCGCTATCGTTTCCTCAAGCGCAGGGTTATCCTGCGTCGAACCGAACGAACAGTTGATGATCGTTGCGCCCTGCGCGACCGCATACTCTATCGCCGCTATGACATCGCTGGTATATGCCACGCCATTGTCGAAAACGCGCAGCGGCAGAATTTTGATGTTGCCTATATCGTTTTCACGGGCCGTGTTCGCGATTATTCCGGCGATGTGGGTCCCGTGGGCGGAATCAAGCGGGTTTGCCGGATTGTAAATCTGGCTGGTGTTCTGCGTGAAATCCCACATATTGTCCGTATCCATATACCCGTCAAGGTAACTGTGGTATATATCCACCCCTGTGTCAATTACGGCAACGATGATTTCACCATTTTGTCCGCTTTCAAACAGATTGATTATTTCGTCTGTTTCGTCTTCGTAAAATTCTTCGTCTGTTTCCGTCGGCTCTAATTCATCTTCATCCGGTTCGTCCGTCGGTTCTTCCAACGGTTCCGTTGTTTCTTCGTCGGTGGGTTCATCTTCGTCGAAACCCTCTTCTTCAGCGGGTTCTTCCTCGAAAACCTCATCGGTAGTCTCTTCCTCGGTGGGATCTTCGGTAGGTTCTTCTTCCTCATCTTCCTCACTCGTATCTTCCGGAATTTCGTCGTCATCTTCGTCAAAATTGTCGAGCGATAGCTCATAGTCCGGCTGTATGTATTCTATGTCGTCAACCGCCCGGCTGATGGTTATCGCTGCCGCGAATTCCGACGGCAATATTTTTTCGCTCAGCGTCAGCACTTCCCATTCGCTCTCCGCGCCGTCGGCGGATGCGGCGATATTTTCGCTGCGCTCCACCATCGCCGAGAGCTTGCTCTGGAAGGCATTTTTTTGGCCGGATTTGTACCTCACGATGTATCTGTCCGTGCTTCCGTCGTCATGCTCCTCTTCGCGCAGTTCAAATTCGCGGCGCATGGATTCGTCCATTTCCGGGAGTTCGCCGTTCAAGCCGTCCGCCCATATATCGTCGCCCGCCCTGCGCGGTTCGACGGGCAAATCTATCATGTATTCCAGAGGGTCGCCGAATGCGAGCGGAGTAAAGGCACCGCCCGCGAGTTGGTTCTTGCCATCGGCATAGGGTTCGCTTTGGGGCAATACATTGCATCCCAAAATATTGCCTATGAGTATAGCCATCAGCAATGCCACACTCAGGATTTTGACCGTTCGCTTTGTTTTTTGATTTTTGTACATTTTTTTCTCCTGCAAAATAAAGTTGTGAAATATCATGGTGTTAAATTCTACACGCAATGGAAAACACCCGCTACACCCAATCGGGTAAAAATGTACGCACGATTAAAATTTTTTTAAAAATTTTCAAATTTGATTGCCGCATATGCTTGATTTTTCTTTCCGGACGTGGTACAATGTACAAAAGGGCAAAAAAACCTACGGAGGAAAAATTGTATGGCGGAAATCAAACTGACCGAATGGGACCTGACCGCGCACTACCCATATACCCCAATCCTGCACCGATCCTTGGAGACCGGGGTCGTGCTTGGCCCCATCCTGCCTGCCATAAAGGCGAAAGTGCCGGGCAGCGTGTATATGGACCTGCTCTCGGCCGGGTACATCAAGGACCCATATTTCGACATGGATTCGCTGCTCTGCGAGTGGGTGCTGTATGGCGTGATTTACAACAATTGGGGCACCATACATGGTGCCCCTGAAATTGCCGAATTGTGTTGCTGTGCGAAAATCTAACATATAGCCGTCACGCCGCTCAATTCTCCCATACCGTGCCGTCGTTACAGTGCGAGGCCCTGCGAACCTCCAGTCATATAGCCGTCACACCGTTCACTCCCGTTGCTGTTTTTGAAATATATCATCCTGTGAAATATATCATGTGTATATTATACACGGAATTGAAAATGTACGCTACACCCAATCGGGTAAAAAATTGCTATTTTAAGTCATTAATTATTATTCATCTTTATATTTTCCTATTTTTTTTAGAATCAAATTTTTCCCATCGTAATCTTTTAAAAAATTTTCACTAGTCCTGATGTCTTTTAATTCCCATTTGCCCATAATAGCGTGCATACGATATGTCGAACTTATTATTTCACCTATCCTATTTATTTCTACTCCAGGTTTCATGATATTATCATAATTATATACATATTTGATATAATATTGATACATTTTGTCATTATATACTATGATTGCATTTTGGTTTTTCCCATTATATATAATATCAACTTTGCATTTACGAAACCCACCATCTGACTCGTTAATTCCGCCGCCTTCCGGTACATAAATATTAATTTCCAAATCGTCATCTTTATATTGCCATATGCCCGATGATGGCACACTTGAAGAAATCGCTGCCCAAATCAATAACTGAAAAACACCGAACAGTACAATAAGGACAACGGCAATTATTGCCACGATTATTAATGAGAGTTCAAGTAACGGTTTCAAAGTCTATCCTCCTTGTATGTAATTCCATCAGCCGATTGTGAAGGCTCGAGAGACCCCATTTTTTGAAAATGACTAATCCAAAAACCCCATTCTGCCATATATTCGGGGGCAAAAAGCGAGTTTTATACATTTTCCATAGTTTAGGCGGGGTGGTAGGAATATCGGGTGAACTTTGACAATTTAATATTACGGAGCGGTGTGAGATTACTCCTCCGTCTACAATATAGTAGGCGGAGGAGCGGGTTGCTGACATAACGGAGTTATACGTAAGGAAAAGTCATGCCGTATTTTTCTAAAACACCGTATAATCTCATTTTGTCCTCTTCGGCAATTCGAATATACTTTTCAGAACTGTTAACACGCAATAGAGGACAGGTATCATTTGCGGGACAAAAAACAATGCGTTTTCTCCCATCGGTCATGGTTATTGAAATGTCGGTCGTAAATCCACACGAGGGATTGTCCCAGAATGGTTTTCCTTTTAATATTTTTTTTAGTGTCTGAATATCATCTTCATCTGCTATTTTCACAAAAATATTTTTGTCAGAGTAATGATATTCCAACAAGACCTCTGATGCAAAGTCCGAATTAACACTCATCACAAACCACCTATAGAGAAATAATGTAAATTTCTTTGTACACACCCAAATAAACAGGTGTTTGTGTACCAACAGAGCTAATGCCAGAGAACCTATTTGCATTATATGAGAAGCTCGAAAAATCAGTGTTGCCATAAGTTGTTACGCCCTGTCTATTTGCGAAATTTTGGGCAAAAGACCCATTTGCTGTATTACAACCATTAAATGTAGCATAAGGAGTACCTGTAAATGTATTCTGGCCTTTTGTGCGCGTTACTGAACCCCAGTTTAATATTGCGGCATTATCCCAATTCATTGTAGTTCCAAGGCGTACTTCAGGTCCAGCACCAGAGCCATGAGAATAGAAATCAAGACCTTCAACAATATCGATTTTTGCCCAATCAGCCCATGCACTTTCTAAGTCAGCGTTGTTGTCTATCCTCCGCAAGTGGATTTCATCTATTGGGACTCCCATTTTTACTAATTCATCCACTCTTGTTTGTGCAGCACGTGAATAAGCATTTCTTCTATCGAAGTCTTCCCACATACTGGCTTTCCAGTAGGCAGTTCCCTCTAGCAGAGTGCCCTCATCGACCAACAAACGGTGTTTGTCGGCGGGGTCTTTGACGAACGGCACCTCCCGCCCCAAGTGGTCGTATGCCATCGCGCTCGTCTTGCCCGCACGGTACGTTAGGCTCACCTGGGTATTATTCCGAGTTGTGTATCAAATCATATAAAAAGTCAAATGTCTTACTTTTTGCAGTTTTAGGGTTATATCCGGAATCTTTTATATAATACTCTGTATATTCCCAATCATATCCATTGGGAAGAAATGTTAAATAGTTAGTCATAAACTCAATTAAAGTATGGTCTAAATTTCTTTTTTGAATAAAAATTGTAAAATATCCTATACTATTCAAATCGTTATTATATTTAATGCTTCTTTTATCTGCAATTAGTTCAAGCGAATTAAGATAATCTATTATTTTTTTAATTTCTTCCTTATCATATATCTTAAATACAAATCTATTATCATCTGCTGGAACCCTGAAACGACCTTTGTCGGAAATCTCTATATATTCGATATTGGCAATATCTTCTTGATAATTTAAACTGACGACTGGTTTAAACGACCTAAGAATATTTTTCCAGTTTGCTATAATTATTAAAATAATAAATATAACAATGCATATTAAAATGATAAATAGGATTTTTTTCAATAAATACCCTCCAATCTGGCAGTTACTTCAAAAGCGAAAAGAAATACAAGCGTAGCCCCCATGTCACCGCGTATGTGTAGCCTTCCTGCGACAGCACCGCCGAACCCCGCTTCGCCGTCACCGATGTCACTTGCTTCACGATTCTCGATGAATTGTTAAATTTATTGCTTATGGTCCATTGTCGTATATAACCATCTTATTTACTTTATCACCTCCATCAAAGTGAAACTCGACCCAAGTTATGCCATCTATAACTGTAAACCCGCCATCAGGACGCTCTGAAATTTGTCCATTTAAAGTAGGTCTGTCGCTGAAAAGAAAACGATTTATGGTTTTAGCCATCTTATACAGCCTTCCATTATAAGCATTTTTAACTTCTTTTCTCGTAGAACCTACACCGATTTTCTTCTTGCCAAACTGATAATCAGAACTGTAAATACGCACAGCACTTACATAATCTCCCGTAAAAACAAATTCGATGCCGTCATATTGTGCTGTAAAATAATTATTGTTGTCTTCAAAAGGAATAATATTTAAAGGTTCACCATAAATTTCCACGACAGAATTGTATGAGCGTCCCTTTGGCAACTCTACAGCGGCAAAGTAGTTCCCTATGTAAGTTTTAAAAGTATTGCCAAATACATAAAGAATAAATAAAAATAGCGCTAAAGAACCAATTACCCATAAAATTATCTTAATTATTTTCATTGAAATAACCTTCTTGATGAATTGAAAATTTTAAGCTCCATGCGGAAATATAAAACATATCTCCGCATGAATCTTTCGCGTAGAATTAAGGAGCCGCTTTTATATATCCACCAGGCATAAAGAAATTGTTTAATTGCCCATTTATGTACTAAATCTGCCGGACGAAGGTCTGTAATTCCTGAAGGTGAGGTAGTGTGTGCCTGTCTCCCTGTCCCAGTAGTACCCATAGGCGCCCTTGTACCGCCACGGGTTCGCGTCGCTTTGGTCAGGTGCCCGCTCATTCCCGAATGCGTCGTATGCGTAGCCCTTCGTCACCGTGCCCGCCGCGTTCGCCAGCTGCACCACATCGCCCCCGCCGTCGTGCACGTGGTACGTGTACGCCCCGCCCGAACGCGACGCCACCAGCCCCACCCCGCGCACATATGTCGCCCGCACCGCCCCGCCGGCCATGTCGCCCACGATCTCCGTCCCGTCCCATATGTGCACCACCTCCACGCCGCCGCTTGCCTTGCCATGCCGCAGGCCGTCGGGCCTGTACCTATACGTCGCCTCGCCCGCCAGCGTGTACGAGTACACCATGCGGTTCATCTGGTCGTATGCGTACACCTCCGCGTCTGCGCTCGCCTCCGCCAGCCCGCCCTTCGGCACCCCGCCCGACGGCTCCGTCGCCTCCGCCATCCTCGACAGCGTGTTCCCGTTTTTGTCGTATGTGTACGTGGCCTTGGTCACCTTCGTCCCCAGCGTCTCCGTCTCAGTCAGCAGCCTGTTGTTTTTGTCGTACACATACGCCGTCGTTGCGCCGTTCGCCGCCATGCTCACCCTGTTGTCCCTGTCGTCGTAGCCGTATGTGCGCGTCTGCGCCGCCGCGCCGCCGCCGCT
>Ga0209737_10003537_pt1 | contig 10902 bp, 10 predicted proteins | sample TergutCu122P3_FD_187284 | JGI IMG/M metagenome (GOLD analysis project Ga0209737, IMG submission 187284) | Cubitermes ugandensis P3 segment gut microbial communities from Kakamega Forest, Kenya - Cu122 P3 (SPAdes) (version 2) | ecosystem: Host-associated > Arthropoda: Insects > Digestive system...
GGTGATTAAACGGCTGAATAATCAAACAACTGATTTTGGCGACAAACGAACAGAGCAGCCAAAGCAAGCTATATTTATACCCGTTTAACATGTTTATATTACATACTTATTCCAACAACAAAATTAATATTATTTTTTGTTATTGCCAAATTTTATGAAAACTGTTTTACACTCATTCAAATAAATAGTTTTCATAGTTCTATTTTTAGAAACTGTTAAAATAATCACTATCTTTGCACCATGCAATTTCAATCGGTCATAGGACAAGATGAACTGAAAAAGAAACTGGTACAAACCATTCGGGAGGGGCGTATCAGCCATGCGCAATTGTTTTGGGGAGTGGAAGGCTCCGGCAATTTGGCGTTGGCATTAGCATACGCTCAGTACCTGAATTGCACCAATCGCTCCGATACCGATTCCTGCGGCGTATGTCCTTCCTGCAATAAAATGCAGAAGCTCATTCACCCCGACCTGCATTTTGCCATACCTGTAAATTCTACTAAAAATGTACCGACCGAAAAAAAACCGGTAACCGACCATTTTTTAGCCCAATGGCGAACAGCCTTACTTGGCAATCCTTATTTGACCGAAGCCCAATGGTATGAGCAGTTGGATATTGAAAATAAGCAAGGGCGAATCAGCGTGCATGAGGCTAACCGAATTATTGAACGATTGAATTTTAAACCCTTTGAGTCGGAGTATAAGGTGTTGATACTTTGGCTGCCCGAGCGAATGGGCGCCGAGGCTGCCAACCGTTTATTGAAATTAATAGAAGAACCACCCGACAAGACCATATTCCTGCTCGTTTGCGAAGATACTACACGAGTAATTAAAACCATTTTATCACGCGCCATGCCGCTGCGAGTGCCGCCTATCGCCGAGTCTGATATTTGCCAATCTTTAATACAGCTGCAAGGACTATCAGAAGCGCAAGCCGCAAAAATTGCCCGCCTTTCGACCGGGAGTTATAGCAAAGCCTTAGCATTATTGCAAAATGAAAGCGAACAAAGCATTTATTTTGAATGGTTTACCAATATTATGCGAATGGCATACGCCGGTCGCTTCCTCGACTTGCTCAATTGGATGGAAACCATTACCAAGGCAGGTCGTGAAAGACAAAAGAACTTCCTGCTTTATGCCGAACAGTTGATTCGCGAATGCTATATGTTTAATCAAGGTGTTGATACAGCTGTGTATTTAATGGGAGAGGAAGAAAGCTTTGCGCGAAAATTTTCCCCCTTTGTCAACGAACGCAATGTGGAAGAACTATTTAAACAGCTGAATCTTGCATTAGGTCATATAGGACAAAACGGCAACCCCACGATGATATTTACCGATTTGTTTTTACAGATAGGCAGATTATTGAGGAAATAAGATTCATAATTCGAAAAAAATGTATAATTTTGTAAGTTATGGCAAAGCGCGAGCAAAATATTTCCCTTCGGCGACTGAGAAGTTCTTACCTTTCGGCTGTGATTAGCATTTCTTTGGTCTTATTCCTCTTAGGCTCTTCAGGAATTTTGTTGATTAATGCCTATCGGCTGTCGGTTTATTTCAAAGAGAACATCACGCTTACCGTAATTCTGGATGAAACCACCAGTGAAGCCGATGCCGCGTGGGTGCGCAAGCAGTTGGATGTTGCGCCTTATGTGCGTGAAACCAAATTTGTTTCCAAAGAACAAGCCGCTGAAGAAATGAAAATACTGCTGGGAGCAGATTTTATGGAAGTCTTCGATGTCAACCCGCTTCCCATAGCTGTGGAGGCAAAGCTGAAAGCAGAGTATGCCGTGGTTGACAGCATTGTTAAAGTTGAAAGAGCCCTGTCTGCTATTCCTCATGTTCGGGAAGTCAGTTACCAACGTTCGTTGATAGAAATGGTCAATCACAATATTCAAAAAATAAGCTTGGTGATGTCGGTCTTTATTATATTGATGTTGTTTATTGCATTAGTGTTGATTAATAACACTATTCGTCTAAGCGTGTATGCCCGCCGTTTTGCCATCAATACCATGCGCCTGGTTGGGGCTACCCGCTGGTTTATTGTCCGACCATTTTTATTGCGCAGTTTGCTGCAAGGCGTTTTTTCAGGCGTAATAGCCATCATGCTGCTTACCGGCGTACTTTATGTGGTGCAAAACGAATTTGGTGAAATCACCGGATTTATTGACGATATACAATTGCTCTTGCTTTTCCTGACAATTATTGTAATGGGTATGTTCATCAGCTTTGTTTCTACATTTTTTGCCGCTAATAAATTCGTGCGCGTTGACGCCGATAAATTATATTTTTAAAAACTATTGATTTCGTATATATGGCAAAGGTCAACACCAAAAAAACACCCACAATTGCTGCAAAAAAAACAGCAGATACGGCGAAAAAAACCGTCAACTTCGCCTTGACAAAAGAAAACTATAAACTTATTGCCATCGGTTTTGGCGTAATGATTTTGGGGTATATCCTCATGATTGGCGGCGGCAGCGACGATCCGAATATCTTTCGCGAAGACGCCCTGTTTAGCTTTCAACGCATTACCTTAGCGCCCATTTTGATAGTAGGCGGTTTTCTTTTCGAAATTTACGCCATCATGAAAAGACCTAAAGAGAAAGAACAATAGTGTATGGATTGGTTTCAAGCGCTTGTATTGGGCATAGTGCAGGGTTTAACGGAATTTCTTCCGGTGAGCAGCAGCGGTCATATCGCCATTGCCAATGCTTTATTTGACAATACGGGCGCCGATAATCTTACTTTCGCCATTGCTGTTCATGCCGGAACGGTGTGCAGCACAATCTTAGTATTATGGAGCGAAATATGCCGTTTGTTTAAAGGCTTGTTTCATTTTAAATGGAACGACGAAACACAGTATATCGCCAAAATATTTATATCTATAATTCCTGTAGCCATAGTGGGACTTTTGTTCAAACACAAGGTAGAAGCCCTGTTCGGTGGCGGTCTGTATATTGTGGGAGCAGCGCTTTTGTTGACCGCAGGCTTATTAGCGCTTACTTCTTTTATCAAATTGCGCAGTAAGGAAAATATTTCTTTTAAAGATGCTTTTCTTATTGGCATAGCGCAGGCTATTGCGGTGATTCCCGGTCTGTCGCGTTCCGGTGCAACCATTGCCACCGGCTTAATGTTAGGAAATAAAAAAGAAACAATCGCCAAATTTTCTTTTTTGATGGTGCTTATTCCTATCTTGGGAGAAAGTTTGCTCGACTTGCTCAAAGGCGATTTTTCAGGTACAGCCACACTGCCGGCATTTTCTTTAGTAGTGGGCTTCTTAGCTGCTTTTGTTTCCGGCGCCTTAGCTTGCAAATTGATGATAAATCTGGTTAAAAAAGGCAAACTGCTCTATTTTGCCGCTTATTGCGCTGTTGTAGGATTATTGGTATTAATCCATGTAATTTGGGATATTCTGTAAATTTATACGGTGTGGAAACAAGGGATATTAACAAGTCTGTTAAAAACAACCCCGACAAATTTCCGGAAGGATATATTTTTGAACTTGATAATAAGGAGTTTGCAGATTTGCGGTGGAAAAATTCCACCACAAACCTTGCCATAACCCGTGTGTTGCCTGAGGCTTTTACCGAGAAAGTACTGTACATGTTAGCCACTATTCTGAAAAGCGAAAAGGGCTATACAAACTACCATTCTCATTGTAGTGACCTTCTCCCATTTGCGGGAACTGTCGCGGGCAGTAGCGCAAACAGTAGCAGCGCCTACCGAAGCGAATCAGAAAATATTGGCAGAAAAAAGCGGAGCGCTCATCGCTGATATTTTAGACGATAATTTGCCCACCACCAACACTGAAACAAGCATAGAACTAAATTTAGCCTTGCTGAAAGTGAAGCATACCGTGAAACGCCGGCACAAGCAATAAAAGGCAAAGCCTGCACCTAACGAGCGGTAAAGTAAAAATGATTAAGAATCACAGAAATTGCTTCTAATTGGCATATTAAATTGGGGGATTTCAAAGAATTTTACCTACTTTTGTAGTTGAAACTATACCAATAATTGAGGTATAGGTACGTTCTTTAACATGTTTGTAAAATTAAAGCATTAGCTTTAGTTCTTAGTTACTGAAATTAGCCATTTTTGTAGCCACTGAGAAATAAAGGTGATGCTCACGAAAATCGTGAGTTTCATTTATTTAGTGGCAAAGGTCGGCTAAACCTCAGTAACAAATAGAGAAGTTCGCGATTTTTTATTTACATAAATACCAACAATTATGAAACATGACATACACATAGGGCAGATGATTCAGTCCAAGATGAAAGCCGATAGGCGTACGGCACAATGGTTAGCTCAACAATTGAATTGTGCGGTTAGTAATATTTACAAGATTTATGAAAAGCCCACCATTAGTATTGATTTGATGCTGCGTATTGCCCCCTTGCTACAGATAGATTTCTTTGCTTATTACTCTAACGCATTAAAAGAAAAGCAGATTACCCAAAACGGATAAAAATCGTACCTAAAACAGGTAAAAATCATCTACAAATTAGGTAATGAAACGTTTGTTTTTCATAAGAAATCTGCATAACTTTGCCTATGGTTAAGGGAATGTAAAATGTGAAATTTTCAAATAATTACAAATCAACAATTTAAGCAATGTCTTGAAATAGGTTTTTGTGCAGGGTTAGCCACCCTGCTAACGGAAAAGGAAATTAAAAAGCCTTTCCACGAAAGAAAAACCTAAATGCTCTGGCAAGCTAAGTAGAATTTAAACTAATTGTAAAAAGGCTCCTGCAAAGGTACGAAAATAAATAATTCTGAAATAAGCGACCAATGGTTGATTATTGAGGCGTTTTTTCAAAGTGTTGGAATTTAGTTTTTTATATAGTACTTTGTTAGGCGAGACATAATATTAATTTTAAAAAAGCAGCGGTTGCCGAAAAGCTTTATGAGTAGGCGAATTAAAAAATATGATTATGAAGAATGCTACTAACATAGATGTGAAATCATTAACAATGGACTTACTCAATGCAGAAGAAATTGCCGGAATAAAAGGTGGAAATGCTGCGGGAGATGTGGTTTTTAAAAAATGTGTAACTTTTGTTGGCGACATTACAATTGTTACCTGTTTGACTTTGGAGGCAGGGTGTCCAGCCACATTTACTTATGAATGTGGATTAGGTGATGTGACTTGCTCTGAGAATTTTACCTTAAAACCAAAAAAATAGAAAAGTTGTTCTAATTAGAAGCGAGGTGGATAATTCACCTCGCTTTTAAAATAATTATCATGAAAAAAAATAAAATATTTCCAGAACATATTCAATTTATAGAAATATCGGACTCTATTGTTCTTTTCTTTCACACGACATCCTTACAGGTTTACCCATTAAAAAAAGACAGTGAAATTTTTGATTTCCTAAGTAAATTGAAGTATAATGGATATGATAAAACAAGGTCTTTCTATTCATCAAGTGACTTTAACACACTTTATAAATTTCTCGTTGCGACAATTTGTAATTCGCCGAAAACCTTAGTAGTAGAGAAAAAAAATCAGCATAAAGAGAGATTTACAACCATTGTATTGCCAATTGCCGCAAAATGTAATTTGACCTGCCCCTATTGCTTTGCCCGAACCGATGGGGGATTTCATTTTGGCGATTTTACCTATGCCGATATTGACAACGTTATACAATTTATCGCAAAAAAAACATTTAAGACCTTAGAAAAATTAACCATTATCTTTTTTGGCGGAGAGCCATTATTAAATTTGGATGTGATAAAACATACCATAAACACGTTTAAAACAGTGTATCCCAAAATAAAGGTCGGCTATTCTATTACAACCAATGGCACCATCTTAAATGAGGAAATTATAAAACTATATAAGGAAAATAATTTTATAGTTTTAATCAGCCTTGATGGTCCAGAAAATGAATTTAATTTACGTAATTTTAAAAATGGCAAAAACAGTTTAAAAACAGTATTGCATAATTTGGATACATTACAAGCCAATAATATACCGGTGCAAATAAGAGCAACTTTATCAAGTAATAATCCTTATGTCTGTCAAACCTTTGATTTCTTTGAAAACTTAAAAATCCCCTTTTCAATAGTTTTTGCTTATGTTTCTGAAAATAAAAATCACACACATGCCTCGTATACCCAAAGCAGGTTAAATTCAATAAAAAAGCAGTTTGATGATTTACTGGCTTATTATATTGAAAAAACCCACAAACGTTTGCCAATTTACAATAAACACTTATCAGACCTCACCTCATCCCTAAGATTCCGAATAAAAAAGAATCTACCATGTTCCGCCGGAATTGATTATTTTACCATTACTGCAAACGGTGATATTTTTTCATGCGCACATTTAATGAATGACGCTAAATACACTATTGGCAATATATCGGAGGGCGTTATTGATAAATCAAAATATGTACCCGTTGAGGTTGATAATATTGAAGAATGTAAAGACTGTTGGATAAAATATTTATGTATAGGCAGTTGTTTTGCGCAAAAAATATCAACAGGAAAAACCAATTATCAAGCAAAACAACCGCATGAGTGTGAATTGGAAAGAATACAGTGGGAGTTTTACATAAAACTTTATTATCATATTATGCAAATTGCCCCGGAATATTTTAAGAAAGACGAAAAAGAAACATAAATTAAAATCAACTATGAAAAAACAACTTGTATTATTTCTCTACTTGGCGGTATGTTCGACAGCCTTATCACAAAGCATTGTGTCAAACCTTACCATAAACATTAAGGAGCGAGCAGCGAATGATAGCCTTCCGAGGTTTTGCACAGTAAATATAGAACAAAATTTAGTCTTCGAGGGCTACACAACTGATACGGTAAACCTGCAATTGAACAATGTTTCAATGTTTATGATAGCAGTGAAATCTTTCTGTTTTCCACATCTTGCTGTTGAAGCTAGAGCGGCAACGGAAATAAATTATCGTCCATTATCGAATTTTAATTTCGACGGAAAAACATTGTCCTTTGTGCTACCTGACCCTAACAGTCATGTGAAAATAATTTATGAACACTTGGCATTATTTAATCTTGCCCACCTATACGCCGGCGCACTTTATTTTCAAGCCTATATGCACGACCAACAGTCTTGGCTATTCTCCTGCCTGGGTATGAGGATGGATAATGCAGTCTTTTTCGTTCCGGAAGATTGTTATTTATTTGTAAATAAACCATATATCAAGTCTGACGATACTGCTATAGTAAACCTTTCTTCGGCAAGAGATATTGAATTCTCTTTTTATGTGGCAAAAAAAGACTATTACCAATGCGATACCATAGCCGACATATTTTCAACGATGTATCTCTATTTCCTTAAAGATATTGCAGCATCTTCGGACTCCACTTATGCAATACCAATAGAGAAGTTAAACTCCGTATTGGTAGAGCGAAAAGAATCCTTACATACCCGAACACAAAAAATAGCAGATTTTTTTAATTCAAAAGAACATAAGTTTTTTTACATTATAGATGCAAATTTAGACAATGAGGGTGTTGTATGGGGGCGTATGCATCGCATTACTAAAAAAGATTTTTTAATTCTTATGGACACATCCATGTGGAACACGACTTCGGTTGGTCACGAGATAATACATGCTTATATTCCGTATGAATATAATCCGCCAAAAAATGATTCTACACATTATTTTTTCAACGAATCAATAGTCGAATACTTAGCCAACTACTTTTTTTATGAGAAACAAAGTCTGCCAACTGTTTATGAAGATATCATTCGAAAATATTATGAAAGGGAAAACAAAATAACATCTATTTTCAAAATAGATGACAACAGAATAGATGCTTCAACAGGAGAAGGAACAGCCCGAATAGTTTATCTGAAAACGCCCTATATTATTCATAAATTTGCAGAAATGATTGGCGGCGATGAATATTTTGTGGAGTTATTATCTGAATTTTATCAGCAATCTTTTGAAAAGAAGCAAATTTCGTTGCATGATATGGAATATTTCTTTAGGTCAAAATCTGTAACCAACGAGCAATGGAGTTGGTTCATAACAAATCTTTAAATCATTAAATTTTGGGATTGGTAAATAAGTAGAGATAAGCAGATTGCGACATTCTTATTACCAGCGGATTAAAGTCTTTGTTTCTATATAAATTTACCAATGCCATTTTAACAGATTTATTATGCGAAGACAGGGAATTTTTTTATCTTTGCAAAAAAAAATATGAGACCATTTCACATATACAACACGCTCTCGCGAAAAAAAGAATTGTTCACTCCTTTGCTTGATGGCTATGTCGGACTTTATGTTTGCGGACCTACTGTGTATGGCGACCCGCATTTGGGACATGCCCGCTCGGCAATAACCTTCGATGTGCTGGTGCGCTACCTGCGCCATATAGGCTACAAGGTACGCTACGTGCGCAACATTACCGATGTGGGACATTTAGAAAATGATGCCGACAACGGCGATGACAAAATTGCCAAAAAAGCCCGCCTCGAACAGTTAGAACCAATGGAAGTGGTGCAGTACTACACCAACCGCTATCACGAATTTATGCGTCGCCTGAACGTGTTGTCGCCCAATATTGAGCCGCACGCCTCAGGGCATATTATTGAGCAGATAGAACTGATTAAAAAAATTATCGAACAGGGCTATGCTTACGAAGTCAACGGCTCTGTATATTTCGATGTGGAAAAGTATAACGAAACATATACCTACGGTAAGCTGTCGGGACGTGTGATTGATGAACAGCAGTCAAACACCCGCAAACTCGACGGGCAAGATGATAAGCGTAATCCTTTCGACTTTGCCTTGTGGAAAAAAGCCTCGCCCGAACACATCATGCGTTGGGTCTCACCCTGGAGCGAGGGCTTTCCGGGATGGCACCTCGAATGTTCGGCGATGAGTACTAGGTACCTTGGCGAAACCTTCGATATTCACGGCGGCGGAATGGATTTGCTTTTCCCCCACCATGAGTGCGAAATTGCGCAAAGCGTGGCTGTTCAAGGACACGAGGCTGCCCGATATTGGATGCATAATAATATGATTACCAATAATGGTCAGAAGATGAGTAAATCGTTGGGAAATTTTATTACTCTCGAAGAAATGTTTACCGGCACACATAAGTTGCTGGCGCAGGCATACACGCCGATGACTGTTCGTTTCTTTATGCTGCAAGCGCATTATAGCAGCACGCTTGATTTTAGTAACGAAGCAATGCAAGCTGCCGAGAAAGTATTGAAGCGTATTTTGGAAGCCGCACAAACCTTAGGCAAACTTACGCCATCGGCTGTTTCGACCCGCGGTGAAGAAATTACGGCTATTGTAGAAAAATGTTACGATGCCTTGAGCGACGACTTGAATACATCACTTGCTATTGCTCATTTGCAGGAGGCAGTGCGAATTATCAATTCAACCAATGATAAAAAAGATACGCTGACCGTTGCCGATATTGAAACTTTAAAATCCCTGTTTTCCGGCATCCTGTTTGATGCGCTGGGCATTGTTGATGAGCAACAACAAGGTTTGAACACCGCCTTAGTGGACGGGCTGATGCAAATGATTTTGGAAGTGCGCAACAAAGCCAAAGCCGAAAAAGATTTTGCTACCGGCGATAAAATTCGCAACGATTTGCAACAACTTGGCATTGTGGTCAAAGATACCAAAGAGGGCAGCGCTTGGACACTGGCTTGATGGATTTTAAAACATACTTTACCGCTTCACCACTGCGCAGGAAAGTTTATAGACTTTCACATCACCCAAAGTATTGTATGCCTTTATGTGTATAACGTACATTCCTGCCGCCACTTTTTGCCCCTTATCGCGCGTGCCGTCCCACGATAAGCGCCCCGATACGCCCAATAAGGTATTGCGTTCCAAATCGCGCACGGGTCGCCCCTGCATATCATAAATGGTAATCGTTGCGCAATAACCCGCTTTCGGCAAGTTATAATCAATATACAAGATGTCTTGCACGCCGTCATCATCGGGCGAAAATATCTTGTAAGGCAAAGAAAATTCATCGGTGAAATTGCGCTGTTCATCTGTATATTGAGAATTTCGGTAGGTAGGCGTTGCCCAGCCCGCTGACTGTGCAGCCGACTGCCAACTTGATTTTTCCGTAGCCGGCGCCTGCGGATTGATGCGCTCTAACGAAATCCCTGCCGGACGGGAAATAAAGGCGCTGTGCATTTGCGCCGTGTAAGAAAATTCTTCAATAACAGTATTATCTGAATTTAACAATACCACACAACCCTCAGTATTGGGATAAGAGGGGAAACTTGGCAGCAGCACAACCTTTTCGGGAAAGGGAACGGAATAAAACAAAAGTTGAGCATCAAGAGCAGTGGTAAAAACCAAATAGTCGTGCGGATAAAAATAATGCTCGCTTGTACAATTCACAATCGAAGCAACATCGCCAAACCTGTTGCGATTAGCCAACTTCAAACTTCGTGCATCAAAAATTTTATCCGAACAATTGTACAATTCCACAAAATCTGCTCCGCCCGAAAAGGGATGGAACAGCACCTCGTTAATAACTATATCGCCCGCCGCCGGCATAGCGAGGTCGGCAAAGGTGTAAATTATTGGCTCCGGAACATTCCCCGCCAAATCCCGGAAAGGCGCTTGCAGCAACAGTTCATACACTATTCCGTTTTCAAATTCCCTGGTAAAATCTAAAATCAAATGCAGCGGATATTCTTCATCATAAAAAACAAAGGCAGGATACCCGATACCGTTGTTCACCTTATAAGCCGATACGTCCAAGGCTGAATTTTTATTAAACCACTCACTCATTTCCAGCCTCAGCCGATATTTACTAAGTAATTGTAAATCGACCACAAAAGGCGCTTCGGTATCGGGATTTGCTGCCTGTATGCTATTTCTTTGACCCGGCGTACCACCCACCGGCGCTTGGCTTTCCGCCCAATTATCG
>Ga0209737_10003539_pt1 | contig 10895 bp, 8 predicted proteins | sample TergutCu122P3_FD_187284 | JGI IMG/M metagenome (GOLD analysis project Ga0209737, IMG submission 187284) | Cubitermes ugandensis P3 segment gut microbial communities from Kakamega Forest, Kenya - Cu122 P3 (SPAdes) (version 2) | ecosystem: Host-associated > Arthropoda: Insects > Digestive system >...
TCTACTCCAATCACGAGGATCTATGTACGGGGATCCCCATCGCTCAGTTTTTACCATAGAACATAGGTGGGGCACCCTGGAACTTTATTATTTCGGCTAAATAGTAGTCATTTATGCAACACAGCAATGTATAGTACAAATGAACATCACAATCATAGAATAACTAATTAGATACATATGTTATTTGGCTCATCTGGAATCAGGCGCACCTATGATGATACATTTCCTCTGCTTGGTATGCGAGTTGGTGCAGCAGTCTCAAGTATTATAGGTACTGGAAAAAGTATCGTAATTGGGCATGACAGTAGAAAAACAAGCCCTCTCCTCTATGAAAGCATCACAGCTGGTTGTCTTGCAAATGGGGTTGATGTCATGCGTTGCTCCCTTATTCCAACCCCAACTGTTGCATATGCAGGACGAGATCACGGCGCAAGCTGCATGATAACTGCATCTCATAATCCAGAACCTGATAATGGTATCAAACTCTTTACACCTGATGGTGCTTCATTTTCTCATGATGCACAGGAACAAATAGAAACATTCCTAAATAACGAGAAACATGACAGTGGATCATGGGATGTACAAGGCTCGCAATATATCATTGACGCTGCATCTTCCCACATGAAAAAAATCCTGGAGTCCTGTCCTGATATAGGAGATATTCCGCTTGTCTTGGATTGTGGAAATGGAGCTGGTTGCACCGTATCTCCTGCTCTTCTTAGCATGGCTGGTGCAAAACTGCATACCCTGAATACACAACCATCACCCCATTTTGCACGTCCATCTGAACCTCTGGAGGCAAATCTTCCATATATTCCAAGAATAATTCAAAAAACTGGTGCAAAAGCAGCACTTATCCATGATGGAGATGCTGATCGTCTCATGGCATTTGATGATAAAGGCCGATATATTTCAGGAGATCAGTTGCTGCTTTTATTTGCCAAACACCTTGGAGTAAAAGAGGTTGTCACGACATATGACGCGTCTATGGTACTTGAAGGGGAAGTAAGTGTTAGACGCACGCCGGTTGGAGATGCTCATGTCTCACTAGAGCTCAAACGATGGGGAAAACTTGGAGGGGAGCCATCTGGTGCCTGGATCTTTCCTGAGATCTCTTTCTGTCCAGATGGCCCGCATGCGGCCTGTGTGCTTGCTGAGATCGCATCTGATACAGTACTCTCAGAAGAGATAGATACAATTCCAACATATCCAATCTTGCGTGAATCATTCCATATAAATAGACATCTTGAGATTATACAGGCACTCGGTGCGACAGATGCCACCGATGGCATCAGGTTCGAGACAGAAGATGGCTGGTGTCTCATTCGTGCAAGTGGAACTGAGGCAAAAATTCGAATTACAGCAGAAGGAAAAGATATACAGACTGCAAAATCACTGCTTACGAATGGATATGAACGGGTACGTATAGCAAAGCAGAACATTGTGCATAATTGAGGTAATACATGAAAACCGAGAACGTTTCTGATACGAAAAAGCAATGTGTTGTGCTCGCAGCTGGAGAAGGCACACGCATGCGTCCACTTACCGGCTCTCGTCCAAAGGTAATGATCCCTATTGCAAACCGGCCTATGCTCGAACATCTCTTATGTGCGTGTAGAGACAGTGGAATTGCAGAGTTCGTGCTTGTAGTAGGGTACAAAGAACAGGCAATTCGTGAGTATTTTGGGGATGGAACACGCTTTAGAATACAGATACAGTATGTAAGACAGACACAGCAGACAGGAACCGCTGATGCACTTCTGACAGCAAAGCCTCATGTTCGAGGGCAATTCCTGATGATAAATGGAGACATGCTTCTCTCAAATGAGGATATTACAAAAGTCTTGCAGTCGAAGAGCCCTGCTATTGGCATATGCCCAGTCGCAGATCCACGTAAATACGGTATTGTAACTGTTGAAAAAGAAGGCGTCGAAATGGAGAATCTAGTTGTCACCTCTTTTGAGGAAAAATCAGATAAACCACTTTCATCATTGATTAATTGTGGCATCTATTCTTTTGATACAGATATCTTTGAACATCTGGCCAAAGTCACACCTTCACCCAGAGGCGAGCTCGAGCTCGTAGATGCACTCATGCCATTTATCCAAACACGTTCCCTTCATGCAATAGAGACACCGAGCTGGGTTGATCTTGGAGCTCCGTGGGATCTGCTGGACGTAAATATGAACCTTCTTGAGGCACATCCCTCCCATATCGCAGCAGATGCAGTGATAGAGGATGGAGTCTATCTGCATGGCAATGTCTCCGTAGGATCTGGCACGGTTATCAAATCTGGGACATATATTGAAGGACCTTGCATTATTGGAAATAACTCAAGGATTGGGCCTCACGTCTATATCAGAGGCACAACCGCGATTGGTGATAACTGCCATATCGGGCATAGCACAGAAATTAAGAACTCAATTATTTTTTCAGGCTCAAATCTTCCACACTTTAACTATATAGGTGACACTATCGTTGGAAGTGGCTGCAATTTCGGTGCAGGCACAAAGGTTGCAAACCTTCGCCATGATAAAACAGTGATTAAAGTAGGAGGGATCAGCACCGGTCGCAAAAAATTCGGTGCGGTAATTGGAGATAATGTCGCGTTTGGCATTAACTGTGCAGTAAATGTTGGATCGCGTATCGGCAATCACTGCTCATTTGCTCCAGGAGCTCGGATACATGGAGATATCTCTGATGGAACTGTGTATCGAGAGTGAAGCCTGCTTGTCCTGCCCGTAAGGATGCAAGAGTTGCGTGATACAAAAAATACATAAGGTACAAAGGCGATGTGTAATACACTAATAATAAAGGAGCTGAAACTAAATGGCAAGACGAATTGAAATTGGAACAACATTGACTGGTCAGGATGCCATCGATTTCATCAACTACGTGAAGAACCCCACATATTAACAGAGCGAAACAGAGCGATCGAATGAGATGATGAAAAAGATCATCCGTGATTATGAAGAAGGGAAACGACTTTAATCAATTAATTAATGGATGAAGAAACATCCGTGAGTGAAATCCGGAAAATAAGTGACCTTGCATGATTAATAACTTAGAGATCTTCCGTCTTTGTGAAAGTGAAGATCTTTCAACCTTTTTTTGCACTGATAATGACCTGAACGACTTTAATCACTAACGTCCAACGTTTACCCCTATTAGTCATGAGAAGGAGGACATTTAAAACCTTTAAATCATCACATTTTGTGATTTTGCATTTAATTATCCATGACGCATAATATTATCATATGGACCTATTTAGGTCTACATGTTAAGGCGTGGACATCTCGTTTTTCGAACAGATTTGAGCCAAAATATCGGATGAAATACGCAATTTACCTTGTTTCAATCAGATTTTGAATCATGGATGATACCTAAACACTGGACGTTAGTGTTTAAAATTGATATGCCTGCCCTGACAGGAGAGGTAGGAATGGCAGTCAATTGAACTTTTTGCTATGAATTGTAAGTATTCTCCAATGTGCCTGTGAATTGCTCATGAAATATACGCTTCTTCTTCATCATATAAGTAAGGCAATAAGAGCACAAGCATCCAGAATGTAATGGTTCATAGATCTAATTCTTTATCTGCATGCTTTCGTTCTAAAAATTTGTCGAGGGACATTTCTGGATATTCTGAAAACAATCCGCAAAATCCTATTGTACTGTCTTTCTTTTCTTTAATTGGTATAAGCTGAATAATCCCATTTATCTCTTTGATTCGAACTCTTTCAGTCGAAATCAGTCTGGACAAAAATTCAGGCAGGGCTTTCGTGTTCATGACAGTTTCATACATTGATGTTCTCTCCGATTCAATTTGCTCGCGTGACCATTATCTTCACTTGCATTGATGAAATCTTAGCGATCAAGTACTCACATCTACTACTGCAGGAGCTTTTTCAATACTGACAGTAAAAACTCGCCTGGCGCAGGAATGGGTGTGATTTGACCTGTGTGACTATACAACGCTAATTACTATTTCTTTCAAAGATATACATAATGATTCACTTTCCCATCATCGCTTCTTCACCTTTCTCACTCGAACTGCAATGCCCCGTTTTGATCGTTTCATCTCATCTGCCGACATCGCTGCTCTTCCGGTAGCCCATGCCTGCTTTCCAACAATAAGTACCTCATCACCTTCACGTATTTGCGGATCTGCATCAACAACACCTGGAGCTAAAATATCTCCCTGTGGCATGAAATTATCAATATACACTCGATACCCTGTCTCTATCAATTGCCATCCATCAAACGTAGGGCGAAGCATTCCAGATGGATCTATCGAGAACAGCTGACGTCGATTTTTGGTAACGACCTGTTCTGGATATCTGCCTTTCACTTCAATACCTTGTTCGAGAAGCTCCTGTCCAAACTGATATGAAAACATGCCATGTGCATGACGCCGTTTTACTTTTGCACATCTAAAGAGTGCGCTCTTCAAGCGTGAAAGGCTTTCAGATGAAAGCGGAGAATCATCACACGTACATTCAAGTGGAATACCAAGATCTTCAAATGCTGAACGTGCAATCTCATACGCATCTCCATCAAGATGAGCAATAACTCTCTCATACTGATGTTTTGAAAAATATGCCTGAATCATCTGACCAATAACATACCGTTCCTCATGATCCCAGTATCCTGTAACTGGAACATCATAATGAGCTGCAGGATACACAAGTTCAAGCTCACGAGGAACCAGTCCAAGAGGTGAGGTAATGATAATTTCATGAGCTCGGCCATCGATGGCTCGCTGAAACTGGATATGACTTTTTGATTGTGAGTAGGGCTTTCTTGCAGAGCAAGGCAAAAGCACAGCAACCCTGGCAAGGGGAGGAATGTATCTTGTGACTACCCTGTTCATGAATCGTTTTACTTCTGGACGGATCAGGCTGTCTGTAGAGGTTGCAAGGAATGGTGTCTGGCGGGTTATCTGCGTTATTTTCTCACTGTACTCATCCCTATCAACAATTCGCATCAGACTCACCAATTCTGGTGCATGCCGAGCCTGAGCATCGAGGTACTCGCGAAACCGTTGTGCTGTGATATGATATCTGATACGGGCAGATTCTTGATCAAGCATGAGTCGGTTGTGCATCTTGAGATCATCTGCTGCACATCCTGCACAAGAACAGAGACCACTCTTCTCTGTCATTACTTCTTTTGGATATTCCCCGTCAGATAGGCAAAAAATTCCTTTTGCAGCCATCAGATCAACAGCGGTATAATCAAAGAGATCAAAGCCAGCATGAACGAGTGATGCAAGATTTGAAGGAAGTGCTGCTGCAGGTAAATACCAAGCAACATCCGGTGGCAGTGTTTTTTTGAATGAACTAATGAGACGAATTAATTCTTTTGCACGACCGAGCAAGGTATGCCAGCCAGGAGTCATAATGATATCTCCTGATTTTATCTCGGCACATGCAGCTGCTGGCATGTTTGGGTGAATCGGACGAATTGGAGTTATCTGAAATGAATCATATTTCTTGAGGATCTGACTGACCTCTTCTTCATCGAGCAGAGGTGGCATATTGACATATGTGCAGCCCTTGAGATGTGCAAAGAGTTCTTCCATCTCATATGCAGCGGGAAATGAGAGCACCTTGTCATCTATCGAATATATGCCAGCCCTCGCCCCTCCATCACGGCGCTTAATCTCACACAAATTCATAAGACACCTTTTTGCAGCAATCACCTAGCACTTCCATAATAACCAATTTCCATCGTTCTCGAGCAAGAATTGTTATATGGGAATCTGGATTTGATTCAATGAGTACTTTGATTCCAATACAACCAGAACGTACCATATCCTCATCCCAGTCAGGAACTTCGCTCTGTCCAATTGGAAATGTCTCGGCAAGGTAGGGAATATATGGACCAAATGGAGGCTTGAAATAAAGCACGGTATCGTACTCTCCATCTGGTGCCCGATTCTCAAGGGTCACGATTGCAGTCTTTCCAAGCGTGAATCTCTCAATCATGGTATGGTACTGCAAGACCTCAGTACGTCTCGTACTCTCCTGTCCTCGATAGAAAAAGCGCCTTTTTGTTGCTCGATCTCTGATCATGAGTTCTGGTGCATATGAAAGAAGCTGACGATAACCATTCAGAAGCTGAGGATGACTCCTGCATCTCTCATCTACTAACTCCCACAGCGTGCCGTCAAGGATAGCCTGCCTGATTCTATCCAGCTCGGCAAGTGTTACCCAAAGATTGTGAAGTGCCAAGAGGCGATCCCGCTCTGGATGTCCGCGAAGCTCAGCTGCGGTATGAGTTCTGCACACCTCACATGCACAAGGGAGATATTTGAGCTCATCAATTTTGTGGCTTCCATGAGTAGTCATATACCGCCCTTCCTTCGCATACAGTGCATATGCAGCAGAATCAAAAAGATCACATCCCATCGCTGTTGCAAGAGCGAACATGACCGGATGTCCAGCACCAAATAAATGTACACAGATAGATGGGCGCAGTCCTCGCTTTGCAGCCATGACAACATCCACGAGTTCACGGTACCGGTAGGCTTCCATGAGTGGAACAACTGCTCCGATTGGACAGAACACAAATCCCATATCAGAAACGGTGCGTCCAATACCTTCGCGGAGATCAGTGTATACTCCGCCCTGAACTGGAGCTGCAAGGGTATGGTGTTCGTGATCAACAATCTGTGTAGCTTCCGTGAGGCGCTCCATGGTTATCTCAAGTTCTTTCTCTGTCACCTCACGATCGGTGTCAGGATGAGTTGGAATATCAAGAGGTACGATGATATCGCTTTTGATCCTCTGTTGAAAGGAGAGTGTATCTGCATTGCTGATTTCAACTTCTCCATATACCGAGAGCTGAAACGATCCTGAATCCGTCATAATTACTCCATCGAATTCGAGCATCTCGTGTAATCCTTTTGTCAGTGCTTGTTCGCGATACTCACTGCTTTTTGAGATGATGTATGCATTTGTAATGAGGGCTTCAATACCCATTTTCTGCATATCAGCAGGGGTTACGAGCGGGATATGAGGGTTGATAACAGGGAGCAGTGCAGGTGTTGTTACTGTTTTCTTTCCACAGGATATCTTTCCAATTCTGCCAGCGATATCCTTGTCTATAGTCTCGAATGTTATTGTCATGGATGCTCTTTGAATATCTGACCTGTGAAGGTGTACAGGCTTACACTGGAAAGCGTCCAACTATCTTTTGGAAGCCCTGCTTTTTGACACGTCTGTTCTAAAAATTCAATTTGATTGAAATTCCATTCTGTTGCAACTTGAGGCAGCAAGAGTCCGGAACGCCCATGTCCTTTGATAATGAGTCCATGAGTTCCTATGCGAATGATAGAGGGTCGTATATCTGGTGTAACAGTGACCAATTCTGGTTTGGTAAGTATTGTAATATCTATTGAGATCTCTAAAAGTTCCTGACAGGTCACTGGAAGGAAACGTGGATCTCGGAGTGCTGCAGAGAGAGCTGCATCGTAAAGAGCGGTGTTAAGCTCAAGCACTGGCTCAGGGTACCCAATGCAACCTCGAAGTTCTCCATTTTTCGTGAGTGTTACAAATACACCTCGCTTCTCCAGGAATACTCCACTCCATTCAGGTGATGGTGCCTTTCTACGCTCACAAAGAGTATGAGTTAGTGTGTTTCTGACATAGGTCAGTGCTGACATGCCTTCATCAGAGGTTATTTCATGCATACGCTGGTATCATTTTGTTGATAGGAATAAATAGATTTATGGCATATCTTCATACAAAGTTAAAGTGCCTATTGGTCAGTTCTAATACCTACAATAAGCAACCATAATGTGAGAAATTTTTGACTTTTTAGGGTTTTAAAAGCGATTTATTGCTTGAGGAGTTGAAAGTGCATGGAGAATAACGCTACAAAAGCTTACTCATTCAGCATCTCTTCTAGCAATGTTTTTAGTGATTCAAACTCTTTTGCTGAAAAGTCAAATGCATTTGCTTTTGCAGACTCTCCAATTTTCAATCCAACGAAATCATCGGTTAAAGAAAAATATGTATGAAGTTTGTTTTTGTGAGGCCGTCGCAGCCCTTCTCCTACTTCTTCTGCCTTAGTCATTGCATCGTCTACAATTTTTAAGAGCATTGCACTTGCCTGATTAGATAAAATACACAAACATAAGTTTTCAAGAGTTCCGTGCGCTTTATCAGAATCAAATAGACTTCTTGCGAATTTAGATATAAATAAAATGCAGTATATTATTTGATTGAAATGATATTAACAAATGTATGAAATATGAACCGATCAAGTGCTATACCGATAGACCATTTCAGCGAATAACAAGGGTAAAACAACTGCTATCCTCCAAAATGATCAAGATATTGGATCTATCTACTATGGTCAAGCACGAGCGATGAAGACTACAGGCAAAATTATGCATAGCCTTCCTGCCGACAGGTATATGCAATTTTGAAGGAAATTCATAATTTCGCAAGAGGTCTATTTAATAGCTCCTGCATCATTCAATTTGTTAGAAATTGTTCAGCTTCTTCCCATTCTATGAGATTACTGTAAATACTAAGTTGTATCCTCAAGAATAAAAATTGGAGAGGCTGCTTACGTTGTAGTGATAAGTAGCATTTGCACTGATATTAATTTTGAATTAGTGTGTATGGAGCAAACAACCAATACAAAACGAATATATGATACACCTTACAACAATTGTAGGTACAACTGTTTGGGCTTTTGGTCTAGTTGGTTATGACACCGCCTTTACACGGCGGAGGTCGCCGGTTCGAATCCGGCAAGGCCCATTTTCTCTTTTGGATGTTTTAAAATAGAAATTATAAAAATTGTTTTATGTACATGGATTGATCGTTAATCTCTTTTCCAAGACATATGCATTGTTTACTCGATTTAGGTCTACAAGTGACTCATATGGATCTGCGATAACTCCTACATAGTATTTTCCTTCAATATATCCTTCAGGTCCTTCAAAAGAGGCAAAAACTACTTGCTCCTCGTTTGGTCCTAATGATACGGAAGTGATACCAACCACGGGTGAGTTTGTTTGGATAGTGGGTTCGCGACTGATGTAGTAATACAGGTCAGCATGTTTTATCTCTGCACTGCTATTGTTTTTTACTGTTGCAATGATTTGAATTCCTTCTCCACGGCAGATCTGTTCAGATCCTGTTGCATTAATAATGAGTATATCAATGGCCTTCCCATCGTCAGGGATTATCTGTACGTTTTCTTCATATGTTTCGGCGTCTGCATCTTGTGTCTCTTCATTAACAGACTCTATTTCCTCTGTTATCTGCGTGCTTAATGCTTTAATTTGCTCACTAACTTCACTATATGTCTCAGTCTCTGCGTCCTGTGTTTTGTCACTTTGATTCTCTTCACTAACCTGCCCTACATCCTCTGTTATCGGTATGTTTGATGTTTCAATTTCATCAATGATATTCTCATCATCAGGGCTTATCTGTACGATCTCTCCATATGTCTCGGCGTCTGCGTCCTGTCTCTCTTCACTAGCCGACTTTACTTCCTCTGTCATTGGTGTGCTTGATGCTTCAATTCCCTCATTGGCGTTTGTATGCCCAGTAAATGGGGGGCGATAGACCAGGGGGTGATAATCAATATTGTCTGCATCAATTGCAAAGCTCATGTCTGTAAAGCCGTCACCATTTGAATCTGTGGCAGTTGCAGAAAAACCGCTTCCATCTGGGGTGAGCCAGACATTCCCACCACGTCCTTCGCCACCAAGCACATTTCTACCAGGAACAGGATCGATACTCCATGCATTTGCCATTTTTTCATTCACAATGACATTATTCTGGTTTTTGAGCATATTGTCCGTGAATGTATTACCATATGATCTAAACACTCCAATTCCAGTCAAGCAGTTTTCAATTATATTCCCTGAGAAATAACTGGATCTAATTCTGTCGAGTCTTATCCCAAATTTACTTGCCTGCGATATGTGCGTATTTATCACTTTTGCGTCAGATACATCAAAAAGCCATATTCCATTCGTGAAACCTGAGATTTTCAGATCTTGTATGGTGATCCTGCGAAGTGGTTTATTCACTCCTGTGGAGACTAGCACTCCATTTGTTTCTCCGCGTGCCCCTGCGGGACCAGAAATTGAAAATCCGTTTCCATCAAGAGTCACATTATCACATGTTATCTCAAAAACTGCAGATGTATCACGTGCAGTGATATCTTGCTGTAGTAAGTAATACCCTGGCTTTGTTATTTTATATCCCCTATATACTGGAATGACTGATGAATCGCGAGTTCCTCCACCAAGAGATCCAAAATCACTGCTTATCAGTGAATCTTCTACGAGGCCATCGATAACTAATGATGCTTTCAAGTAATACCTGTCAGGAGTCAGCAGTTCCGGTCTTGGTGTCGTCAGAAACACTCTTCCTGATGAGCCTGGGTTAATTACTCCCCCTGGTCGAGATATCAGGCTTATTGTACGTTCTTTATTTGAATATGAAACGAGGGAAAATTCAATATTGAATCTAGGAGAAATTCCCTCTCCTCTATTTAAAATCAAAACAGACCCTACTATAGTCTCTTGTGGAATATCTCCAAGTGGCAATGTCTCAAGATTATTGATATTAATCTTCAGTGAGACATCAGATAATGTGAGACTATGATCTGCCCCCACACTTGTTGAAATTGCGCATATTCCAATAATGCCAACAAAAATGGAATAAATCCACCCTCCCCATTTGTACACCATAGCTAGAAAATGGGTATAGTTCTTAATAAATGTAATCTTTTTTTGCTGTGTTGCATAAATGACTACTATTTAGCCGAAATAATAAAGTTCCAGGGTGCCCCACCTATGTTCTATGGTAAAAACTGAGCGATGGGGATCCCCGTACATAGATCCTCGTGATTGGAGTAGA
>Ga0209737_10003540_pt1 | contig 10891 bp, 6 predicted proteins | sample TergutCu122P3_FD_187284 | JGI IMG/M metagenome (GOLD analysis project Ga0209737, IMG submission 187284) | Cubitermes ugandensis P3 segment gut microbial communities from Kakamega Forest, Kenya - Cu122 P3 (SPAdes) (version 2) | ecosystem: Host-associated > Arthropoda: Insects > Digestive system >...
GGGGCCGATGTCCGCGCCTAAAGAACCGGCCGCGGCGAATCACCTTGCCTGACTTCCATTGTACCACCTTTTTCCCGTTTTGTCAACCCTTTTTCGATAAAGCGGATTGAAGTTTATTATACAGAAGCCGACGCGGCTCTAACGATGACAAAGAAGTCTTTATTTCACCCAAACATATAATTAGCAATTTTTTTGATAAAGATAAAATCAAAGTCCTTGTATCAAAAGCAAGTCCGGGTGGTGATGAATATCCTCACGCAATATTAGGGAAACCCTTTGTTGCAAAAAAAAACTCTGTGTGTAGCGAAACGTATTTAATTGTAGATTTTCCAAATGATGTTATTACCGCGAATAATCTTATATCATATATGTCCACAAGGTTTTTTCGTTTCCTTGTATCCTTAATAAAGAACACGCAAAATATTTCAAAAGGATGTTTTGCGTTCGTCCCCATACAAGACTTCTCCGAGCCCTGGACGGACGAGAAGCTCTATGCTAAATATGGCATAACCGAGGACGAAATCGCATTCATCGAAAGCATGATACGCCCAATGGAATTGAACGGCGGTGGCGAAGATGAATGATATGCGTGTCGAATTAGAAAGAATGGTTAATGAAACACTAAATACGCTCTACGATAAAGACGAATACTTGATAAAACATGAGCCTGTTGATTTGTCACATGGGAAGGACGGACACGTTTCGGAGCGCAGCATTGTTGCCCGGTTTGCGATTTATTTTCAAAACCTTCTATATAGACATAATGGCCTTATGGATTATAACCTTGACGTTGAATATAACCGCAATTTGAGTAAACCAAAATGTTTGCCAAATACTAAATGGAAAGGGAACGGTGCATACCCGGATTTGCTTATTCATAAAAGGGGAAGAAACGATGGTAATATTTTAATCGTCGAATTTAAGACTCATTGGAATAAATGTCTGAGTGATGTGAACGATGATATTATAAAACTTCAAGCATTTATGGAGGCCCCCTATTTTTATATGAATGCTCTATTTATATTATTGGAAAAATCAAACCCTCAAATTCATTGGGTGGATGGCAATACGACGGGTGAGGTGATTTTGAATGGATAAAGATATTTTTCCGCCTCGCCCCGAAACGCAACCGATGATATACGCATACGAAGACAGCAACCCCGAATACAAGGGATTGTTGAAAATCGGCTATACTACAATCAGTGTCGAACAGCGTGTAGCGCAACAATACCCCACTAAACGTCCCGACGGAAAAATTCCATACCGTATTGTTTTCGCGGAATCCGCAATGTATTCAGACGGCGGAAATTTCAACGACTACGATATTCACCGTGTACTCACAAAGCGCGGATTTCCGAGCGAAGGCGGCGAATGGTTCCGTTGTACATTGAACGATTTACGCGCCGCATATGTCGCGGTCAGCAAACGGGAAGAAAATATCGAAAATCGCACACGCACCTTTTCCATGCGCCCGGAACAGGAAGAAGCGGTAAGTAAAACAATTGAATATTTCAAATCTGCCGAGAAAGAAAAGGGTTCGCGTTCGGCAAAATTTTTGTGGAACGCTAAAATGCGTTTCGGAAAAACCTTTGCGTCCTATCAGCTCGCAAAGCACATGGGGCTGTCAAAAATCCTTATTCTGACATTCAAGCCCGCCGTTCAGAGCGCGTGGGAAGAAGATATAAAAACGCACGTTGACTTTGAGGGTTGGCAGTTCATCAGCCGCACGTCGGATTTGACATGGGAAACCGCCGACAAGTCAAGACCTGTCGTTTGCTTCGGCTCCTTTCAAGACTACCTTGGCTCTAACGATTCCGGCGGTATAAAGTCAAGAAATGAGTGGGTACATACGACGAATTGGGATTTGGTTATTTTCGACGAGTATCACTTCGGAGCGTGGCGCGAAAACGCCAAAAAACTATTTGAATCCGACGATGAAGATGATTATGAAGCTCTTGATTTAGAGAAGTACGCGAAAGACGAGGAAGGCAACGCTATCAATGAAACGTGGTTGCCTATCACTACGCCGCATTATTTATATTTATCGGGTACGCCGTTCCGGGCGATAAATTCCGGCGAATTTATTGAGGATCAGATTTACAACTGGACATACTCCGATGAGCAAAGGGCAAAGGATAATTGGACGGAACCGCCCGATAATCCCTACTCCGCTTTACCGCGAATGGTTATGATGACATATAAAATCCCGGATAGTATACGCCAAATTGTTATGCAAAGTGAATTTGATGAATTTGACCTTAACGTATTCTTTTCCGCAGAGGGTAGAAATGATGCGGCAAAGTTTAAGTTTGAAGAATACGTCCAAAAATGGCTTGATCTTATTCGCGGCGCATACCTCGGTACAACTACCGACGATTTGAAACTCGGCGCAAGGAAACCGGAAATGCCGTATTCAAACAGCCGTTTACTCTCCGTTTTGACACATACAATATGGTTCATGCCTAACGTGGCTTCGTGCTTCGCTATGCGAAACTTACTCCAAGAAAGGCACAATACCTTTTTTCATGAGTATGTAATAAACGTATGCGCGGGGAGCGGTGCAGGTATCGGCGTTGACGCGCTTGCCCCAGTTCAAAAATCCATGCGCGACCCATTGAAATCTAAAACAATCACGCTGACTTGCGGAAAGCTGACAACAGGCGTAACAGTGAAACCGTGGACGGGTATTTTCATGCTTCGTAACCTATCAAGCCCCGAAACTTATTTTCAGGCGGCTTTTCGGGTACAAAGCCCGTGGGAGATTGATATTGGCACGGGTAAACGCGAAATAATGAAGCGAGAGTGTTATATATTCGATTTTGCCCTCGACCGTGCGCTCCGGCAAATAGCCGATTACAGTTGTAGGCTCGACGTGAATGAGGGAAACCCAGAAAAAAAAGTAGCGGAGTTTATCAACTTCCTGCCCGTTATCGCTTATGACGGCAGTACTATGAAGCAAATAAACGCAAGCGATGTACTGGATATTGCGATGGCGGGAACATCCGCGACGCTCCTTGCTCGCCGTTGGGAAAGCGCATTGCTCGTCAACGTAGATAATGAAACGCTTGAACGTTTGATGAATAACCCGGAAGCAATGCGGGCGTTGGAAAGCATTGAGGGATTCCGCAGTCTTAATCAAGACATTTCCGATATTATTATCGCTTCGGAAAAAGTGAAGAAAGCAAAAGCGAAAGGCGAAAAATTGACCCCCGTCGAAAAAAAGGAACTTTCAGCGGAAGAAAAGGAATATAAATCAAAACGCAAAATGATACAGGAAAAGCTCATTAAATTCGCAACCCGTATCCCCATTTTCATGTACTTGACGGATTTCCGCGAATACAACTTGAAAGATGTTATCACCCAACTTGAACCGGGATTATTCAAGCGGGTTACAGGATTGGATGTTAAAGACTTTGATCTTCTTGTTTCGCTTGGAGTGTTCAACGGCGGCTTGATGAATGACGCAGTTTATAAATTCAAGCGTTATGAGGATTCGAGCCTGTCCTATACCGGCATTAATAGACACAAGTGCGAAGCCGTCGGCGGATATGACACTATATTGACGAGAGCCGAATATGATCGACTTTATGGTACACAACAAATTTCAATATCCGAAGTAACACAGGCACTTGACAATATACCTGACGTTGAAATTATTAATAATGATTATGACGATATAATCGATATTGTTCCGATAAAAAAATCAATAATAATTCCGAAAATAAAGGACGAACCCGCCGTGAAATCAAAAACGCCCACGGTTCAGATTGTTCAATCAAAGCCGACACCGAGTGTAGAGCCGTTTAAACCGCAAAAAAAAACAATGGATTTGTTTGGCTTGAAAGTCGGTGTTGTTGTGAAGCATAAAACTTTTGGAAATGGCACGGTAAGAAAGCTCGAGGGTGAGTTGATTGTTGTATCATTCGGAACGGCAGAAAAGAAATTCCAGTTTCCGCAAGCGTTTGAGGGAGGGTTTTTGCAAATTAAACGATAAGACAAAAAATTCATAAATCAAGGAGGTGATGTGAAATGACACTGACGAGCCAGACGATAATCAAGCATTCGAGCGAATATTACAAAATGTTCGACGAAATGTGCTTCATGGCTAAAAACCTATACAATGCCGCGTTGTACAAGGTGCGTCAGGCATATTTCGAATACGAAGCAACGATGAGCTACGAGAGCCTGGACAAAGTGCTGAAACGTGAAGGTAGCGCGGACTACGCGGCGATGCCGATGGCGTCGTCCGCACAGGGTACGCTGAAACTCGTGATGGCGAACTGGGGGGCGTTTTGGGAGGCGTTGGATGCATACGGTGAGGAGCCGGGGAGGTTCACAGGGCGGCCGAAGATGCCGGGGTACCTGCCGAAAACCGACGGACGGTCGGTGGTGTACCTGACGAACCAGAACGCAAAGATCAGAAACGGGGTAATGCGCTTCCCGAAAAGTTTCGGCGGGTTCACGCTGCCGGTGGCACTGGGAGGTGGGGAGGTACAGCAAGTTCGCATAATACCAAAAAATCGACACTACGTGGTGGAGGTGGTGTACCGCAGGCCGGACGTGCCGATGCTGGCGGACAACAGACGGTATATAGGGGTGGATTTGGGGGTAGATAACTTCGCAGCCGTTGTATCCAATGACGGGTCGCAGCCCGTGCTGATCAACGGCAAAGGTCTAAAATCCCTGAACAAGCACTGGAACAAGAGGGTATCGCATCTGCGCGAGGTCGAAACGGCGATGAACGGCGTATGGGTGGCCACATCGATCGGCAGGGCGAAAGTGTCCAAGCAGACAAAGCAACAGTCAAATCTGACCAACAAGCGTAACAACCAAGTCAAGGATTTCTGCCACAAGGCAAGCAAAAAGATTATAGATATGGCGATAAATCGCGGATGCAACACAATAGTGGTGGGAAAAAACGACGGGTGGAAGCAGGAGTCCAAGATGGGCAAGATAGCAAACCAGACATTTGTGCAGGTACCGTATGCGGTGTTCATAGGTATGCTGGAGTACAAGTGCAAAAAGCACGGGCTGAGGTTCGAAGTAACGAACGAGTCGTACACATCGAAAACGTCGTGGTTGGACGCTGAAGCGCCGCAGCACCACGAAAGCTATGCGGGCAAACGGCTGAAACGCGGGTTGTTTCAATCATCATCGGGTGAACTGATTAACGCCGACGTGAACGGCGCGCTGCAGATCATCAGGAAAGTATTCCCAAAGGCGAAAGCTGATGGGGTATGGGCTTACGGTCAGCCCGCACGGGTAAACATTATTTAGTCCAATTGGCTAGATGGTGTTGACATGCAAAGGTTTTGATAAAATTTTTATTACATTTATTGATTTTATTATAAATTAGACCATCACACATATTTAATAATGTCAACCATAAATATTCACAAATTGTCGATATAATTAAAATAAATAAAAAATTTGGGAGGGGATAAATATTATGGCATTTTCAAAAATCAAAATCACGGCGGTGATGCTGGCGGCGTTGTTTTTGTGCGCGTTTGCCGCAGGGTGCGGCGGGGGCGGGGGATCGGTGGACGACGCAAAGCATACCGACGCGCAAAATGAGGGCGGGACGGCCGAAAACGTCCAAAGCGAAGAGGGAGAGGACAAAAATTCCGTGGGGGCGCGGCCGGAATACAATCTTCCCGACAAGGATTTCGGGAAGTACGAGTTCAGGATCCTGTCGAGGGGCGAACAGGTGCAGCACTGGTGGAACAACGACATAGGCGCGGAGGCGGAGACGGGCGACCCGATCAACGACGCCGTGTTCAAGAGAAACCAGACAGTCGAGGAAAAATACAACGTGACGATAAAAAACCTGCCCGATGCCTCCGTGAATTCCAAAGCGTCCAAGTCGATAAAGGCGGGCAGCGACGACTACGACTTAGTGGTGGTTGGGTTCAGGGACGGGCAGGACAACCTGATGACTTCGGGGTATCTGTTCGATTTGCAGACCATGCCGTATGTGGACCTGACAAGACCCTGGTGGGACCAGAAGGCGGTCGAACAGCTTTCGATCAACAACAAACTGTTCGCCACCTCCTGCGACGTGACGGTGCGGGACAAGGACGCGATCATAATACTGATGTTTTCCAAGACGCTGCTAAAAAATAGTGAGCTCGAAGATCCCTACCAGCTCGTGCTTTCGGGGAAATGGACGATGGACAAAATGCACTCCATGATGAAATCCGTTTCAAAGGATCTGAACGGGGACGGGGCGATGGGCCTCGAGGATCAGTATGGGCTGCTGTCGCAGTACAAACATTCGCAGTACCTGTTCAACGGGGCGGGGGAGTACATGAGCAGGCTGAACGCCGACAAGATCCCGGAAATCACCCTGTACAGCGAGAGGGCGGCGGCGGTCTGCGAAAAGATAATGGAGATGCAGGGCGACAAGAACATCACGATCAACGCCGAGCAGGCGAGCGGCAAGTTCTCCGACATATGGGATGCGTTCCAGGTCCCCCTGTTCGCCGAGGACCGGGCGCTGTTCTACCACGCGGGCATGAACAGGGTGACGCTGCTCCGCACGATGGAGACAGACTTCGGGATAATCCCGCCGCCAAAATACGACGAGGGCCAGGCGAATTACTATGCGGCGGTGGATGCCTGGTGCACCAGCGCGGTGAGCGTGCCCGTGACCGTCCCGGACAAGGAAAAAACGGGGCTCATACTCGAAACCCTGACCTATGAGAGCAGGTACACGCTGCTCCCCGCCTATTACGACATAAACCTGAAAACCAAGTTCGCGCGCGACGAGGAATCGAGGGAGATGATAGACATCATCCTGGGGAACCGGCTGTACGATTTGGGCGACATGTACGCCTGGGGCAGCATGGGCTCGTACTTCGACGGCCTGTCGCAGAGCAAAGGCGATTCGCTCGCCACCTACTGGGAAAAAAATTCCTCCAAGATAGAGAGCGCGATGCAAAAAACGGTCACCAAACTGCTCGACATCGAATAGGGGCATAAGACAAAAAAGGGCAGTCCGAACCGGACTGCCCTTTTTTTCGTTACACGTCTAGTCTGAAGGTGGGGCGACCTGACCCTTCAGGTCCGCCATGAGCTCCGTCCACCCGGCGTCTTCAAACCCGGGGGTGACATACCCGGAGATATAGTCGTCGATGTCCTCGTACTGCGAGGGGATGTTCCCGTCGAGCAGCGCCCGGTTGACCTCCTTGCTGAGCTCGTATATCTTCGGTATCGCCTCTTCCGATTCGGGGGTCAGCTTGGTCTTGTCGATGTAGATGTTCATAAACACGGAGTTGACCACGTTCAGGTTGTGCTCTTTGGCTATCTCGAGTTTGTTGGGGTTGTCGCCCTCCATCAGGTCGGCGACGAACTGGTTGCCCGTGTAGTTCGGGTTCACCAGATAGTTGTTGTTTATGCGCTCGACCCTGTTGTTGTCGTTGTAGATGTAGTGGACCTTGTTGATCCCGTAGGCGAAAAGGTTCTTGAACTGCTTGTTGGTGTTCATGAGGGTGATTATCTCCATGCAGCGCGAGACGGTCACCTTCGAGGACACGGAGACGGCGTACATGCCGTTTTGCAGGTCGAACCTGTCCGCGACCGGATTGGCGTACAGGATATATTCGTAATCAAAGCCGTTGGCCTTGTCGGCGGCCTCCCAGGCCAGCCTGTCCTCGAGCGTCCCCGTGGCGATGTATGCCGCGCGTTCCTTGCCCGCCGCGTTCCCCGCCTCAAACAGGCCTTTTTCCCGGTATTCCTGGTTGAGCTTGGCGATGGTCACGAAGGCTGCGGCGGTGTATCTGTTCACCATGCTGGCCTTGTCGGGAGCCAGTGTGGTCTTGGCGGGGGTGTTTTTGGGCTTGTTCGTGGTCGGCGGAATCGTGGTCTCGAGCGGGTCCTCGGTGATCAGCTTTCCCTCGTCGTCCGTGGGGGGCTCGGTGGCCTTCGTGGTGGGCGGCTCGGTGGGTTCCTGCTCGGGCACATAGACGGGGGTTTTGCCCGATGCGGACACGGCTGCGAAACCGGGCATCTCGGGGAACAGCTCGTTGAAATTCTTGATGGACTCAAACGGGCCATTTATGAGCGCGATGTCGCTCTTGTTCGCCTTCACCCACTCGAGGTACTGGGTCAGGTGCTGGTATTCGCTCACTTTTTTCAGATCCAACTTGTTGAGCTTGACGATGACCTCTTCTTCGGCTTCCTCGGTCTCTTCGGCTTCAACCGCATCCTCGCCTGCGGCCTCCGCTTTTTCCTTCTTTGCCGCTTCGGCCGCCTCGAAGGCGTCTATCGAGGCCTGGGCCGCGATGTTGAACTCCTCGACCAAGCGTTTGTTCAAGGCTATGTACGTGGCCTTGCCGATGATTTTGTTGGTGGGTATGGCGAGGGTGCTGCCCCCGTACTGGCCCGCCATCATTATCGAGGGGTGGATGTACTCTTTTAAGACTTTAGCCTTTGTGCCCAGTTCCTCATCCAAGGCCTCGAGGCGCTTGTCCTCGGCGAGCTCCTGGAACATCGACGACGAGGTTATGAGGAAGATGTCGAACTGGTCTTTTTTCTCCTTGGGCCACTCGATCTTCTCGGTGTAGAGCTCCGTGGTTTTGGGCGGGTCGGTGGGTCTTCTGGTGGGGGCCTGGGTGATGCCGGCCGCCTTTTCCTTCCGGGCCTGCTCCTTGCTCGCCTTTTCTTTGGATTTGGAGATTTCCTCCTCCTCCTTGAGCCTCGCCTGCTCATCGTCGTATGCCTCGAAGAGCCGCGCCACTTCCGCTTCATATTCGCCCCGTTTCAGGGCTTTGAGCACTATTCTGGTGGTGTATTTCTGTTCGGTTATGTAGTTGAGTTCTTTTTGCACTTTTTCGACGGCTTCTTGGGTGGTGGAATCCTCCACGAGGAACCATATGGTTATCAATACGGCCTTCCGGTTCTGTGCTTCTGTCCATTTTTCGCCGGAATCGCAGGCGGTGAAAACCGCCGGGAAAAGTATGCAGGCAGCCAGAAGGACGCAGATGCGGGCTGTCAGCTTCGTTTTGTTCATTGGGTAGAGCCTCCTTTAAAATAATTAAAAGCATTGATAAGAGTATTTTACACTAAAAAAACGAAGTTGTCAAGTACAAATTTGTGTAAAAACACTATATGGACAAAAAATTTTTTCAAAACGCCCCAACCGGGGTTCACCGGGGTTCAATCGAGGTAGTCCCGGAGCCTTTTTGAGCGGCTGGGGTGGCGCAGCTTGCGCAGCGCCTTGGCCTCTATCTGCCGTATCCTCTCGCGGGTGATGTTGAACACCTTGCCGACTTCCTCCAAAGTCCTCGTCCTGCCGTCCTCGAGCCCGAACCTGAGCTTGAGCACATGTTCCTCCCGGGGGGTGAGCGTGCGCAGCACCTCGCAGAGCTGCTCCCTGAGCAGCGCATACGAGGCGGCCTCCGCCGGGGCGGGGGCGTTGTCGTCCGAAATGAAGTCGCCAAGGTGCGAGTCGTCCTCCTCCCCTATGGGCATTTCGAGGGAGACGGGTTCTTGGGCTATCTTCATGATGTCGCGCACTTTTTCCACCGGCATGTTCATCTCCAGCGCCACTTCCTCGGGGGAGGCCTGGTGCCCAAGTTCCTGATGCAACTGCTTGGAGATTTTGTTCACCTTGTTTATGGTCTCGACCATGTGCACCGGTATCCTGATGGTCCTCGCCTGGTCGGCGATGGCCCTGGTGATGGCTTGCCTTATCCACCAGGTGGCGTAGGTAGAGAACTTGTAGCCCCTCACATAGTCGAATTTTTCCACCGCCTTGATCAGCCCCAGGTTGCCCTCCTGGATCAGATCCAGAAAGAACATCCCCCTGCCCACATAGCGCTTGGCGATGCTCACCACGAGCCTCAGGTTCGCCTCGATTATCTTTTTTTTGGCGGATATGTCGTTTTGGGACATCTTCCTCGCGAGCTCTATTTCCTCGTCGGATTCGAGCAGCGGCACTTTCCCTATCTCCTTGAGGTACATCCGCACCGGGTCGTCGATGGCGAGCCCCTCCTGCACCAGCATCTTTTCCATGTCCTCGGGGCTCTCGAATTTTTCTATTTCGTCGTTGAGGTCCTCGAACCCGTGCATGTCGTCGTCTAAGTACCCGGTGATTTCGATGCCCAGCGCCTCGAGGGTTTCGTACAGTTTGTCGAGCTGGTCGGGGTCGCAGTTCATTTCCGCCTCCAGCAGTTCCTCGTTTGAGAGGCTGCCCTTGGCTTTCGCCTTTTCTATCAATTCGCTTATTTCTATTGTTTTGTCTTCCAGCATTTGCATTTCCTCCTTGATGTTAATTTTCGTCTTTTTTGTTTTTTGCCTTTATATGATTGATCCAGTCGTCCCCCGACGAGGCTATTTCCTTGTAGTTCACGTTCTTTTTTTCGTATAGCCTGTTTTGGGCACCCAGCGCGTCTATGAAATTTTCCAATGTGCCTGATATGTCGGTTTCGGGTATGTTTTCGGAGGTCATCATGGCGACCACCCTGCCCGTCTCCTCGAGGGACAGCTCCTTTGTCACCATCACCAAATCGAAGCCCTGGACGCCGGTCGATTCTAGCGCATTTTTGAACAAATTGTATATTTTTCTGTCAAACTCGCTCAAAAACAGCTCTTCCCCGAGCCTATCCTTCATATTCCCGTAGAGTTCGGGGTGGCCCAGCAGAATCCCCAAAATCACCTCTTCCTTTTTGACGGATTCGGGGTATCTCGCCCTGTCGGGGTTTACCCGGTCGCCGAAGCCCTCGCTTTTTCGCATAATTCCGGCCAGTATGTCGGAGTTTTCCTTTTTTATGCGCGCCTGGGCCAGCTTTTTTATGTTTTTCAAAATGATTTCCGGCGGCATTTTGTATTTTTCCGCCACTTTCACCCCGTAAACCTCGCGCTCCACCTCGGACTTTATCAGGGCGAG
>Ga0209737_10003542_pt1 | contig 10891 bp, 9 predicted proteins | sample TergutCu122P3_FD_187284 | JGI IMG/M metagenome (GOLD analysis project Ga0209737, IMG submission 187284) | Cubitermes ugandensis P3 segment gut microbial communities from Kakamega Forest, Kenya - Cu122 P3 (SPAdes) (version 2) | ecosystem: Host-associated > Arthropoda: Insects > Digestive system >...
TCCTCGCAATGACGGGTAGATAGCCGCGTCGCGCTTGCGCGCTCCTCGCAATGACGGAGGTAGGTCTGAACAGTAACGATATCTGTAAATATATTGTTTTTCGATATATTTTTATTGATTATCGGAATTCATTGTGTTACGCTATGTTCACTAAGCCGCCTCTGGTCATATCGAGTGAGGTCAGCTCAGGCGAGTGCTAGCGAACGACCTGATGTCTCTCTTCGCTCGGTATGACGGGCGGGAAACGGTAGCAAGGCAACCTGTGAGGATTACTGTTAACCAGCAAGTGTGGAACAGTAGCAAGATGAGTGGACTGTCGAAAGGAATTGCAGCATGTCGTGGAACAGGGATAGATCGATTGTGCTCTCGCAGGTCAGCACACGCATCATCATGGCGCTGGGTGTGATTTTAGCGATTGCGCTCCCCTTCTTATGCACCAGCGGATTTTTTGACAACCGAGCCTTCATTGCCGCACAAAACATCATGCTCATCATGCCCGCATACTATGCCTTTTGTGTTCCTGCCTACATCGCGCTTTTCTCACTTGACCGACTGCTCGCTGCCGTTAAGCGCGAGGAAGTGTTCACGGCAAGAAACGTGAGATACCTCCGCGTCATCTCCTGGGCCTGTTTCGCCTCTGCGCTGGTGTTAGCCATCTGCGCACTCATCTCCATCACATTCTTCGCTCTGGCAATCATCGCTACCTTCTTTGGGATCATCCTGAGAGCAATGAAGAATCTCTTTGCTGCTGCCGTTGAGCTGCAAGACGATAGCAACTTCACGATTTGAAGCGAAGAGAAACGAGGCAGGGACAGCTCATGGGAATTCAGTTGAACTTGGATGTAATGATGGCAAGACGCAAGATAAGCGCCGGAGACCTGGCTGCCCGAGTGGGCATCACCCCTGCAAACCTGTCAATTCTCAAAAACAACAAGGCACGTGCTATCCGGTTTACTACACTGGATGCCCTCTGCCGCGAGCTTGAATGTCAGCCCGGAGACCTTTTGGAGTTCACCGACAACGACTACGACACCGATACTGATACCTGATATCTGACACCAGACCAACCTTGCTACGAAAGGATCGCCATGGAAACGAATGATGGCCAGGGCAGCGCTTTGCCAAAAACCGAATCAGCACCAGTAGAGCAGCAGCTTGACACGCCAGCTATTTCGCAATGCTCACCGCCAATCCCGCAGTATCCACCTCCAATGCCGCAGGATTTGTTTGCCCCACCGCAGTACTCCTTTATCCCGCCACAACTTTTTCCCTCCAGGCGACCAACAGACCCCCCTGTGGAAAACCCTCTCCCTCAGACAACGATTATCGATATTATTCTCGCGGCAATTCTCCTCATGCTGGGTTTTTGCTTCTGGGACTGGGAGCTTCTGGCGAACAAAGGTGCTGGCTTTGGTGCAACAGTCTTCTTTCTCGTCGCAATCGCCATAAGCTTTACATATCTGCGATCAAAAGGCATCAGGCAGAACAAACACAGTCTGCTGATGCTTCTGGTAGCAGTTGCCGGCTCGCTGCCCTTTGCCCTGAACGGCTCGCGAGACATCAGCGCTCTGCTGCTGCTCTTTGAGACCGCAGCCTGCCTGCTCTGGGTTTTGTACAGCTGCCGCACATCCATCTCAAACAAACTCTCAGGCCTCATTATTGGAGACATGATAAATCAAGTCTTTGTTGTGGGGTTTGGCAACATCCCGCATTTCTTTTCGCAACCATTCAAGAAGCTGCAAAGGGGTAAAAAGGCATTGAAGTTCATCTTTTTCGCAGCTATTGGCTTTGTCGTCTGCATACCGGTCTTTTTTCTGGTGACTGTTCTGCTTTCATCAGCCGACGACGGTTTCAGAGAATTCATTGTCAAATTCTTCAATTTCCTGGATAGTATCGACGTCTTCGACATTTTCTTCAAGCTTGTCTTTGGTATCCCAGTTGCAGCGTATATCTTTGGAGTTGTCTTTGGGAATTACGCGAAACAGCATGTCAATCACCTCACCGGCGACGGATTTCTGTGTACCTTCGAAAAAGCACACGCCCTGCCACGGGCTGCCATCTATCTTCCACTTGGCTTGTTTGTTGCGCTATACCTTGTTTTCTTCATCACAATGGGAAGCTACCTGTTCTCTGGTCTCCAAGGGCTGTTGCCCGTTGATTACACCTACGCCGAGTATGCACGGAGAGGTTTCTTTGAGCTGTGTACTGTTGCGGTCATTAATCTTTTCATCCTCAGTGCAATCTGGTTATTGACCAGTCGTAGCCCTCGCGAATACCCTCTGCTGCTTAGAATACTCTCAGGTGTGCTTGCCTTCCTCACCTGTTTATTGGTAATCACAGCCATGAGCAAGATGCTGCTGTATGTCCAGACCTATGGTCTTTCTCAACTCAGGCTTTACACTTCGTGCTTCATGGTTTTGTTACTACTGGTCTTTGCTTTGCTTGTTGTGTGGCATTTCAAGCCCTTCAATGCAGCTCGCCCTATCATCATCCTTGTTTTTGTATTCTCACTTGGGCTTGGGCTGGCAAACACCAACGGATTTATCGCGCACTACAACGTCGACCGCTACCTTTCGGGCCAGACCGACAAAATCGACATTTCGATGCTTATCGAGTTGGGTGATGCAGCAGTGCCTGCACTGGACAAACTTGAGCAGAATGCCAAAGATACAATTGTCAGAAAAGAAGCTTCCGATGCTATCTGGAAACTGCATGTAGAGTACGAGCAAAACCTGAGTTATAACAATTGCGGCTTGACAACCTGGGGAGCCTGGCACACCCAAAGCCTGCAGTCGCTGAGAGCCGACTGGCTGTATGAGAAGAGGCAGGATTAGAAGATATGAGGGAAGTACCAAAGTATTTCAAAGTATTGCGTTGCAGGAGGTCTTGAAGCCTGTTTCGGCGACCCCCCCCCCGTGACTTGACATGTTAACGTTTGTTATCTATTATGGTAACAGTTGTTAACTTTTCTGCTTTGGAGGCATGATGAAACAAAAACCTGCTCGCTCAAAAATGACGAAGCTCGTGTACTTTCTCTGCGTTTTTCACGGATTGTGTGCGGTTATCTTTGGTGGGTCGATGATGCTGTTTCCGGTGGACAATCCCTTTGGCTTGGGAGCAATACTGCCTGAGATGGGCAATTTCCCCTTTCAGATGCTTTTTCAAACGCTGTTCTGGTCCGGGCTGGCCCTCTTGCTCTGCAACGGGGTTTGTAATCTCATCGCCGCAGGTTTCTTCTTTAAAAAGCGTGATTCTTTGGCGCTGACATTTGCCCTTTTGGGAGGTATCCTGCTCATTGTCTGGGATACCTATGAGCTCATCTTTCTGCCAAATCCAGCCGCGGTGCTCTACCTGCTCTTTGGTGTTGCCCAGACCATCATGTGTTATCTTCTGATCAGGAAGAATAAGGCATCCAAGTGAGGTGTTGATGAGAACAAAGGAAAGAATACTCGAAACTGCTCTGAAACTCTTTTCTGAGCGAGGTTTTGAGGCGGTGTCTGTCCGTGACATCGCTTTCGAAGTCGGGGTGAAGGAAAGCGCAATGTATCGGCATTTCTCCAGCAAACAGGCGGTGTTCGACCAGCTTGTGGAAGACTACCTGACAAAAAGCGCCACGTTTATGGGCGGCATTCACGCCCAACCCACGGAAGATCTCGGTTACCTGGCTCGATCAGCCGAGATATACAAGCATCTCAATGACGAAGATTTTCTGCGACTCGGCGGTAGCGTTTTTACCGACTTTCTCATGCAACCGGATGTCCTGAGGTTCTGGCGGATGATCTCCATCGAGCGTTTGGGCAACAAATCGTTGGCTCAGATGTGGAAAAGCCACCTGTTCGATGAGCCCATAGCCTTCCAAACCAGCCTGTTTGGCTTGTTGATCAAACTCGGAGCAATCAAGGAGATCGATCCGGAGTTGCTGGCCCTGGAGTTTTTCTCTCCGCTTCTGCTTTTGTACCTGCATGCCCTCCCCTTCGAACTTGGCAGTATCGAATTTGAGTATCTGATGAGTTTTGCGCAAAGACACATGCAGCACTTCCGCGACACCTACACTTTGCGATAAGCTGGTTACAAAGGTGACAAAAGCTTGCTAATGAACCAACGAATCGACTGATACACGAAATAATGGTTGTATTAGACCAGAAATGACACGCCTTTATTTTGATCTACTCTCTGTGCTCTCTGTGCTCCCTGTGCTCTCTGTGCTCTCTATGCTCTCTGTGCACAAGGTATGGTAAGTTTTAGATGAAATTTGCGGAAACGTGCGGTTTTTTAACGGATTACTGCAATCCGTAGTCAGTTATGAAATGTCTCTCTGGCATACATTTATGCCGTTTACCTGCGATTATATGATTCTGCTACGAATTCTGAATCGCATTGCTATAGTTTTCTAGCAGTAAAAAGGCACTGAAAAGCGCACGTTTCCGCAAATTTCATCTAAAATCTACCATACCTCGTGCATAGAGAGCACAGAGGGTAGTGCAAAAGAAAGACATGTCATTTCTGGTCAAACACAGCCACTATCTCGTGCATTAGTTGAGTTAACACAAATCACGCTGCTTTTCCCCACCTTTCTCCTACCTGAGTGACCTGAAGCACGCTTTGCGATAAGCTGGCTGCGTACAAAAATGAGCCTGTAGTCAAAGGGCACTGTTGGTTGCAGCTCGATCAAAAAAGAAGGATAACCTGTGGCTCCACTGCTTTTCGCCAAAGACCTTGCCTTGGTTTTTCCCACCAAGCGCATTTTTTGTGCGGTTACTTTGAGCGTTGACAATGGCAACCGCATTGGGATTGTAGGAAAGAATGGCGACGGCAAGAGCTCGCTGTTGAGACTGCTCTCGGGGAATCTTGTGCCCGACGCCGGAGAGGTCACCAAGCGTAGCGATGTGACTGTTGGTCTGTTGAGCCAGGCGGATTCGCTCGACCCTGAGCTGGTAGCCATAACGGCTGCAACCGGAGGCGGGCAGCCTCATAAGTGGGCTGCCGAGCGGCGAACCCGCGAGATTATCGAGGTGCTATGCGCCGACATCGATGGTGAAGCTCTGGTAAAAGAGCTCTCGGGAGGACAGCGCAGGCGGGTAGACCTTGCCCGTCTGCTGATTGGCAGCTGGGATATCCTGATGCTCGATGAGCCGACCAACCACCTCGACATCCAGACGATTACCTGGCTGGCTGAGCATCTGAAGACCCGCTGGCCTGAGGGTATGGGGGCTCTGTTGGTGATTACGCACGACCGCTGGTTTCTTGACGAGGTTTGTACCAGCATGTGGGAAGTGCATGATGGACGCGTCAGCCCCTTTGAGGGCGGGTACTCCGCGTACATCCTGCAGCGTGTGGAACGCGACAGACTGCTCGCGCTGGCAGAGGACAAACGACAAAACCTCATGCGCAAGGAGCTCGCCTGGCTATCGCGGGGAGCCCGGGCGCGCGCGACCAAACCCAAGTTCCATGTGCGGATCGCCCAGGAACTCATCGCCAATGAACCGCCACCACGTAACACTCTGGAACTCAGGCGCACGTCCATGTCACGCTTGGGCAAGCAGGTGATCGAGTTTGTTGGGGTGACCGAGATTCTCGGCGAAAAGACCCTTCTCCAGAAGTTTGATTTCCTCATCGGCCCGGGCGACCGCATCGCCATTCTGGGCAGCAACGGCTCAGGCAAAACAACGCTTCTGCGCCTGATGAGCGGCGAGCTCTCCCCCACCTCCGGGCAGGTTAAGATTGGGCAGACGGTGAAGCTGGCGTATATGTCACAGCAGCTTTCTGAGCTTTCGGATGTGGCAGGCTGGCGTGTGCTGGAAGTGTTGAAAACCCACAAGCAGGGATACGTCATCGATGGGAAGTACGTTTCATCGACAGAGATGCTCAAGCGCCTGGGTTTTGAGCGCGAATATCTCACGGCACGCGTAAAAGACCTCTCAGGCGGACAGAAGCGGCGTCTGCAACTGCTGCTGACGCTACTGCAGGAGCCAAACGTGATGCTTCTCGATGAGCCCGGCAACGATTTTGACACCGATATGCTCACGGTGCTTGAGGACTTGCTCGACACCTGGCCGGGCACCCTTGTTCTGGTAAGCCATGACCGCTACCTGGTAGAACGTGTCACCGACATGCAGTACGCGCTTATCGAGGGGCAACTGCGCCACTTGCCCGGCGGAGTGGACGAGTACCTCGAGATGGTGAAGGAGACAGGAGCTCAGCTGCCTCGTCTTTGTTATTCTAGGCCCTTCGCTGAAGCTCAGGGCAAGCTCCGTAAAGAATCTTCTCGTACAAACACTCAAAGATCCTTCGCGGAGTTTAGCCTGAGCTTCAGCGAAGGGTCTTGGATAACAAACGCTGCTCAGAATGACACCGGCACATGTAGAAGTGTTACTCCAGTCCAGAATTCCTCCCTCAGTGCCGCTGAGACCCGCGAGCTTAAAAAGCAACTCTTCTCGACAGAACGCAAGATGAATAATATGGAAGAGCAGATTGAGAGGCAGAAAGCTGCTCTGCATGCAGTTGACCCAGCCGACTACCTGGCTCTTATTGAAGCACAGGCTAAAATTGACGAACTCCAGGCAAAGCTCACCGAACTTGAGACAACATGGTTAAACCTGAGCGAAAAACTGGAAACGTAGAGGATTTCTTGTTCCGTATATCTTTTCCGTAGATCCTCTCGCAGATAAAATGCTCTCTCTTTAGTTTGTATGCGGTTTTATTTCACTGGGAAGCAAAGAATTTACGTGCTTGATCTTCTTCCTGAGCGAGTAGGGCATCGAGATAGTCATTCGCCTTCTCGACCTTTGGAAGCAAATGGGCTGGGAACATGCTCTTGAGGGATTCAAGCCATTTTTCACCATCAAGTGGTTCTTCATACTTCAGGAGTTTATAGGTAGCGGATTCAGTTTTCTGAAAAGTGATAACTGTTGGGATAGCGCCGCTTCCACTGACTTTTTTGGGAATGTCATCTTCGAGACTGTACTCCCCATAACTGGCTATGCAATACACTTTAAACTGATTGCCGTCTTTCACTATTTCAAGGATATCATGCCCCTCTGCCTGGAATTGGCCCGGCATGTAGCCGCTTTTGTTGTGCTCCAGTATTGCCTCGCTGACAGCTGATTCGACAGCCAGCTCCTCTTCGGCAGAGATAACGTTTTCTGGTTCTTTTTCGCCTTCGCTCTCAGGGGTTGTTGGAACCAGTGAAAGTACAACAGTAGCCAAAAGAAAGACAGCGGCTACAGAAAGAGCCACACTGGCAACAGCAATGATCAATCTGGATTGTATGGTATCGCCACTCAGCATGTTGTCCTCGTTGATAATTTGTCCGTTGTTACGCTTGGAGAGGAAGAATAGCCCAACCCTCTCTATTGTACTCTATTTTCAAAACCACTGCCTACCTGGTTTTCAGAACCGTATGTCTTTGTCACGTTTGAGATCTTTATCATTTTCTGCTCCTGTGTTCATCCTGCGGCTACACACGCGGCGGTTATGACTTTTGCCACAAGGAAGGCACCGAAGTATTCATTGTACGCTATCTTGCAGCCTGTTTCTTGCCCTTAGGTTTGTGCAGGCGCTCCCCATTCTTGCTGTAAACGTGCAACTGGCACGTTTTCTTAACAGTCGAATCCATGTCTGGCTTCGAATCTCCAGCAAGATAGCACAATCCCCAGGTAGCCCGTTGGGCTATCTGGGGATTATGGCGGAGAGCTGGGGATTCGAACCCCAGAGCGGATTATGTCCGCTACTCGCTTAGCAGGCGAGCACCTTCGGCCTCTCGGTCAGCTCTCCGCAAAAGTGAGATCACATGATACCAGTTATTCTGATGCTTATATAGTGCGGTGCCAGGGAAGCACCGAAGTATTCATTGCACGCCATCTTGCGGCCAGTTTGCTCCAGCTCTGCCCGTACAAAACGGCACCATTACTGCAAGAAGTGCCGCCGTTTGCACGAACAGACCTGGAGCAAATTGATCTACAATCTGTCATACAAGCAATACTTCGGCACTTCCTTAGGCGATAGTAGGAGATATAAATGAAAAAAGTTTACAAGAGCAAGCAAAGCGAAACTGCAATAATGGAGCTTTACGATAAACAGATTAATGCTCTGAATTTAGACTACGAAGACCTATATGTTGACACACGATTCGGAAAAGCTCATGTAGTTAAATATGGTAATCCCAACGAAGAGCCGTTACTTTTATTCCACGGTGGCAATAATACTACTCCCTATTCTTTGAGATATTTCCCATCTTTGCATAAACACTTGTGCCTATACGCTGTTGATACGGTAGGACATCCGGGTAAAAGCTCGCAAACAGTTGTTTCGCACAAATCAATGGAGTACGGCGAATGGGCTTCCGATGTAATAGCCAGTCTTGGTTTTCATAAGATTAATTGCCTTGGCGGGTCATTTGGTGGCGGCATTTTGACAAAGCTGATGTGTGTTTCTCCTGAAAAAGTGGAAAAGGCTGTTCTGGTTGTACCTGCGGGAATTGCCAATGTTTCCACACTCAACTTAATTGTATCTATGGGTATTCCTATGATGCTTTACATCGTGACTAAAAAAGACACGTGGTTGAAAAAAGCTGTTCTTCCTATGGCTGTTGATGAAAAAAACATTGATGAAGCTACGCACGAAATGGTTAAGAACTCTTTTGAGCACGTTGCTGTTAAGGCTGGTATGCCGAGTAATGCCAGAGCTGATGATTTGCAATGTTTTACTGCACCGACATTGTTAATTGTGGCTGAAAATGACTGTATGTTTCCAAGTAAAAGAGTAATCGCACAAGCAAAAAAGATGATATCTAATCTGAGAGTACATACATTAAAAGACCAGGGTCATATGTTTGTGTTATCCGATGAAGACATAGATATGATTGTGCAGTTTATTAAAGAGGCGCCGGTTTATTTATTGAGCGACAGATTGTGAATCAATTTTCCACAGGTCTGTTCGGGTGAACGGCGGCACTTCCTTAAGGAAGCACCGAAGTATTCATTGCGCGTCATCTTCATCCCGCAGTATCTTCTCAATTTTCTCCATGAACAGCCTCTTTGTAATAGATCTATTAGTTGCGCAGGCTGCCCAGGGGTGCGGGGAAACGGCCGCCTCGGTGTGCGAATACGGAGCCGGCGAAGCGGTTGACTTCCATGACGGGGGCTGAGCCTAAAAGGCCGCCGAACTCCAGCCTATCTCCGGCAGCCCTGCCGATGGCGGGAATGAACCGCACGGCTGTGGTCTTGTTGTTGATGACACCGATGGCCATCTCGTCTGCGATGATGCCAAAGATGGTTTCCGCATCAACGTCGCCGGGGACGGCGATCATGTCGAGGCCTACCGAGCAGACGCTGGTCATGGCCTCGAGTTTCTCGATGCTCAGCGCGCCTGCCTCTACGGCGGCGATCATGCCTGCATCCTCGCTCACGGGGATAAAGGCACCCGACAACCCACCCACTGAAGACGAGGCCATGACCCCACCTTTCTTGACTGCGTCGTTGAGCAGTGCGAGAGCTGCTGTGGTGCCCGGGCCTCCGCAGGTGCCAACTCCAATGGCCTCGAGTATCTGCGCCACCGAATCGCCCTCTGCCGGTGTGGGTGCAAGGCTCAGGTCGAGAATGCCCATCTGCACGCCGAGGCGGCGTGATGCCTCGCGAGCGATGAGTTCTCCAGCACGCGTGATCTTGAAGGTCGTCGCCTTGATGGCTTCGGCGACCTGCGTGATGTCGGCCTTATCGCTCAGCCCAGCAAGCACGGCGCGCACAACTCCAGGGCCGGAGACACCCACGTTGACCACCGCGTCGGCCTCGCCGCTGCCGTGGAAGGCGCCTGCCATAAAGGGGTTGTCCTCAACCGCATTGGCGAAGACTACCAGCTTGGCGCAGCCTATCGAGTCTCGATCTGCTGTCGCGTGTGCCGTCTTAAGGATGGTCTCTGCCATCATGAGCACCGCGTCCATGTTGATGCCGGCCTTTGTGGAGGCAACGTTTACGCTCGAGCACACGCGCTCGGTAGCCGCCAGAGCCGCAGGTATGGAGTTGATCAACCTCTGGTCTTTCTCGCTTATCCCCTTGTGGACAAGGGCGGAAAAGCCGCCGACAAAGTCTATGCCCACCGCGCTGGCTGCCCTGTCGAGAGCAATGGCAACCGGCGTGAGGTCGGTGGCCTTGACTGCTGCGCAGACCTCTGCAATGGGCGTGACCGAGATGCGCTTGTTGGCGATTGGGATGCCATACTCACGCGAGAGCTGGTCTGCGGTGGGAACCAGTTGCGCTGCCGCCTGCGTGAGGCGGTCGTAGATGCGGCTTGCGCAGACGGAGATGTCCTCGTGGGCGCAGTCGCGGATGGACAGCCCCAGCGTTATGGTGCGAATGTCGAGGTTTTGCTGGGCGACCATCGCCAGCGTCTCGGAAACCTCCTGCGGTGTTATCTGCACGCTGCTCCTTTACTCAATCGGTGTTGTTTAATCGTGCTAATTATCTTCTGTCATTTTAAGTGTAGCAAAGGAAACAGTCGCAAGTTCTCAGTAAGATTCTTCGCTTCGCTCAGGATGACAGGTGCAACAATCGCTCCCCTACCGAATTACCTCGACGCCGCCCATGTAGGGGATCAGGGCTTTGGGGATTTTCACGGAGCCGTCGGCTTGCTGGTAGTTTTCCAGAACGGCGGCCATGGTGCGGCCAACAGCAAGCCCGGAGCCGTTGAGCGTGTGCACAAAGCGCGTGCCTTTGAAGCTGGCTGGGTCGGCGTAGCGGATGTTTGCGCGCCGCGCCTGAAAATCCGTGCAGTTGGAGCAGGAAGAAACCTCCTTGTAGCTGTTGTACGACGGAAGCCACAGCTCCAGGTCGTAGGTCTTCGCAGAGCAAAAGCCCAGGTCACCCGTACAGAGGTCGATGACGCGATAGGGTATCTC
>Ga0209737_10003543_pt1 | contig 10891 bp, 6 predicted proteins | sample TergutCu122P3_FD_187284 | JGI IMG/M metagenome (GOLD analysis project Ga0209737, IMG submission 187284) | Cubitermes ugandensis P3 segment gut microbial communities from Kakamega Forest, Kenya - Cu122 P3 (SPAdes) (version 2) | ecosystem: Host-associated > Arthropoda: Insects > Digestive system >...
AGAAAGGCTAAACATTACGGACTAAGCAACTTGATTATCCCCTATCTGCCTTGAGTGCCCGATAGCTCCGGTCATATTTTTTCTCGGCTTCCTTTGAGAAGAAACAAGCCGGGAACTCATCGTTTCTCGTGTGATAAGCGATGCAATCGCAGCACTTCCCGTGTTTACTGCAAGAGTAGGTGCAGGGACACTTCATTGATGTATTTGTTTCACAAGACATTATTTACACTCCAATCTGTTTTTTTCGTTGAAAACAAAATTTCCTTAACATATACATTGACCCATAGGTTTACCACATCTATCACAAGCGAATCCCGGGAAATAAAAGGCAAAACCACCTGCTACATCTTCAAGTACATCAATGGAAAGAGGCAGCTTACTTGTTTCCAAATACTCCAGAACTGCTTGCTTTTCATCATCCGATAGCGTAGCATTCATTTCCAAAAGAAAAGAGTTTAATCCGGCTTCGTCTTTTACTTCTTTAAATCTTTCTTTTTGTGAACTGCTCAGTTTTTCATACTTTTCTATTAGTGTCATTTTTCTTCTCCTTTTGTTTGATACTCTTATTTTAACATAATTAATCGCAGATAAGCTAATGTAACAAAAATGTTATGTTTCTGAGTAAGATGATTATTTAGAAAAGCTGATATGTAAGAACTAAGATCAAAAGATTGATCATGAAAAACTAAAGCGACAATATAAAAGAGGTGTGTTTTCGAGTTTTTTACTATTCCGGAAGTCTTGATGCTTGAATTCCGGATTTTATTAAATCAACATGTTGATGCAATTTGTTGACAAAGAAAAAAACGACCCACATTTGTGAATCGCTTCTTATGCGTTGGTCGGAGTACTCGGGCTCGAACCGAGGGCCTCGTGGTCCCAAACCACGCGCGCTACCAACTGCGCCATACCCCGGCGTCGAAAGAAAGTATAACACAATCAGCGCAGGGCTTCAAGTTTAGTCTTTATTTTTTTATCCATTGTACCGTCGGAGTAGATTTTTACATCTTCGTCGTCTTCATCATCTGTCGGCATCAATGAATTGTTTCTGTAGGTCGCTTCAATCAAAGATTTGTAGAAAGGAATGCTTATCTGGTGCAGGGCTTCGCCGCGAATGCGTACACACCAGTTGCTGCCGCCGAATGTGCCCGGCGTATTGATACGCATATCCTCACCGTAGCCAAGCATATCCTGAATCGGAATCACAGCCAGTGAAGCACCACTGGTAAAGAGCACACGAGCCCAAGCCTTGCTTATCGGGCTGTTTGGTCCACCCTCCGCCCAGTCGCCTTCAAAGCCGAAATACATAAGCACACGTTCACGCACCTCAGGCTCCAGTTCAAAGAGCCATGCAAGCATTGTTGTATTATCGTGCGTACCCGTGTATGCGACATGGAATTTTGTGAATCTGTGAGGACAATGGTAGTCATCCTCCGTAAATCCAAACTGCAGTACACGCATTCCCCGGAACGTTGTATCTCTCATGAGTTTATAGACATCTTCACTGAGTATACCCAGATCCTCTGCTATGACCGGAAGTGGTCCCAGCGCTTTTTCCATCGCATTAAAGAAATCCAGTCCCGGACCTTTCACCCACTTACCGTTTTTTGCGGTTTCCGATTCGGCGGGTATCTCCCAATAACTTGCAAACCCTCTGAAGTGGTCGATTCGCACCAGATCATACCGTTCAATCGAGGCTCTCAGGCGATTTATCCACCATTTATAACCCTCTTTTTTCATTAGCTTCCAATTATAAATCGGATCGCCCCAGCGTTGTCCGTCCTCACTGAAATAATCGGGTGGCACGCCACTGACGGTCGGATAATGTCCATCTGCGTCCATATTGAACAAATCACGTCTGCTCCATACCTCTACGCTGTCCCACGACACATAGATAGGCATATCTCCGAGTATTGTGATCTTACGTTCGTTGGCGTATTGTTTTATTTCTTTCCACTGCATGTCAAAAAGCCATTGGACAAATTTGAAAAACTCAATCTCTTCGCTAAACTCTTCCCTGAATTTCTTAAGTGCCGAAACCTCACGGGCACGCAATTTCTCATCAGTCCACATAAACCACGGATGATTGCTAAATTGTTGGCTTATCGCCATATACAAAGCGTAATCGTCAAGCCAAAATGGTTTGAAATCCTCGTATGGCTTGTCTTTTAGTCTGTAGAACGCAGTTCTGAGCAGCGCCATTTGTTTTCTGCGCACAAGCTCATAGTCAACCTGACTCCAGCTAACACCTTCAATGCGGTTAAATAACTCATCAGGTGAAACCAACTCCATCTCTACCAGCACTCGCGGGTCTATAAGCATAGGCTCACCTGCGTATGCCGATATACTACGATATGGCGAAAAACAGTACCCTGTCTGCTCCACAGGTAATACCTGCCAGACATGAAAGCCCCGGTCAACTAAAAAGTCAACAAACTCTTTAGCTTCAATACCAAGTACTCCGATACCATGAGCACCATGCAGCATTGTTACCGGCATCAGCACCCCTGCTGAACGCAGAAAGTCAGGATCTAATCGCATTACCAAACCCTCCAGATATCTTCAGCGTACTTTTTGATGACCTCGTCACTTGAAAACCTACCCGAATAAGCTATATTCATCGTGGCAACCTGTGACCACTTTTCGATATTTTTGTAAAGATCGTTTGCTTCGTTTTGCGCTTTGATATATGCATCGAAATCCTTCAAGACAAGGAATTGGTCATTTTGTGATGTTAATGAGTCATAAATATGCGGGAATTCAGCTTTTCCGATATCATTCGGACTAGTATTGATAAAGCTATGGATGATATAACTCAATCTCTCATGTTTGCTTAAGAACTCACGGCTGTCATAGCTGCCCGATCTGCGCAGTTCAAGAACCTCAGGCACGGTAAGTCCGAAGGGGATAAAGTTCCCTTCACCGACCGCTTCAAAAATCTCAATGTTCGCGCCGTCATAGGTACCTATCGTTACAGCTCCGTTCATCATAAACTTCATGTTACCTGTACCCGACGCTTCCATTCCGGCAGTCGAAATCTGCTCACTTAAATCAGAAGCAGGGAACAATTTCTCGGCAAGCGACACACGATAGTTTTCCATGAATACAACCTTGATAAGGTCCTTTAAGCGTGGTTCTTTGTTGATCTTATCCGAAATCTCCGATATGAGCTTAATAATTTCCTTTGCGAAATAATAACTCGGCGCGGCTTTTCCTCCGAATATGAATGTGCGGGGAGCAACACTGATTTTCGGATTATCGAGTATTCTGAAATACAAATCCAGAATATGCAGTATATTCAGCAATTGACGCTTATATGCATGGATTCTTTTTATCTGCACGTCAAAAATCGAATCCGGATTTAACACAACTCCGTTTGTCTTGAGAATCAGCTCAGCCAGTTTTTCTTTTTTCTCCCGCTTTATCGCACGAAACTTGGCAAGGAATGTAGAATCACGTACTGCGTCCAATTCGTCCAGTTTAGCCAGCTTGAGCGGCTCTCTTATCCATCCTCTGCCGATGGTTTCGGATATCAGATTAGCCAGTGGCGCATTGGATGCACATAACCATCTCCTATGTGTTACACCGTTGGTCATATTTCTGAAACGTTCGGGGAACACTTCATAGAAGTCTTTGAACAATTCTGATTTCAAGAGTTCGCTATGTACCTGCGCGACACCGTTTATCGAGTGACTGCCGACGATTGCCAGAAATGCCATTCGTACTTCACCATGTGCGATGATCGCCATTCTTGTGACACGTTCAATGTCGTTGAAATAGTACTTTTCAGCCAGTTGAGCACAGAATCTCTCATTTATTTCACCGACGATCATATATATTCTCGGGAGCAGTTGTGCAAATGAATTTTCAGGCCATTTTTCCAGTGCTTCCGGTAATAATGTATGGTTTGTGTATGAAATGGTTTTAACGGTAATATCCCAAGCCACATTCCAACTCAGACCCTCTTCATCCATAAGAATCCGCATCAGTTCAGGAACCGCAAGCGCCGGATGAGTGTCATTGATATGAATCGAAATATATTCCGGCAAGCTCCTGATATTTCCGTAATTCTTTTTGTAGTGGCTAATGATGCTTTGAATACCGGCAGAAACAAAGAAATACTGTTGCTTGAGCCTGAGCATGCGGTTTTGATAGTTTGAGTCGTCAGGATACAGCACCTCGGAAATCGCTTCAGCGGAGTATTTACGCGATACGGCATTCAGATAGTCACCACTGGCGAATGTGCCGTAATCAAACTGCTGTGTTGCCTCTGCACTCCATAAACGCAATGTATTTACAGTATCATTACCTTGCCCCATTATCGGTATATCGTAAGGTACTGCTATAACGGGTTCAAAATTCTCGTGATGGAACCACAGCCTGTCCCCGTCTCCGTCAGAGCGGATATTTCCGTAATACTTGACTAGTACCGATCTGTGCGGTTTTTTCACTTCCCAGACATTTTCATTTTTGAGCCAGTTATCCGGTGTTTCAACCTGGTAACCGTCGATTATCTTTTGCTCGAACAACCCGTACTTATAACGGATACTGCATCCGTTACCGGGTATACCAAGAAATGCCAGGGAGTCCATAAAGCATGCTGCAAGTCTGCCTAAACCACCATTACCGAGCCCCGGGTCAAGTTCGACATTATATACATCCTCAATATCGATATTGAGTGCATGTAAGGCTTCTTCCGCAACCTCGGCAAGTCCGAGAGACATCATGTTCTTCCGGAGCATCCTGCCAAGTAGAAATTCAAGCGAGAAGTAATAGACCTGTTTCTTTTTATCCTTTTTGAATGACCTTAGATTCGATTGCGTCCATTTCTTCATCATCTGATCTCTCACGAGATAAGATAACGCGATATAATAGTCTTCAGGACCTGCTTCTTCAATATCTATGCCGCGTACCGACTCCAGTTTGTCTAAAAATAGCATCGAGAATGTAGTTTTTTCATGTAGCATAATTCTTTATTCCTTTACCATATTTTTCTTTACCCATGAGGCGCGTAATGCGTGCCCCTACGGAGAGGGGATTTCCACTTCAATAAGCTTAGTGAGCGATTGAGTATACAGCGGGACTTCCTGCTTTTACGATTATTTCCTTTGCATCTTCGTGGTTTAGCAGGTCGTAATTAAACCCACCGGCACCAATTTCCTTATCTTCATCGGTCATGTTTACCGCGACGAGTATCTTTTCTCTGCCCTCACCGCGGGTAAATGCAAATAAACCGTTACGCGCTTCTACGAGATCATATTTCCCATCTATAAAGCAACTATGTGTTTTCCTGATTTTGCTTAATGTCTTGTACCAGTGGAGCAGGTTAAGGTCTTCATGCCCCCAGGGGTAGCAACGGCGGGAGAACGGATCCGCGCCACCTTCCATACCTACTTCATCCGAATAGTATACGCATGGAACTCCTGGCAGGAGAAATTGCAGAGTTGAGGCAAGCTTCAGCCGTTTTTTTGCTATAGCTAACTGCGAATCATTCAGCCTGAACTCCGCCATACCGGGTCTGTCATGCGGAACCTCATCACTGCCCAGCACTGTGAGAATACGCATTGTGTCATGAGTTCCCAGTATATTCATCAAGCCGTTGAGAATATGCGGCGGATAGTTTCTGCAAAGCGAACCCATTGTTTCACGGAGATGCTCAACATTTCCTTCTTTTACACATGCTATTATCGCCACTTTCAGAGGATAATTTGTGACGGAATCGAGCTGCCCGCCCTGAAAATACCGTCTTCTAACACTGTATGCAATCTTGTTGGAGGCATCTTCCCATACCTCACCAACTATATAGGCATTATTGTTTACTGTTTTCGCCCTTGTGCATAAGGGGTCTAAAAATGCATCGGGCAATTCATCTACAACGTCAAGCCGCCAGCCTGCAACTCCGATGTTTGTCCAATAGGCAATTACTCCGTTTTTGCCGCAAATAAAATCGATATAACTCTCACAAGATTCATTTACCGACGGCAGTAAATCTATGCCCCACCATGAATCATACAGTTTGTCACCAAAAAAGTTAAACCAGGTATAATACGGAGATTCTTCGCTTTGATACGCCCCGATACTGTCATAATTACCGTACTTGTTAAAATACCGGCTGTCGGCACCTACATGATTAAATACTCCGTCCAAAATGACCTTCATTCCGTATTTACCGGCTTCACTGCAAAGCTGCCGGAGGGTCTCATTTGTTCCGAATGACGGGTCAATTTTCATATAATCGCCCGTGTCATACTTGTGATTGGACGCTGCTTCAAAAACAGGGCTCAGATATAAACAGGTCACACCCAAATCATTCAAGTATGGTAGTTTATCGATTATACCTTGAAGATTTCCGCCAAAGAAGTCATTGTTGTGCATTATCCCGTTTTCATCCGGGAGAAAATACGGAGTTCCTCCCCAATCATCTCTCTTTACGGCACCGGGTTTTAGATAGTATTTCCCTCCGCTTGCGAATCTATCAACGAAAATATGATAAATAAGACCTCCGTAAATCCAGTCGGGCGTTTTTTGATGTCCCTCATATGCCGTGATTTGAAATGCTCCACCCATGTGATCGGGTATGTTTTCGATTGAACCGTATGTGGTGTATAATTGAAAATTATACCAGTATAAACCAGGTTTTTCGATTTTTAATTCATACTCAAAGACATCATATGAGCCTTCGACTCCGGTAAAATCCATTTCTCCTTTTATCATAGCATCGTAGCCGTCAGGAAACAGTGAGAGACGCGCCCTGGCTACCATGCCGCAATGCGTTTTAATTCGCAGTCGCATTACGCCCGGTGTTTCCAGCGGCGTCATAGGATTGCGGAAATATTCATCATTTTCGTCGAAAATATACAGACTCATCTAAATAACATCTTCCTTTACACCATAGTATTCTACATAATTCGGAGTTCGGAATTCGGATTTCGGAATTATTACAAACAATGAAATGTCAATTCTTTATTGTAACTATTCCTAATTCCTAATTCCGCATTCCGCATTACCCCTTCAACTCTTTGAATAAATCAACATAAATCTGTGCTGACTTCTTCCAGCTAAAGTCAAACTCCATAGCCTCACGTACCAGATTTTTCCAGTCGTCTGTCTTGTAAGAATAAAGCACATGAGCCTGCTCTATAGTATCGAAAAGCGCTTTTGCCGAATACTCTTCAAAAACAAAACCATTACCTTCACCACTGCGGCAATCCTTTATCGTATCACCAAGACCGCCGACCTTGCGGACTATCGGAATAGTACCGTAGCGACAGGCTATCATCTGAGCAAGTCCGCACGGCTCACAACGGGAGGGCATAAGCATTACATCCGCGCCTGCATATATCTTACTTGCAATTTCAGGGTTATATGCAATGTTGACGCCGACTTTTTCAGGATTATTAAGTGCCATATCTTCAAAGAATAATTCATAGTCCTGATCACCCGTACCCAGCATAAGGAACTGAACATCCAGTTTCAAAAGCTCCTCCATCACACAGGTAACCAAATCAAGCCCTTTGTGGCTTACTAATCTGGTGATCATGCAAATCAGCATTTTTCTCGGATCCTTCGGTAATCTGAAATATTCCTGTAGATATGCTTTGTTCTTTGCTTTGAGTTTTACAGATTTTACATCGTAGTTCACATCCAGGGCGGGATCGGTTTTGGGATTATACAAATCAATATCTATACCATTAACGATACCGTAAAGCTTATACTCGTTTTCTCTGATGATTCCATCCAGCCCAAAGCCACCGCCATGCATTATTTCTGTGGCATATGAGCTGCTTACGGTTGTTAGCTTGTCGCATGAAACGACCGCACCTTTCATGAGGTTAATACTGTAATCATATTCAACGATTCCCGCGTCACCTTCCCAAAGACCAAATACATCTGTGAGAATATCTCTTGAAAACTTACCCTGATACTCTATATTATGTATCGTAAATACAGATTTCATATCGGGATAGACACCCATAAACTGAGTCTTCAAGTAGATTGGTACAAGAGCTGTCTGCCAGTCATGAGCATGGATAACATCAGGAATGAACTTTGTCAGTTCCATAACCGCAAACACAGCTTTTGACAAAAACGCGAAACGTTCGCCGTCATCAAAATAACCGTAAACATTCTCTCTGTCGAAATAATGTCGATTATCAACAAAATAGAAGGTTATGCCATCGCGCTTTAACTCGAATACCCCGCAATATAACTCTCTCCAGGCAAGTCTGACATTGACCTCACCAATAAACTTCATTTCCGGTTCCCATCTGGCACGGAATCCCATATAGAGTGGTGCTATAACACGTACATCAATATCCTTATAGCTCTCGGCAATAGCTTTTGTCAACGCTCCGGCGACTTGACCCATACCGCCGGTAGTAACAAACGGGTCTACCTCGGATACTGTTTGAAGTAATTTCAGTTTTTTCGCCGGGGCTTTTTTAGCATTCGTAGGGGACGCGCCCCCGCGCGTACCGCCTTTCGCCGGCACCTTGCCTTTTACAGGTGCTTTTTTCGTTTCTGCAGCCTTGCCTTTAGTCACAGGCGTCTTTTTAACTTCCGCAGCCTTAGCCTTAGCTGCCGGGGCTTTTTTAGCTGCCTTGCTTGCTGTTTTCTTTTTATCGTTCATAATGGATATCCTCCTCTACGTTGTCTAATCTTATATAAATCCTAGCCACTTACGGTACGCGCAAGGGCGCGTCCCCTACAGCAACAACGGGAATGGCTAACTCCTAATTCCTAACTCCGTATTTATATCACCCTACTCCTATCAATATACACAGGATACGACCTCGACCCCATCATACCGCGATTTTCTGAAATAGTTACAAAACGGTCGGTTATAACACAATCCAGAGTCGCTGAATTTTCAACAATAGTATCATCCTGTAAAATACAGTTTTTGACGATCGCACCCGAACCGATCCTGACATTTCTGCATATGATACTGTTTTCAACTATCCCGTCGATATGACAACCATCAGCAACCAGAGAGTTTTTTATATGCGCGGACTTTCCGTATCTGACAGGCAGTGAATCTCTTCTGTTGGTAAAAATACGTCTTCCTTCAAAGTCGAATAAATGCTTTCTCTTTTCGCTATCGAGCATTTCCATGTTGTAGTTAAAATAGGTTTCAATGGAATGTACATGTGCCGTATAGCCTTTAAATTCGTAGCCCATAACTCTGAGCCTCTCCAGAGCATTTGCTATCAGTGTTCTGGAAAAACGCTGCATTCCGCAGTTTCTCTCAGCCGCTGTAAGCTGTATAAAGAATTTCTTGTGGAGAACATACGCTCCAAGAGAAAGATTTTGGCTTTCGGTCGTGTATTGCCCGATACCTACATCGTCCACCCGCCCGCTTTCGGATATTTGAAAAACGATGGAGGACTCACGCTCTGCGGGATTGATTTGCTTTTTAACATATATCGCGGTCACATCTGCACCATAGATCTTATGCGCTTCAACAACATGCCTGTAGTCGATGTTATACACAATGCTGCTGTCCACAAGGATGATGAACTCCTCCTTTGCTTCGGCAATATATTCCGCCGCTCTTTGCAGAGGACCATCAATCTCCGAATTGACCGTCTTACGTTCATCTGCAAGATAAGGCGGGAAGAATCTGACACCACCGGATTTTCTCGCCAGATCCCAGTCCTTACCCATACCTATATGGTCGATAAGAGATTGATAATGACTGTTTAATACCATTCCGATGGAGTATATACGTGAGTTGACCATGTTTGATAATACAAAGTCCACGAGCCGGTATCTACCGGCAAATCGCGCGGCTGATAAGGTTCTTATGGGGCTGCCGTCACCCGCTCTGTCGGGATGAGGATCAGATAAGCATAATCCGTACATGTTGTTACCTACCCCCCTTTTCTATCACACTATCACGCGCGATAACAGTGAGCTTTCCACCCTCTTCACGGGACTGACCAACCAAAGCATCTTCTTTGATAATAGTGTTTTCGTCCAAAATCGCATAACTGACAATTGCGTTTTTGCCAATACGGACATTATTCATAATAACGCAATCCTTAACAACAGCTCCTGCTTCTATGATAATACCGTTTGATAAAATGCTGTTTTCAACACTGCCGTAAATCTCGCAACCTTCCGTAATCAGGCAGCGCTTTATATTACCGGTCGGTGCAATATAATGCGGTGGCAAGCCTTCGGTTCTTGAAAGTATATGCCAGTTTTCAAAACCCAGATGCAAATCATCAAGCAAATCCATATTTGCCTGCCACAAGCTCTCCTCAGTACCAACATCCTTCCAGTAGCCGTCAAAATGATAGGCGACCATTTTTTTACCTTCACGTAACATAGTCGGTATAATATCTTTACCAAAGTCATGCGATGATTCGGGGTTTTCCTCATCTTCGTTCAAGAATTTTTTTAAGGTTCTCCATGTGAATATATACACACCCATTGAGGCAAGTGTACTTCTCGGCTCTGCCGGTTTTTCTTCAAAATCGACGATATTATCTGCTTCATCGGTGATCATTATTCCAAATCTGTTGGCGTCTTTGATCGGTACATCGATTACCGCGATCGTGCAATCGGCAAGTGTTTTTTTGTGGAAATCCAGCATAACCGAATAATCCATCTTATACACATGGTCAGCCGCCAAAACAAGAATATACTCAGGGCTGAACCGTTCGACAAAATTCTGATTCTGGTAAATAGCGTTTGCCGAGCCACTGTACCACGCGTTGCCGTCCAGCTTACTATGCGGTGGCAGTATGGAAACACCACCGTTGAGAATATCCAGATCCCAATACTGCCCTTTGCCGATATAATCATGCAGTAAAAGAGGTTGATACTGTGTCATCACCCCGACAGTGTCAATACCCGAGCGGACGCAGTTAGTCAGAGGAAAGTC
>Ga0209737_10003544_pt1 | contig 10887 bp, 13 predicted proteins | sample TergutCu122P3_FD_187284 | JGI IMG/M metagenome (GOLD analysis project Ga0209737, IMG submission 187284) | Cubitermes ugandensis P3 segment gut microbial communities from Kakamega Forest, Kenya - Cu122 P3 (SPAdes) (version 2) | ecosystem: Host-associated > Arthropoda: Insects > Digestive system...
CCAGAAGCTTGGAGGAGATTTCCAGATTGGCTAAGACCAGCCCCATTCCCATTGTTGTCGGCGGCGGCGTCAAGTTGAACGACATCTCCCCCCTTGCCCAAACCGGTGCCGGCGGATTCTTTGTGGTGTCCGCCATATCTGAGGCAGATAACCCCGAAGCAGAGGCGGCAAAGCTGATCAATGCTTGGAAAACAAGCAGACAGAGATAGGCCCGGTTTTTGGTCCTAATTGGCCGTTCGTAACGACCGGATACATTCTGTGCTATTCCGCGGTTAACTCATCCACATTGATTCTCGGGTTTTGGTACCTTCGCCTTGCTTTCGTGCGATGCCCATATTGTATTGCTTGTCTCGGGCACCAGCTGATACAGGCAACACAATGCTCGCAGCGGTGAAGCCACCTCGGTTTGCCGCTGTCTATCTGTATATTTTTTACCGGGCACACTTGTGCACATTGGCCACATCCGCTACAAGAGCTCTCTGCGAGAAACTTCGCATCAAGTGAGTCTGTGTTCTTATACAAATTATTAGTCGAAAACCTTATCTTGTTGACAGAGTGCACCATAGCAGCAATATCCAAAGAAGCTCGCCCGATTCGTTCCGCTGCCTGATTGAGCACACTTTCGCTTTTATTTGGGTCGGCAGGATTGTATCTAATAACGTAATTGGCAGGCATCCGAATTCCTCTGCCGTAATCCAGCCGCAGGTTCCTTTTGCGCAATACCGATTCAAATGCAGCTATGGAGCCTTGTCCGATAAAGCCCATCGTAACGATGGCATATATGTAACTCTCGGGGGCTATCTCCGGTCGTTCTAAAAAGGAGTGCACGATGCGGGGAAGATTGCCATAATACGACGGGAACACAAAACCGACCTTATCCCCATTACCACCCACGACCCCCTGCGGGGCACCATCCTTCATCGGATAAAGCGCGCCGTCGCCAAGCCCGGCCTTGAGAGTTTTGGCGGCATACAGCGAATTGCCCGTCCCGGAAAACCAAAATATCACGGACATTTCATTTCATTTCCGAATGCACTCAGCAGGTAAGGACCCTATACTTGGACCAGTACAGACAAAATCATGGGGCGACGCTTCGTCTGTTCATAAAAATACCTATCAAGAGCCTCCTTGATCTCGCTCTCGGCATAACCCCGTCCGGCGGTATGTCCTTGCCCCCGGTCAAACACGCGCACCAAAAGCTCACGCGCACCCTCAACCATCTCCCTGCTCTCCTCCATATCAATAAACCCCCTGGAGACAATCTCCGGTCGACCCGCCAATTTTCCTGTCTGCTTGTTAACCGCAATGATGGCTACAACGATACCATCACGCGAGAGCATGCGGCGGCTTCTAAGCACCATGCCGTCCACGTCCCCCACCGAGAGCCCATCCACATAAACATTTCCGGAGGTTACTTTTCCGGTGACTCGCCCGGCCTCTCGATCAAGCTCCAGCACCTCACCGTCCTCCAGCACAAAGGTGCGTTCCGACGGTACCCCAACCGACTTTGCCAGGAGGGCATGCTGGGTAAGATGGCGATACTCGCCGTGAACCGGCAAGAAAAAGCGGGGCCTCACCAATCCCTGCAGAAGCTTAAGCTCTTCTTGGCTTCCGTGTCCATGCACGTGGGCACGGCTGCGCTCACCGTAAAAAACCTGCACTCCTTGTTTGAAAAGGGCATCCACAGTACGGTTCACAAGCGACTCGTTGCCCGGGATGGGGGAGGCCGAGAAGACCACGGTGTCGGTTGGGTGCAGCCTGATAAGTTTATGCCCGCCGCTGGCGATGCGCACCAACCCCGAGGTAGGCTCGCCTTGGCTGCCGGTGGTCAGAACGACTGTTTTCTCGCGCGGCATGCGCGAGAGCTCATCATTATTACCCAAGACCCCGGGCGGAATCTTTAGGTAGCCTAATTCCGAAGCAATGCGAGCATTCTCCGTCATACTGCGCCCCACAAGAAAAACCCGGCGGTTGTATTTAACACTGGCATCTACCACTTGCTGCATGCGCGAAATGAGCGAGGCAAAGGTGGTAACAAGCACCCGGCCGCTTGCACCTCCGATGATGTTATCCAGAGCCTCGCCTACCACGCTCTCCGATGGCGTGTATCCGGGCAACTCGGCATAAGTGGAATCCGCCATGAGTAACAGCACCCCTCGTGCACCAAGCTGCGCCAGTTTGCCTAAATCCGTCGTAACCCCGGTAACCGGGGTATAGTCAAGTTTGAAATCCCCCGTATGCACAATAACACCGAGGGGAGTATTGATAATCAGCCCCACCGAGTCCGGGATGGAGTGATTTACCGGGAAAAACTCAACACGGAAAGCACCCAGTGTTATCTTGCCGTGCACGCCCAGAGCATGCACTTTGGTTCCCGCAACTCTTCTCTCTTTCAGTTTAACCGAGATAAGACCCTTGGCCAGGCGTGTACAGTATACAGGCACACTCAGCTGCGGCAGTATGTACGGCAGAGCCCCTATATGATCCTCGTGGGCATGGGTGATAACAATACCGCGCACCTTCTCTCGATTTTCCAGCAAAAAGCTGATGTCCGGGATAACAAGGTCAATACCCAGCATCTCTTCATCGGGGAACATCAACCCGCAGTCAATGACAATGATGTCTCCCCCATACTGTACGGCCATCATGTTCTTGCCAATCTCGCCGAACCCGCCTAGGGGAATGATTCTAAGTTTATCTTTGGTCATGAATTATTTTTCCTTATTCCTTGAGCCGGGTTTCACCCAAGCCCGCCACCCCGCTTAAGCCGGGGTTTTTGCTAAATTTCCCTATTCCGCCGCTAGAACAGAGGGAGTTGTGAAATATCTGCCTTCCGCACTTCGGGGGGTGTACTATTCAGTTCAGCCAAAATTTTCGGGATTCTCTGCATATCCTTCAGCAAAACCTCGCGTAAGCTCTGTTGGTGGAGAGCAGCCGCCGGATGGTACATGGCAAAACAAATAACGCCGTCTTTCGCCGCCGATGTACCGTGGACCTGACCGATGGTCTTACCCGGGAAAAAGCGTGCCAGTGAGTAGCGCCCCAAAGTGACGATTATCTTCGGGCGTATGATTTCGATCTGACGATCCAGCCAAGGCTTGCAGTTTTCTATCTCCGCCAGCAAGGGGTCTCGATTACCCGGCGGACGTGTCTTGATGATATTTGTAATATATACATCGGTGCGCTGAAGACCGATAGAGGATAATAGCTCATTCAGAAACTGCCCGGCTTGACCGACAAAGGGGCGACCTTGCTGGTCTTCATGAAAGCCCGGCCCCTCACCGATGAACATAATCTCGGCGTTCTCCGGTCCCTCACCCGGCACTGCTCGGGTGCGAAAACGAGCGATTTCACACTTATTGCAACTACAGATTTCTTGATAGAGCGCGGATAGAGCCGACATGTTATCCCTAGGCTAGAGATGGTAGCTTACAGTCATAATATCATTCACCAATATGTAAAGTCAACGCACGCGTACATCCCAAAATAATCCTATTGCCCCCGCAAATTGAAAGCTATATACTAATTATGGACTGTCATATGGAGGTTGCTATGCCAGAAACTATGCTTTCTTTGGGAAAGAATATCGTGTCCGGCCCAGCGGAGATAATAGACAGCGGTACCGTTATCGCTTTCGCTCGCAATCCCATCTCGCTGTACTACAAGAACCTCAACATCAACATCGTCTTTGATTTCAAGTTAGATGAACAGAACCGAGAGACTTATGTTGACAGCAGTATAGTCGAACCCGCCACTCTCAAATTGACGCTTTACAACTTCGACGACAGTTTCGGTGCCGGCACCAACAAGCCGATGAAGATCGGCAAATACGAAGGCCGCCGACTGTATCTCCAGATTCGAGTATATTCCCTGAAAGGAAGCGCAGATAAAACGCTTCATTACACCGTCTACAGGGGGGAGGAGGTAGCCGACGAATGAGCCCATCAAAACTATCGTCTGCCAAGGGCGCCGTCATCGAGCTTGATGACGAAGACTTTCAGGGCGATGTTATAGTCCACAAGAACCTCACTCAAGATCTCCTCGTAACAACAGAGGACAAGATGAAACTGGCTCTCATTGAGTATCGAGATGCGTTGTCCTCACACAGCGAGTGGGTCGGCGCAGGCATGCTGGTTTTTTCATTCATGTCCCCATTGCTGCTTGCTAATTTCCGGGACATCGGCCCTTTTTCCGGCGAAACTTGGCGGGCTGTCTATTTTGTTCTGTGCGCACTGGCATTCTATCGCTTCATAACTGTTCTTATAAAGATAAACCGAAATCGACATAAGATTAAGGTCGACTATACTATAAATAAGATGAAACACATTTCGGGGGGCAAAGACGGAGGGGCTAAGTAAAACGCAACCTGCCGGGAAACCGCGATGGATACGTTTTGCCAATGTGGCTAACGCAGCGCTCTATACATTAAACAGGTAGTTCACGACATCCCCGTCCTGAACTACGTATGTCTTGCCCTCTAAGCGAAGTATGCCGCGCCTCTTGGCCTCAGCGAGACTTCCGGATGACACCAAGTCTTGATAGCCGATGACCTCCGCTCGAATAAAGCCTCGTTCAATGTCTGAGTGAATTTTGCCCGCCGCTTTTTGGGCAATTATACCGCGTGCGACCGGCCAGGCGCGCACTTCATCTTCACCCACAGTCAGGAAAGAAATGAGGCCTAAAAGTTCGTATGAGGTCTGGATAACACGCGCAAGGCCCGTCTTGACCAAACCATACTCACTTAAAAAATCACCAACCAAAGACTCATCAATACCGGCTAAGTCCATTTCGAGCTTGCCGCACATCACAATAACGCGATGACTTGGCTTTGCAAAACGAGCGCTGAGTTCTGTCTCAATGTCTCGCATGCGGGGCAGATCTTCCTCGCCGATATTAACTAAGGTGATGACCGGCTTAGCGGAGAGAAATTGATAACCGGCGATTATTCTCTGTTCTTCATCGCTTAGCTGTTGCTCGCGAATGGGGACGTCTTTTTCCAATTCGTCTCTGATACGAAAGAGGAGATCACGTTCACGTTCAAGCTTAGGACGCTCGTCAGCCTTAGCTCCTTTCAACGATGAACCGATACGATCGAAGCGACGTTCGATGATAGCCATGTCCGAGAATGCCAGTTCCAAGTTCATCTCGGCGATGTCTCGTGCCACATCAATGCCTCCGGCGATGGGTACGACCGGATCGTGAAAGGCACGAACAACCGAAAGCACGGCATCAACCGCAGCAAGCTGCGTCAGGAGTGCTCCGCCTCCTTTTTCGCTGGCCAATGCTTTCACCGAAGCACCAAGGTCGAGATACTTTATCTCGGCGGAAATAGTCTTTTTGGGGCGGAACATGTCTGTGAGCACCATCAGGCGCTCATCGGGAACCTTAGCAATGCCGATGTTAGCAGCTCCTCCGCCAAAACCTCCTATTGCCGCCTTGCCGCGCGTCAGGGCGTTAAAAATGGTGGTACGCCCGGAACCCGACAGACCGACGATACCGATGCCTACATTCATAAGCTCACTTAAATCTCCGGCAAAACCCGGCGCTCAAGCAACTCTGCCCACGCGCCGTGGGCAGAAACAAAGCTAACCCGGCCGCCGACTCTGTTTATTTTATCAGCTTTTCTGCTTGGTACAGAGCCAGCTTGCGCTCGTTCGGATTAAGTCTCTCGCTGGCTACTAACTCCAAGAGTGCCAGAAGGGCTTCATGGGTGCCAATCCGCCCCATCGACTTGATGGCATCTTTGCGCAAGTTAGCGGCAAGATCCATGTCGGTAGCGATATCAGTCAGCTTCTTTAGCTCGGCAAGTACTGGTTCAGGCATGGGAATCTCCTTATAGTCGTTCTATTTCTCGGTGCCTCTCCCTATAGCGGAAACACACAAACACAGCCTATTTTACTATGGGCACCATGGGACTGCAAACGGCTGTCTTAACTCCTCAATATTGTTATCACTAGCCGAATAAGCCTCACTATGGCTGAGACCGCGACGATTACCATCGTAATTCCCAGACCCATCCTCACCAAAAAAACCATCAGCATCTCTGAAACCGGCAGCGGTCGGAAGTCAAAAGGGAATATTGAGAGGAGGGCACCTAGGACAATGATGGCAAGGATGTCATGAGTGATTCGCACCGTTTCCCGTACCAATCGCTGGGTGCTGAGTATTAAAATGACGTACCCGGCGATAGAAAGAACGATGGCCACATCGACCACCGGGAGCCAAGAGTGCCAAGCTGAGGTCACCAGTGTCTCTCTTTCCCAAGCGCCGTTCACTTTCGAATAATAAGCGATGTACTCATGGAAGAAATTGAAAAAAATGAACACCGCCAGACAATACACTATGGCCCATACTGACCCTAAAACATCCCAGGTGCGGGAGGGCGGTGGTTTGGAGGTTGCTTTGGGTGTAACAACCAAGGGTATGTTTTCGGATGCCTCCCCGGTAGTTTTGGGAGTTATGATACCAAGTAAGGCCTCAGCCAGTTCAGCCGCCACCGGCAGGCGATGGAATTCACCGCGATATGCTTTCACCGAAAGAACCAGCCACAGAATAAAAGCTACAAGCCCAACGGTGATCGCAAAAAAGCCACCCGCAACCGGCACAAAGCGCAATATAATACTGAGCAACGCAAGCGCCCCGAAAGTAACGACAGACTGGGCGGCATGGAAACGGATGAACTTGTTTTTCTGCTCAAACACCAGAATGATAATGCCGGACACCCACATCCCCAGGTAGCATAGCAACACTGTTAAATTGGGTGCCAAACCGATAGTGTCATTTCTAGCCTGTTTGGCTTTTTCCTCTTCTTCCAGGCGCGCTTTTTCCTCTTCGTAGATACGGTGTCTTTCCTCAGGTGTGAGAGCCATCATGTCCTCCGAGTTCCGTTGTCAGCTTGCAACAGAGATTATAGAGCGGTTCTGCTTGGCTTACAACACGCAGCGCCAGATCAACGCCACACCGCTTTCGCGTTACAATCCTCGCACTCTTGCGCCGAACCATTTCGACCGCCGGTTGTTCGCGTCACCTGCTCCCGCCCAGTGATTGTGCTAAAATACCGCGGAGCAGATCATTGATTTATATACTCTACGGCAACGACGATTACTCGATCCATGAAGCCTTAGCGTCTCTTAAAAAAGGCCTCGGCGACCCTGAGACCATTGCTACCAACACCACCCGCTTGGGGGGAGACCGCCTTACTCCCGCCGTACTCCAAGCCAACGTTGAGGCTTTTCCGTTTTTCGGAGACAAAAGGCTCGTCATCGTGGACGGACTGCTCGGGCGATTTGACTCCCAAGCTAAAAATATTACTCCTAAAAACAGGGGCAAAAACGCCGAAAATGATGTCGTCGCTTTTTCCTCCATTCTGAACTCCGCTCCGCCCTCCACCATCGTCGTGCTCGCGGATGGCGAGTTGAAAAAAACCAACCCTCTCTTAAAGTCCATAGCTGACAGGGCAGATGTCAAAGAGTATGCATCTCTATCGCCCTCCGGCCTACCGGGTTGGATTAAAAAGCGCGCCTCTCAGATAGAGACTGCTATTTCAGATGAGGCGGCGGCGGAACTCGCCCGTCTGGTTGGTCCCAATCTATGGACCCTATCATCAGAATTGGAAAAGCTCAGCCTGTTTACAGCAGGACGGCGAATTGAACTCGCAGATGTAAGCACGGCGACAGCTGCCTCCCGCGAGGTGGGCATCTTCGAACTGGTAGATGCCATTATGGGGGCTCGCAGTGCCCCGGCAATGCAGCTTTTACACGCTTTTCTCCGGGATGGCCAAGCTCCCAGCTATATTATTTTCATGCTAGCTCGTCAGTTACGTCTCCTAGTGCGCGCCAAGAGTATGCTTTCCGAAGGCTGTGGCGAGCAATTTATCCAGGATAAATTGAAACTTTATGGCTTCGCCCTGCACCGCACGCTCGACCAAGCATCTCGCTTCAGCTTCCCGCGTCTCAAGGCTTTTTATCGAAATCTGCTCGAGACCGACCTTGCCATCAAGGCTTCCCGCTACGACGAAGATTTAGCTGTAAGCCTGCTTGTAGCCGAAGCCTGTAGCGGATAGGTGTGAGCTTATATTACTATCTTCAGGAGGCCATCCATGACCATCAAAAAAGCAGTTATCCCGGCCGCCGGCTGGGGCACCAGGCTTCTCCCGGTTACCAAAACACAACCCAAAGAAATGTTGCCCATCGGTTGCAAACCTATGATTCAATTTGCCGTTGAAGAGGCTGCCGAGGCGGGCATCACTGATGTCATTATCGTAACCTCTCCAAACTGCCGGGCAATCGCCGAATACTTCGCCCCTTCACCCGAACTAGCCGGTGCTTTGGCTCGAAAGAACGAGCTTGCCCTGCTTAATGAACTGACTCGCCTGGAAAACATCGCAAACGTCACTTACCTCACTCAGCCGGAGCCCCTCGGATTAGGCCATGCTGTCGCGCTAGCCAACAAAACTGTGGGCGACGAACCGTTCGCCGTCATCCTGCCTGATGACATCGTCGATTATCCGCAGTCCGGTCTGCGCCAGATGCTGCCCGTCTTCGCCGAATATCGTACCAGTATTCTCGGAGTGGAAACAGTAGACAGGCAGGAAACGCGCAAATATGGCATTATTCGCCCGCAACAAGTACGCGAGCGCGTCTATAAGGTTGAAGAGCTGGTAGAAAAACCGGAACCGGAAGTAGCCCCGTCATCCCTAAGCATCGTAGGTCGCTATATCCTCACCCCAGATGTTTTTGAGGCCTTATCACACACAGCTCCCGACAATCATAACGAGATACAGCTTACCAATGCCTTGTCTCGAATGCTTGCTAAACAGGACATATACGCACTCGAATTCCAGGGCGCCCGCTACGACGTGGGGTCTCCTCTTGGTTGGCTTGAGGCCCAGGTAGCTTTCGGTCTTAAACACCCGGAGCTGGGAGACAAATTCCGCGACAGGCTGCGCCGATTGGTCTAGGTTAATTCCTCAACCAAAAATGTAGGCTAGTGCCCGTCGGGTGCATCTTTCACAATGATCGGGAATCGCAGCACACACCTGCCTTGGTCAGAGAACTACTGCAACACTATAGTTTTCGGCAAAGCTTCTCCGGGGTTGGTAAGCCTGGGGACAATGCTTGGAGCGAGAGCTTTTTCGCTAATCTGAAAAAGGAGCGTTTTTGGTGCTATTTTAATTTGACGCAATACTTACCTTACGCTAGGTCTGTAGTGATTAGTGCGTAAATATTGTTAAATTATCAAAAATAGTGCTAGAATGATGAACGATTTGCACAATTATTCTAAAGTGATGTACTGCCGGCCTAAAGTTCGCATCGTGCACCAATCAATGCACACAAACCTCGGTGGCAAATAATGTCAGGAGGATAGAAATGGCGGATATTGTAGATGTAGCGAAGTATATCCTAGAACAAAAAGGGCCCATGAGCACATGGAAGCTGCAGAAATTGTGCTACTACTCTCAGGCATGGGCTCTTGCGTGGAGCGGCAATCCCCTGTTTAACGAAGACTTTCAGGCTTGGTCGAACGGACCGGTTTGCTATGAATTGTATAAATTGCACGAAGGGCGGTTTATGGTGGACAAAGATACTTTTGACTGCGGTCATTCCGAATGCTTATCCGATGCGCAGAAAAGGAATATTGATACCGTGCTTCAAGATTATGGCGACGATGATGCCTATCAACTCAGAGAGCAAACCCACAGCGAATCCCCGTGGATAATTGCCAGAGGTGATACGCCTGCCGGAGAAAAAAGCAAGGCAATAGTAACAAAAGACTCCATGGGTGAGTATTACGGCAGCTTGTAGATGCCGAAAAAGCCTAAAAAATCCTCATCGAGTAATCAAGGAAAACCTATTCGCCTTGGAGCTGGCTTTGATCGCGGCAAGACTGTAAGGCTTGAGGCGTCTTCGGATCATCTCTGCCAGCAGTGGCTCTTTCATGATGTTTGCTTAGATGGGTCATTTGGGTTGTTAAGTCATGGGGTTTCCGTCATCGGAGATATTTTAAAAAAGGTGGCTGAATATAGTAAGCTCACATGGTCAGAAATTAAAAGAGATCAAGGAAAACACCACTATCTCAACAATGACGGTCTTAGTGGTGAGGCGCTAGAGGAAATAAGAAAACTTGTGCCATGTGACACGGAGCGCGTGTTTTCAATGAGGCTTACCGGTGAGTTTAGGGTCATAGGACTACGGGATAGTGAGCACTTTATAGTTAAGTGGATTGACCCGCACCATGGCTTTTGTCCGTCCCATAAAAAACATGCTTAACATCAATAAAATCCTACCTCTTAAACACGCATCCGAATAATCCGTTCACAAATACGAAGTATGGCTGGTTCGGATTTGATTGGATTTGGTCAACCATGATTCAGACCATAGCCCGCTACCGCTGGTTTTCAGCCTTGACCACCGCTCAGCTCATCTCAACAATCGCCTATTCCGAGACGCAGGCGTTACCGCTCGCTCCATTACCAAGAGGCGCCCGGCTACCCTTGCTCCGGGCTTGTTTAGAGTATAAGATATAGGACGTGCCAGTGTCGGCTACGATATTGGTACAAGCCCCACCGTTGGCATGAGGATGATGGCGAAGCGTTAATTCCGCTTATACCCGAACTTATGCTATCCAATGGCGGTTACTACTATACTTTCGGAGAGTGTTATGGCAGGTGAAATGGTACATGTAGGCTTTGGTAACATCTTGGCAATGAACCGAGTTATCGCCATTGCTGCCCCCAACTCGGCCCCGACTAAGCGCACTATTCAAGAGGCACGCAGTAAAGGCATCCTTATCGACATGACCAACGGGCGGCGCACCAAAGCCGTGGTTTTCCTTGACAGCGGCAACGTCGTGCTGGTAGCCCTTGCACCGGAGACCATCATTGGGCGT
>Ga0209737_10003545_pt1 | contig 10886 bp, 7 predicted proteins | sample TergutCu122P3_FD_187284 | JGI IMG/M metagenome (GOLD analysis project Ga0209737, IMG submission 187284) | Cubitermes ugandensis P3 segment gut microbial communities from Kakamega Forest, Kenya - Cu122 P3 (SPAdes) (version 2) | ecosystem: Host-associated > Arthropoda: Insects > Digestive system >...
CGATAAGGTCAAATTCCCCTTTAAGCCCGGTGACTACGTGGTGCATCGTACGTACGGGGTCGCGCTGTTCAAGCAGATGACGAAGCGAGAGGTCGAAGGTATCGAGCGCGACTGTCTTCAGCTGGAGTACGCGATGGGCGACACGCTCTATACTCCCATCGACCAGATGGAGAAGATCAGTAAGTACGTAGGAAGCGAATCCGGCAGCCCGAAGCTCACAAGGCTCGGTACCAAATCATGGCTACGCGCGACGAAGAAGGCGCGTGAGTCCGCCAAGAAACTCGCCTTCGATCTGATCGATCTGTATGCGCGTCGCGCGCAGGTCCAAGGTCATGCGTATGAGCGTGACACACGCGAGCAGATCGAGATGGAGGCGCTCTTTCCCTACGAGGAGACCGTCGATCAGCTCTCAGCGATCGATGATGTGAAAGCGGATATGGAATCAAGCAAACCGATGGACCGGCTCATCAGCGGGGACGTCGGCTACGGCAAGACAGAAGTTGCGATTCGCGCGGCGTTCAAGACGGTGCAGAGCGGCAAGCAGGTCATGGTGCTGTGCCCGACTACCATTCTCGCGCAGCAGCACTACACCAGCTTCAGCGACCGTTTCGAGACGTTCGGTGTTTCCGTTGAGGTGTTGAGCCGCTTTCGCACTTCTGCTCAGCAGCGCACCGCTCTTGAGGGATTTGCCGCAGGCAGCGTCGATGTGCTCATCGGCACCCACCGCCTCCTCTCAAAAGACGTCATCCCCCATGATCTGGGTCTTTTGGTCATTGATGAGGAGCAGCGGTTCGGGGTAGGGCATAAAGAGCAGCTCAAAAACATGCGCGAGCAGATCGATGTTCTCGCGATGAGCGCGACGCCTATTCCGCGTACGCTGCAGATGGCGCTTTCCGGGGTGCGTGATCTGAGCGTCATCGATACGCCGCCCAAGAATCGTCATCCGGTTCGCGTCCACGTAGGGCAGTGGGATGAGCACATCGTTGAGACCGCCATTCGCGACGAGCTGGCTCGTGGTGGACAGGTCTACTACGTGAGTAATCGGGTACACTCGATAGACGATGCGACAAGACGGGTGATCAATGCGGCACCTGAGGCGCGGGTCGGTATCGCGCATGGTCAGATGAGTGCCGAGGCGCTTGAGGAGGTAATGGAGGAGTTTGCGGCTAGACGAATCGATGTCCTTGTGGCGACCACTATCATCGAGTCCGGTATCGACAACCCCCACTCGAACACGTTGATAATCGAAGACTCCCAGCGGCTGGGACTTGCTCAACTCTACCAACTCAAGGGGCGTGTAGGGCGTAGCCACCAACACGCGTACGCGTACTTTCTCTATCCCGCTCAGTCTGCTCTGACCGAAGAGGCGACGGAGCGTCTTCTGGCCATCGCAGAGCACGACGACTTGGGTTCGGGCATGAAAATCGCGCTGCGTGACCTTGAGATTAGAGGCGCCGGCTCTTTACTGGGCCAAGAGCAGTCCGGCCAGATTTCCGCGGTCGGTTTCGAGCTGTTCGTGACCCTTATTGCAGAGGCGATTGAGGAGATTCAGTCATAAGAATCGAGTGTGTAGATATAGTGTGAGCATTCGTACGATTTGTGCGTGAATGCTATAGTGTTGAAGATGTTATTCGCGCGAGAAGGAGTGCACCCCATGTCAGAATTTGATGACCAGGAATTTGGTGAAGAAGCCGATGAGCATGTCGAAATGCCCGACAATGCCGCAATCGATGCGATTCAGGTAGAGGGAGACGATTCCAATCTGGATGAGTTCATCGTGCTTGACGATGAAGCTTTTGGCGATGAGATCCTCGATGATGAGGAAGTTGGCGACGCTGATGACGTTGATGCGCCTAAGGAGAAAGCCGCGACAGACGAGGACTCGAAGAGACCGTCTTGGTTGATTCCGCTCGCTGCTATTCTTGGGCTGATTGCGCTTATTGGAGCGCTTGTCTTCGGACTGTTCTACTTCGTTGACGACTTCTCGTTCCCGGGATTTGGAAGCTCCGATTTCGGTGACGCCGCGCGCGTCAATAAGGGTTCCGTTTCAAAGAAAAGACTCAACGCCGAGATGACTCGTCTTGAGCTGAGCCAGCCCGGTATTTTCGACGAAGCGAACGGTGGTATCGATAAAGATATGGTACGCTCGCAAAAACTCGACGAACTGATTAACCAAGAGCTTCTTTTGCAGAAGGCAAAGGATGAGGGCATCAGTGTTACCGATGAGGATATCCAGTCTGAGTTCGATGCGCTAAAAGCACAGTTCGGCGATGAATTCAAGACCGTTTTGAAAGATGCCGGCTATACTGAGTCCGAGCTGCGTGAGTCGATTATGTATCAGCTTATGTTAACCGGTCTTCTTGACAGCCTTGTTCCTCGCGACAGCATTACCGACGCGCAGGTCAAGGCGTACTATGACGATAATGCCGAGAGCTTTACTGAGCCTGCAGGCAAGCAGATATCTCACATTCTTTTTGATCCCGAGGACAAGGACAAAGCCGAAGAGACGCTTGCGCTTCTTAAATCAGGTGGAGGCGACTTTGCCGCGCTGGCGACTGAGCTTTCCAAAGATACTGGCTCTGCCGCTAGCGGAGGCGACTTGGGATGGGGATCGTCCGATACGTACGTCCCTGAGTTCAAAGAGGCGGTCGATCAGCTTGATAAGGACGAACTGTCCGAGTTGGTCCAGACCCAGTTTGGCTGGCACATCATCAAGGTGACCGACACGCGCGAAGAGGGTACGGTCGACTTTGATAAAGTCAAAGACGATATCAAAAATATGATTTATAACCAGGAGATGAGCACCAAATATCAGGATTTGATTACCGTGCTTCGCGAAGATGCTGACATCGAGATTCTTGATGCAGCGGTCATCGCGTATCGTAAATCTCAGGAAGAGACTCCCGCCGAGCAGTAGGGCGATTCAGCGGGACGATTCATAGATGACGACCGACGCCGTAGGCGACGAATGAGGAGCGATTATGAGTAGCATTATCGACGTTTACGCACGCGAGATTCTTGATTCGAGAGGCAATCCTACCCTTGAGGTCGATGTCATGCTTGACGATGGAAGCTTCGGCACCGCCGCCGTTCCCTCCGGGGCATCTACCGGCGCTTTTGAGGCGGTCGAGCTACGCGACAAAGACGCGAATCGCTATCTGGGCAAAGGGGTTCAGGCTGCTGTCGCGCATGTCAATGAGACCCTCTATGATGAGCTTGTCGGCGTTGACGCGAGCGATCAGCGTCTGGTCGACGGCATCATGCTTGAGGCAGACGGAACTCCCAACAAGGCGAACTTCGGGGCTAACGCTATCCTTGGCGTTTCTTTAGCCGCGGCAAAAGCGGCAGCTGTCTCCACGGAGCTTACGCTGTATAGCTACATCGGAGGCGCGAACGCAAGTCGCCTGCCCGTTCCCATGATGAACATTCTCAACGGAGGAGCGCACGCGGACAACAACGTCGATCTGCAGGAGTTCATGATTATGCCGGTTGGCGCAGACTCGTTTGCCGAGGGCCTTCGCTGGGGCGCGGAGATCTACCACACGCTTAAACAGGTATTATCAGAGCGCGGGCTTTCGACCGCGGTTGGTGACGAGGGTGGTTTCGCGCCTGACCTTGAGAGCAATGAGGCAGCGCTTCAAGTCATCGTTGAGGCGGTTGAGAAGGCAGGATACACGCTGGGCGAGCAGATTCGATTTGCGCTCGATCCGGCGACCACCGAGATATACGACGAGGAGCGTGGCGTCTACGTTCTTGCCGGTGAGGGGCGTGAGCTCACCAGTGAGCAGATGGTCGACTTCTGGGCAGATCTTGTCGCGCGCTATCCAATCATCAGTATTGAAGACGGTATGGCTGAGGAGGATTGGGATGGTTGGAAGCTGCTGACCCAAAGGCTGGGTGACACGGTTCAGCTGGTCGGCGACGACCTGTTCGTCACGAACACCGAGCGCCTCAAAAGAGGCATCGAGATGGGTGTCGCTAACTCGATTCTGATCAAAGTCAATCAGATAGGCACGCTTACCGAAACGCTTGAGGCGATCGAGATGGCCAAGCAGGCAGGATACACGTGCGTCATCTCGCACAGAAGTGGCGAGACGGAAGATACCACAATCGCGGATCTGGCGGTTGCAACGAATGCCGGTCAGATAAAGACCGGTGCACCGGCGCGCAGCGATCGCGTCGCAAAGTACAACCAACTCCTCCGTATCGAAGATGAGCTGGGCGACAGCGGGGTCTATCCCGGTATGGATGCGTTCTACCAGTTGCGCTAAATTGCTTTACCATAGAAAGTATGAGCAAGCCTGAGGTAACCAACGAGAAGAAACGACGCAACGAGGGCGCCAACAAAGGGCGCTTTGCGTCACGTATGATCGTCATCGTTCCCGTTGCGATTGTCTTGCTGCTAACTATCGTCGGCACAATGTACTATAAACCCCTGAGTATCTGGTATCGCGAGACACGTCAACTGCGCGTGCTGCACGAGCAGAGGATAGCTATTAAAGAGTACAACGAGGAGCTTCATGAATCACTCAAATCGCTTGAGACTACCGAGGGAATACGGGCGTTTGCACGCGAGGAGTTGGGGCTTGTCGAGGAAGGTGAGAGTGCGGTTATCGTTATGAAGGATGGCAAGCCGCTTGAGCGCGCTCACGATACAAAGCAGACCGACATACTCAACATTCCAATTACCTCGCAACCGTTTGGCGCATGGACTCCATTTCTGGATACGTTTTTCAAAATCGAGTTGCCCAAGTAGGCGCGCGCATCCCTGCCAATCACCAGCTTTTACTGCGCCAGCGTTGCCCGAAATATGACATAATCATAGAGCGCAAAAGGGGGAGTAGCCCAGCGGCAGAGGCAACGGACTTAAAATCCGTACAGGGTGGGTTCGAATCCCACCTCCCCTACCAAAAATAAAACCGCCCACATCTGTGGGCTATTTGTTTTTCGAGTGGAGCCAGCCAGGAGACTCGAACTCCTAACCTACTGATTACAAGTCAGTTGCGCTACCAATTGCGCCAGGCTGGCCTAATACCACGAGGAGTTATTATAGCGTATGGGGGTGATTCGTCGCGGTTTTATCAAAAAACAGTTTGCGATGCTTGATCGATGTACGTTGCTGACTTCCAGGCCAATGCGGGCAAACCTTCGATGATAGAGGGGCCGCGCAGCACTCGTCCTCCGTATGCCCAAAGATGCTATCAAGTATCAACGGGACGGTGATAAACGAGCAGAGTGTACACAAAACGAGTGCCACAATAACTGACACAACGATTATCGTGATGGTTTTCTTGTTCATGGTGATCCCTCTTACGTAACGATGCCAGGTAATACGTATCCTTAGAACATAATAGCGATATACTGGATACTTCGCAAAGTGTTTGGAGATACCATGCCTCAAATAAGAAAATCAACAAAGCTCGACGGTGTACTCTACGATGTACGTGGTCCGGTGGTGGACGAGGCGGCTGCGATGAAAGCGCGCGGCGAGGAAATCATCCATCTCAACATCGGCAACCCCGCGCCATTTGGATTCGAGGCTCCCCAGATCATGCTTGACGATATGATCGAGCGGCTTCCTTACACGCAGGGATATAGTGATTCGCGCGGTCTTGCCGACGCACGGGAGGCGATTGCGCAATACGCGCAACGCAAAGGTATTGAAGGGGTCGAGCTCGATGACATCTACACTGGCAACGGGGTCAGCGAACTGATCAACCTGTGCATGCAGGCGCTTCTCGATGAGGGTGACGAGATGCTGATTCCGACACCGGATTATCCGCTCTGGACAGCAACGACTAATCTGGCGGGTGGCACACCCGTGCATTATCTGTGTGACGAGAACAATAACTGGTGGCCGGATATCGAGGATATTAAGCGCAAGATTACTCCTCGGACCAGAGGTCTTGTCGTCATCAATCCCAACAATCCTACGGGCGCACTTTATCCAGACGAGATTCTTGAGCAGATGGCCGAGCTTGCGCGGCAACACAACCTCATCATCTTCTCCGACGAAATCTATGACCGGATGGTTTTCGATGGCAAGAAGCACACCGCAATCGCATCGCTTGCGCCCGATGTGTTGAGCATCACATTCAACGGGTTGAGCAAATCGCATCGCGTGGCAGGATATCGAAGCGGGTGGATGACTATCTCGGGCGATAAGAAGAGCGCAAGTGGACGTAGGGGCTATATTGAGGGCATCAACATGCTCTCAAACATGCGTCTGTGCTCGAATGTGCCCGGACAATCGATTATTGCGACCGCGCTTGAGGGTCACCAAAGCCTCGATGACCTCATCGTGCCCGGTGGACGAATCTACGAGCAGCGGGAATTGGCGACGAGAATCATTGAGGATATCGAAGGACTATCGGTTGTCAAACCCGATGCGGGACTCTATGTGTTTCCAAAACTTGATGTCAAGCGCTTCAACATCACCGATGACGAGCAGTTTGCCTACGATTTTCTCAGAGCGGAGAATGTGCTGATCGTGCATGGCAAAGGGTTCAACTGGCCGAATCCCGACCACTTTCGCATCGTCTATCTGCCCGAATCAGACCAGCTGGCAGAAGTGGGTGTGCGGCTCAAACGCTTTCTTTCAACCTATCGGCAGAAATAGAGGAAACCGCAACAGGAGGGTGAACCGCCTCTCTTTTTGTGCTAAACTTTTTTATTCGCGCGTGTGAACATTGGGGTATCGTCTAATGGCAGGACTCTGGTTTTTGGTACCAGCTATCTAGGTTCGAATCCTGGTACCCCAGCCAATAAACAAAAAGGTCGGCTTTATGCTGGCCTTTTTATTTATCTGATTGTGGGGTACCAGGATTCGAACCTGTGAAGGCTTGCACGACCCAGGGGAGTGCAAGTAAGGAGCGAAGCGACGTATGCGGATTGACCGCGGAGGGTCAATACGCGCGAATCCTGGTACCCCAGCCACCTAGCGGCCTACATTCCGCCTCACTTTGTCGAACATCAGAATATCGCTTCAGTCACGTAGTAGACTACGCTTCTTTGCGATACTCTTCGTTCTCCTCGTCAAACGAAATCTATGCTCGCTAGGTTTATTCGATTGTGGGGCATAATGAATCCATGAAAGAGATCAGTATTATCAGGGAAACACTTATTGAAGAACTTGATCGCAACAGACGATCTTTGCGAGCTTATGAGCTTGAGTGTGAGAAGCTTCCTAAAGGAAGCGTGACTGTTAGGGTGCGAGGGAGTAGGGCGTATTGCTATTTGAAATACCGTGACGGTGAGCGAACAATAACGAAATATGTAGGTCCAAGCGTAATAGTTGAGGAAGAGTTGCGAGCACAAGTAGCTCGTCGAAAAGAGCTAGAGTCGGTCATCAAGCGGCTCAAACAGGAAGGGCGTTTTATCGAAAAAGCCCTGAGGCATTCATGATGGACAACAAAAAGACACAAGAAGTCATTGAGGCGCTACACTAGTCCTCGCTGCTTCTGCATGTCATGATTACTGGAGGTTCCCTCCCAATTCCAGCCACCAAACGGTCTAGATTAGTACACTGATCGGAAATAAGATAGGATTGAGCCATTGGATACTGGAATGGCGGAGGATGAAAAAGATGATAATTACCTGCCCTCATTGCATGAAAGAGTTTGAGTCCAAAGAGATTCTCGATTCGCAACTTCTTGGCGACGCAAAAAAAGCTGCCGAGCAAGAGTTCAAGCAAAAGCTTGACGAGGAATTGCATGCAGCTGAAACAAGGTATCGTGAAAAGCTCGAAACCGAACTTCTCGTCCAAAGCAAGAAAGCGGCTGATGAAAAAGAGGTGAGTGAAAGCCTGAGGGGGCAAGTCGATTCGCTTCTCGAGGAACTAAAAGAATTACGTATTGCGCGAGACAACGCAAAGCATGATGCAGATCAGCGGCTTGAGCGAGAACGGGAAGCAATACGTCGAGAAGAAGGTCAAAAGGCTGAAGAGCGACACAATCTTGCGGTCAAACAGCTTGAAGAAAAACTTCGGCAAACCAGAGTGTCGCTTGACGAAGCCAAGGCGCGGGCGGCGCAAGGCACTGGACAGCAACGGGGAGAGGCGCTAGAGCTAGATCTTGAAGACAAGCTTCGGGCTGCTTTTCCATACGATAAAATCGCTGAAGTCAAAAAGGGCAAAAGCGGTGCAGATATAGTTCATACAATCAAAAATGAGCAGGGAATAACCTGTGGAGTGATTCTTTATGAATGCAAGAATGCAAAGTGGCAAGCTGCATGGATCGATAAGCTGCGAGGCGATGTGCGTAGCGCATCGGCAAACGTCGGCGTGCTTGTTGCAACGAATCTTGGGCCAAACTATGCTGATGTTCAGCAAGTTGATGGACACATTTGGGCGGTAACGCCAACTAATGCGATACTAACAGCTACTGTCATGCGCAATCAGCTTATCGCTGTTCATGCTGCCCATCGCAACAATGAACTCAAGGACGAGAAGATGGAATATTTGCACCGGTTTTTGACAGGTCCTGAGTTCCGCTCTCGTATTGAAGGGATGATACAGGGCTACAATAGGCTACAAGCTGAGCTTGAAAAGGAAAAGCGCGCCGCCAAAACGAGGTGGTCACATCAAGAGCAGGCAATTCGGCTGATGGTAGACAGTACATACGGAATGTTTGGTGATTTCCAAGGGCTACTAGGTAGCGAATTGCCCGAATTGCCGGAGTCACTTTCTGGTGGGGATGGGCGTTCTATTAAGGACATAATTGTTGAAGATTTTCTCGAAGCCGCTGATATCTAAGGAGTGAGTAATGCCGCCGCGAATTCCCGTTTGGTTGCCTTATTTAGAAACCGTTAATGAATCTGCGGGTGGTGTAATTCATTTTAAATATAAGGGTGGTGAGGAGAAATTAAAACTCACGGACATATCGTGCATTATGATTTACGGCGAAACCAACATGAGTTTTAAGCTACCGATATTTGAAAAAATCACGCGTGCTGGAATTCCTATTATTTATACACGCAGAAATATTGCCAATCCGATGGTGATTCATGGTGCTCTTAGGCATGATAAGGACGATACGATAACGGCTCAAATACTTGCGCGCGAGAACAAAAAGAAGCGCATTCACATTTCACGACAGCTTCTGACTGCAAAAATGGAGTCCATGAAATACCTAGTCCCCACGATGGAGCTGCCTCAGAATACCAGCATTGCCGAGCTTCGCAGCATCGAGGCACAACATGCGAAAAAGTATTGGGAAGAATACTACGACCGTATTGGGCATCCGGAGTGGAGCAGGCGTGGGGCGGAGACGGGGAAGAATCCAGTATCTAGCACGCTTGATGCGGGAAGTCGATTTATCTCCGGCATCGTTTTGCGATGGATACTCTACCATCACCTATCGCCATCACATGGCTATTTCCATGTTCCAACAGATTATCAGTCACTTGTTTACGATTTGATGGAACCATATCGTGGACTATTCGACTTTGAACTTATGCGTGTCTTCGTTGAGTATCCAAGCCACAAGGAGAAATGGATTCCATTGTCAATCAATAGGCTAAAAGACAAATACAACAGTCGATGCTATGTGCCTTTGACGCGGCAAATAGTTACATATCATGAGCTTCTACACGGAAGTGTTTTGTCGCTAAAGTCATATCTGCTTGGGCGACAAAGAAAGCTTCATATTCCCTTACCGGGGGAGCCACGTGGCGGACGCCCCCCAAAGGTTGCTTTTAAGCTGTATGGCAGACAGGCGGGGAAAAGCAATTTTTGGCCGGAAGCGTATCAGATAGATGCTGAAATGAAAGAGGAGCGGCGCTGGTTTGCAGAAATTGGCGAATAGTTGTCCCTGATGTGTGGTAGAGTGTTGCTGTAGGGTAGGATTGTTTTTGCACATAAGTGCGAAAATGACGGGGAAACACCGTAGTTTATAGGACATTCCCTATCTCTATTCTAGTGTATTTTGACAATAGAATATCCTGGGGGCCCTCTATGAACTGGGGTATTGTGGCTTGCACTCCAAGTGAGCTCCCCGAACTTTAGAGGGGAAAAGGCCAAGGAGGTCGAAGGCTCCCCCGAACTTTAGAGGGGAAAAGGCCTGCTGCGGCATTCTCCACCCCGAACTTTAGAGGGGAAAAGGCTCAAGCGACCTCTTTGTCCCCCGAACTTTAGAGGGGAAAAGGCACCTCGAATCGAATATCACCCCGAACTTTAGAGGGGAAAAGGCCCAAATCAGCCTGTTCAACCCCGAACTTTAGAGGGGAAAAGGCTTCGCGCCTGTTCCATGCCCCCGAACTTTAGAGGGGAAAAGGCGTCATTGCGCTCACCGTCCCCCGAACTTTAGAGGGGAAAAGGCTATGCGGTGTGCGAACCCACCCCGAACTTTAGAGGGGAAAAGGCAAGGGATGGTGCATTGACCCCCGAACTTTAGAGGGGAAAAGGCCATGTTCATGTCCGGCTGCCCCGAACTTTAGAGGGGAAAAGGCCCGTCCGAAACGACCACGGCCCCGAACTTTAGAGGGGAAAAGGCCAACGAATGGGAGGCGCACCCCGAACTTTAGAGGGGAAAAGGCTCCCTCGCCCTGAAGGGTCCCCGAACTTTAGAGGGGAAAAGGCTAGATATCGCTTGTAATACCCCGAACTTTAGAGGGGAAAAGGCAGTAAATCTACACAATGGCCCCGAACTTTAGAGGGGAAAAGGCACCTACCGAGAAGCGATGACCCCGAACTTTAGAGGGGAAAAGGCTAGGCCCCAATCCTCGTTCCCCGAACTTTAGAGGGGAAAAGGCGAGGTCATATGCCTATTAGCCCCGAACTTTAGAGGGGAAAAGGCGAATCGCGTACTTTCTTACCCCGAACTTTAGAGGGGAAAAGGCTCCTCAGTACGCAAAGTACCCCGAACTTTAGAGGGGAAAAGGCGAGGTCA
>Ga0209737_10003546_pt1 | contig 10883 bp, 7 predicted proteins | sample TergutCu122P3_FD_187284 | JGI IMG/M metagenome (GOLD analysis project Ga0209737, IMG submission 187284) | Cubitermes ugandensis P3 segment gut microbial communities from Kakamega Forest, Kenya - Cu122 P3 (SPAdes) (version 2) | ecosystem: Host-associated > Arthropoda: Insects > Digestive system >...
CCAATTAAATCTTTGAGCGTTATATTCATTTTGATGACCGCCTTTGCTTTTATAGTGATTCCATTATATCACATTTTATGGGGCTTGTCAACATATTTTGCGACTAACGCCTTTCTTTTTCACCCTCTAGGTGTAAAAATCAAGAGCAAAAAACGTAACTATTCAGTTGTTTTGATGAATTTCATTGTTTTGCACAAAAATCAGGAAGGGGTTTCGGGGACGGAGACCCCGGGCTACCGCCCCGCAACCCCGCATTTAAGCCGTTTTTCTGCCATTTTCAAACGAAGTTTCAACAAGCGTCAGCGGGGGACATAAACGCGGTTATAAAACGAACTCTACGGATTAAGGACTTTGAAATAGGAGAAATAATCATGTTTACAGGTTTCACTCAGGCGACAATTGACTTTATGTGGAATATCCGACTTAACAACAATAAAACGTGGTTTGAGGAACATAAGGATGAATATAAGCGGAGTTTCCAACAGCCGATGAAAGAACTGGGGCAGGAAGTTTTCGCACGGTTCACTGCCGACAAAAGCGAATACGGATTTATCCACAAACTGTCGCGGATTTATAAGGACGCCCGCCGAGTTAAGGACGGCAGACCGTATAAAGATGCGCTTTGGTTTAGTGTAGAGAAACCGTCTGCGGAGGGCGTTGAAAGCAGTGCAGTCCTGACATTTTGGTTCGATTTAAATCCAGAAGGCTGGAGTTACGGGCTTGGATATTATGCGGCAAAAGCGTCTACAATGGAGACTTTGCGGAAGAGGATTGATGAGAATCCGCAGGGATTTGAGAAGTTAATCGACTTGCTCAATTCACAGGATGAGTTCAAACTTGACGGACTGGAGTATGTCCGTAAGAAGCAAGCCCCAACTGAAAAAACGCAGGAATGGTACAACAAGAAGTCCTTTTCGCTAATACATTTCGGGCAAATCGGCGAGGCGTTGTTTTCGGCGGATTTGGTTGATAAAATTGTCAGCGGATACAAGTTTCTGATGCCGTTTTATGATTATTTTATTGAGGTGGAATGAAATATGCTTACACATTGCGGATGTTTAGGGATATTTACATTAAAATGAATAAAAATTTCCTTGTAATTTGGTTGATAATGCATATTGATTTTTTTTGTGTTTTATGGTATAATTATTCTAAGGCATAGTATGTCTAGAATTTTCGTTTTTTAAAATACAAAAGCGAGTATTAATATGAAACCAAATTAAAATGCGCCGTCTAGGTGCTTTCAAATATAAAGGAGGGTTAGGATGAAAACAGTACTTGTTACCGGAGGTTGCGGGCTTATCGGTCAGCACGTTTGCTCAGGGCTTCTCAAAAGAGACTGCACTGTTATCGCTGCCGACAAAGAGCCAGGGGAATATAACGACGGTAAAGCCGGATATACTTTTATCCAAGTCGACCCTACGGATAAAAAAGCGTACGCTGAGATTTTTGCGAATCATGATTTTGATACAGTAATTCATCTCGCCTGTACCGTTGACAATGATTTCGGACCGATAATTACGGATAAGGAAGTTATGCAAAGTAAGCTTTGCGATAAATTTATGTACGCATACGCTGTTGACGCAGGCGTCAAGGAATTCGTTATGATTAGTACATCGCAGGTCTACGAGCTTCTCAAGAGCCGTGAACCGATTCGTGAAGACGACCTCTTGAATCCTAAGACCAATTATGCTGAGATGAAATTCGAATCCGAAAAGGCTCTCGCTAAAGAAGTAAAGAGAAAACCTGATATAATCGCCGCTATTCTGCGTGTTGCCCCTGTATACACAAAGAATTTCACAGACAATCTTGTTGCGAAGATTACAGACCCGAAAAGCAAGTCGCTTTTCGTTTACGGTTCGGGAACTTACGGTTTCCAGTTTTGCTGCGTTCACAATCTTGTTGATTTTATGCTCTGCTTTTTGTCAAGCGCTAAGGATGCGACATATACGGGCGTTTATAATATTTCTGATAAAAATATTATAACAGCGTCGGAGATTATTTCTTTCATGCGTGAACATCACCGTCTCGGCGTTGTTCTTCAAAGAAGTGCGGGCAAGGATTCGCTGGCGTCGTTTGTTTTCAGAAAAATCGGTGTAAATCAGGAATTTAAAACGAATTACCGCTATTTGGATTTACAGACTATCACCAACAACAACATGCTTGACACAACAAAGGCGACGAAAATCATGACTCTCAAATGGAATATAAGCAATACGAAATAATTTGTAACTATTCAGTTGTTTTGATGATTTTCATTGTTTTGCACAAAAACAGGAAGGGATTTCGGAGACGGAGTCTCCGAGAAGCGGGGCTACCGCCCCGCAACTCCGTATTTTCGGTGTTGATTACAGTTCACAAAAAATATTTTTTGTGAATTATGCAATATACTGAATAGTTACAATAATTTAAAATCCGACTGAGTAAAAAACTCAGCCGGATTTTTTGTGAATTCACCCCATTATTTTTGATGTGAGGTATAAGCTTCCGCAAACGACAACCGTGCCCCCGCTCATCATAGCAACGGCTTTTGCATACTTGACGCCGTCTTTATAATTCATGACGGTAGTGCCGTTAATTTCGTCTCTGAGCGTTTGTGCGTTAACACACCCTTCGGCGAACCCGTCGACGCAGATTATGTGATTTGAGACGCTGGCTATAACCCGTGCCGTATCAACATATCCGTCACGTTTCATCATTCCGATAACCAAGATTAAATCTTGAGGCCAATAACCTTTGAGAGATTTTTTCAGAGCCTGGGCGCCTGCAATATTATGCATACCGTCAATAATCATAGGCGGATTCCCGCTTACATACTGTACCCGGCCGCATACTTCCGTATCGGCTATGGCACGTTTTATTATATCATTCGGAATATTAAGTTTCCGGCACATCGCAATCGCCGTAACAGCGTTATATATCTGATGCCTGCCGCCCATCTTTGTTGAAAAATCTTCGCCGCAGTATTTGAAAGTGTTGCCGTTCAGGGATACGTTCGGTTTATTAATATCGCCTTTTGAAAGAGAGATAACCTCACAGCCGCATTCTTCAGCCTTTCGCTGTATTATTCTTTTTGCGGGCTGAGGAATATCAATCGAGATAAAAACAATGCTTCCCTTTTTGATAATTCCCGCCTTGTGAAGCGTGATTTCCTCTATGGATTCGCCGAGAATTCCCATATGGTCGAACGAAATAGACGTAATGGCCGTCATAAGCGGGGGCGGGATAATATTTGTGCAGTCCAGCAAACCGCCGATTCCCGTTTCTAACAGCACTATATCACATTCCTGCCTGACAAAATATATCATAGCCACCGTCATGGTAATCTCAAACTGCGAGTAACCCGCATTAAGGTCAATCTTCTCCGCGATAAGGCCGCATATCTCCGAAAGGGAACCGTCGTCAATATCCTGAGAATTGATGCGGATTCGGTCATTGTACCTCGTTATATACGGCGATGTGAATCTCCCTATACGCAGCCCCGAATGCTGCAAAACATCGCCGATATATTCAAGCGTTGAACCTTTACCGTTTGTTCCTGCGATATGGATAAATTTAAGCTTTTTATGCGGATTTCCGAATATGCCCAGCAGTTTACGTATTCTTGCCAGACTTTTGACGGGTTTTCCTGATTTACTGAACGAGTCGATGAACTCTTGCCAATTAAATTTATTGATTTGCATAACTGTTGACAGACAGCAGGATTTTTGCCATCTTTTCCTCCGCTTTAGCGAGTTTTTCCCGCTCAATTTCAATCATCTTTGCAGGAGCTTTTAAAACAAACCCCTCGTTTGACAGTTTTTTGCTTAAAAAGTCAATATCTGCCTGAACTTTTTCACGTTCTTTTTCAAGACGTTCCAGCTCTTTTTTACGGTCTACGAGCTCGTTCATAGGAATGAAAATTCTTGCCGAATCAGTTACAGCGTTCGCACAGTCGGCGACCTCAAAACTGCTGCCGACTTCAATTTCAGAAGCCGAGGCAAGTTTTTCAAAGAAAATCCCGCATTCGCCGAACAGCTTTACATCATCCGTTTCGATATAGAGTTTCGCCTTAACGGACGGCGGAACGTTCAGCTCGGTACGGGTGTTTCTGACAGCCCTAATTGCCGAAACAATCTTCCCGAATTCCGAAATCTCTTTCTCAAACTGCATACCCTCATCATAAACGGGATAATCTTCAAGCATGATGAACGACTTCCCTCCCGTAAGAACCTGCCAGATTTCCTCGGTAATAAACGGCATAAAAGGGTGCAGAAGTTTCAGCATACCCCGCATAACCGTTACCAAAACAGACTGCGCCGTTTCCGCCGTCTCTCCGCCCGCCTGAATACGGGGCTTAGTCAGCTCAATATACCAGTCGCAGTAAACGTCCCATATGAAATCGTAGATTTTAGCCGACGCAACTCCGAGCTCAAATTTCTCCATGTTGTCGTTAACTTCTCCTGCAAGAATATTAAACTTGCCGAGAAGCCACTTATCCTCAATATTAAGAGTCTTACCGATTAAACTTGATTCAAAATCCTCAGGCAGGTTCATCATAATAAAACGCGAGGCATTCCAAAGCTTATTTGCGAAATTACGTGCCGCCTTGACTTTATCTTCCATAAAACGCATATCGTTGCCGGGCGAGTTGCCTGTCGCAAGCATAAACCTAAGCGCGTCCGCTCCGAACTCGTCGATAACCTCCAACGGGTCGATGCCGTTATTCAGTGACTTCGACATCTTCCGCCCCTGTGAATCACGCACAAGACCGTGAATAAGCACAGTATCGAAAGGTGCTTTCCCCATATGCTCGATACCGCTGAACATCATTCTGACAACCCAGAAAAAGATTATATCATATCCCGTAACAAGCGTGCTTGTGGGATAGAAATAGTTTAAATCCTCGGTTTTTTCAGGCCAGCCGAGAGTCGAGAACGGCCAAAGCGCCGATGAGAACCATGTGTCAAGCGTGTCGGGGTCCTGTCTCATCTCCGCACCGCATTTACACGTTGCACTGCTGTCTTTAGTAACAGTCATTTCTCCGCATTTATCGCAATAGAACGCAGGAATCTGATGCCCCCACCAAATCTGACGGGAAACGCACCAGTCACGGATATTTTCAAGCCAGTGGAAATAAGTCTTGTCGAAACGCTCGGGAACAAATCTTGTTTCACCGTTCCGAACCGCTTCAATCGCAGGTTCGGCGAGAGGTTTCATCTTAACGAACCACTGCGTCGACGCTCTCGGCTCAACAATTGTTGAACATCTGTAGCAAGTCCCGACGTTATGGGCGTGTTCCTCAATTTTTACGAGATAACCGCCCTTTTCGAGGTCTTCAACAATAGCCTTACGCGCAACATATCTTTCCATACCCGCATACGCAGGGTATTCTTCGGTAATTTTCGCGTCTTCGGTCATAACGTTGACAATCGGTAAGTTGTGACGCAAACCGACTTCAAAGTCGTTGGGGTCGTGTGCGGGCGTGATTTTAACAACGCCCGTTCCGAAATCCTTTTCAACATAATTATCCGCAACGATAGGGATTTCACGCCCTACAAGCGGAAGAACAAGCGTCTTGCCGATAAGGTGGCTGTAGCGTCCGTCATCCGGATTAACAGCGACAGCCGTATCTCCGAGGAGCGTCTCGGGACGTGTTGTAGCCAAAACTACATACTCGTCGCTGTCTTTGACGAAATAACGGATATGCCAGAAAAATCCCGCCTTATCCTCATAGTTAACCTCGGCGTCGGAAATAGACGTTTTGCAGGTCGGACACCAGTTGATGATACGCTCTCCGCGGTAAATCAGCCCTTTGTTGTATAGGTTGACAAAGACTTCCTTAACGGCTTCGTTACAGCCCTCGTCCATAGTAAAGCGTTCACGCGACCAGTCGCAGGACGAACCGAGCTTCTTCAGCTGTTCAACGATGCGTCCGCCGTACTGCGCTTTCCATTGCCATGCACGTTCAAGATAAGCGGAACGCCCGATTTGCTCTTTCGTGATTCCTTCCTTCGCCATAGCCTCAACAATTTTCGCCTCAGTAGCAATTGCCGCATGGTCTGTTCCAGGAAGCCACAGTGTTGAAAATCCCGACATTCTCTTCCAGCGGATAAGAATATCCTGCAAGGTGTTGTCAAGTGCATGGCCCATATGAAGCTGTCCCGTGATATTCGGCGGCGGGATTACAATTGTATACGGTTTTTTCGTGCGGTCAACTTCGGCACGGAAACAGCCATGTTCGCACCATGACGCATAAATTCTGTCCTCAAAATCTTTCGGACTGTACGACTTTGCAAGTTCCTTTGACATTTATTTTCCTCCTAGTATTCACGGTAATTTCTGTATTCCTCGTTTTGGTGATAGACGCTGTCGCTCGGGTTATAGGTGTTATCATTTTGATTATAGGTATTGTCGTTTGGATAATAAGTATTGTCAGTCGGGAAGCAGGCGTCTTCCGCGGGCTTGTTTCTCTTCCTCACAAATATAACAATGCCTGCGACAATGATTATCAGTGAAACACATCCGACAGTTATGCTGATTTTATAAGTGTTCGGGTTGTAATATTCAATGACATAGTTCGTCATCTTTTCATTGCTCGAAAGCTCCCAATCGGCCGTGTAATCATCAAGGAAACCTTTGACGTCTTGTTTAAGCACTTTCACCTTTCCCATCAGGTACAGTTCCGTGGGCTTTTCAGGCACAACGCCGTCTTCCCACCATTGCCACGTCTCTTCACATATTTTGTCAAGCTTTTTGATTGTGTCGGCGTGTCCAGTCTTAATCGAAACAAAGATGACGCTGTAATCTTCATCATCAACACCGTTAATATAATAAATCGGCATAATATAATACTGACCTGATTTTGATTCGCTCGTTTTAACCCCGTGGTTAGTATACTCCGTTGTTTCTTCAGCATACGCACCCGCTATGCAATGGACATATCCGTCGACAAATTTGCCTTCCGTAAAGTCGGCGGTTGATGCTGCTGAGTTGAAATTCATTACGCCTTTATTAATTTTCATTAAATCACAAACACCCATAACGCCGATAACAATTCCGCCGATAAGCAGAACTGCGGCAGCTATTAAAAGTCTTCCAAGTAAACCCATATCATCTACTCCCCAACATTAATTCCCAGTATATCCAAACTTTCCTTATCAACAGCAGACGGACAGTTAGACATAAGCTCACTGGCGTTCTGGACTTTAGGGAATGCCGTGACGTCACGGAGACTGTCTGCGCCGAGCATAACCATCGCAAGGCGGTCAAGACCTATTCCCAATCCTCCGTGCGGCGGAGAGCCATATTTATACGCCTCGACAAGGAAGCCGAATTTAGCCTCGATTTCCTCTTCTGTCAGTCCGAGGGACTGAAACATCTTCTGCTGAAGTTCATAGTCGGTAATACGGATTGAACCCGAAGAAAGCTCTGTGCCGTTCAGTACGAGGTCGTACGCCTTTGCGATAACCTTTTCGGGAGCTGTGTCGAGATACTGGAGAGTATCCTCCGTAATCATCGTGAACGGGTGATGCATCGCTACGAAGTTGCCGCTTTCCTCATCCTTTTCAAAGAACGGGAAATCTGTCACCCAAAGGAAATTGAAAGCGTCGGCGGGGATAATATTCATCTTCTCGGCAACCTGTTTGCGTAACGCTCCCAATATCGACAGGACAGTATTGGTCTTGTCGGCGGCTATTAAGACGACGTCTCCCGCATTGCAGCCGGCGGTCTTGCATATCTCTGCAAGCTCTCCGTCTTTGAGGAATTTATTGAATGAACAGGTCGGCTCTGCGTCTGTCCAGCGTATGAACGCCAAGCCCTTTCCGCCTATTCCGCGGACGAATTCGGTCAGTTTGTCTATTTCTTTGCGTGTAAGAACCTGTGCGCCTTGCGGTACGGTAATTGCACGAACGCTTCCGCCGTTTTCCAGAGCGTCTTTGAATACAATGAAATCGCTGTCCTTGACGGTCTCGGATATATCCTGAATTTCCATTCCGAAACGTGTGTCGGGCTTATCGGAGCCGTAGAGAGTCATTGCTTCATTATATGTTAGTCTCTGTATAGGCAGCTTAATCTCCCTGTCAAGCACTTTTCCGAACAGATAGGAAATAAAACCCTCTGTCATCTCGAGAATATCCTCAACGTCGACAAACGACATCTCCAAGTCAATCTGCGTAAATTCGGGCTGTCTGTCCGCACGTAAATCCTCGTCACGGAAACAGCGGGCAAGCTGAATGTATCTGTCAAAACCCGATACCATGAGCAGTTGTTTGTAAATCTGCGGCGACTGCGGGAGAGCGTAGAATTTCCCTTTGTGAATACGTGACGGAATGAGATAGTCTCTCGCACCCTCGGGCGTTGATTTCATCATCATCGGTGTTTCGATTTCCGTGAAGCCGTTATTATAGTAATATTCTCTCGCTGACTGTGCAATCTTATGCCTCATCATTATATTATGCTGCAAAGGAGAGCGTCTAAGGTCGAGATAACGGTATTTAAGACGCAATTCCTCGTTAACTTTTGTCTCGGGGGTAATCTCAAACGGAGGAGTCTGTGCTTTTGAAAGGATTCTAAGCTCCGTTACAAAAATCTCGACCTTGCCGGTAGCAATGTCGTTGTTGACGCTTGAACGCTCCTGAACCGCACCTTTAGCCATGAGGACAAACTCGCTCCTGCATGAAGCCGCTTTTTCAAAAACACTGCGGTCGGTAGTGTCGTTGAACGCAAGCTGGACAATCCCCGTCTTATCACGTAAATCAATAAAAATCAGCGTTCCCATATCGCGGATTTTCGAGACAAATCCGCCTACAGTCACCTCAATGCCCGCCTGTGTTACATCGTTGCAAAAATGGGTTCGTTTTAAACCTTTCATACTTTCAGCCATATTAGTTTTTCTCCTTAACTATCCTTTTATTAAGCAATGTCTATACTGTTTCCTTGTAACTATTCAGTTGTGATTTTCGTTGTTTTGCACAAAAATCGGGAAGGGGTTTCGGGGACAGAGTCCCCGAGAAGCGGTGCTACCGCCCCGCAACCCGTATTTTCGGTGTTTATTGCAGTTGATAAGAATAGCGGCGGTATGTCTGGCGGTTCTTGACACTATTCTTATTCTTGTTGCACCCGTGTTGCCTGTATATATCGTCATGGGATCCGAAAGCAATAGCAGTTGTTTCCATATCGGAAAAACCGCCGCAAACATTACACCGTTTTATAAGTATTCCTCCTTACCCAAACAACCCTGCAATCGGATTTCCGCTCTGTTCAAGTCCTCCGAGCATATTATCGACGCACAGAGCGTCAAATCTGTCCGTAAATTTATCGTTAAGCTCAAACTCGAGCTGTTCTCCTGTTGCCATGTTCTTCACCTTGACTTTTCCGCTTTCAAGCTCGTCGCCGCCGAGAACGATAACAAACGCCGCCCCGATTTTGTCGGCATATTTCATCTGCGGCTTCAAATTCCGCCCAACCGTGTCATACTCGACCCAGTAGCCGTATTCACGCAGTTTCTTAGCCACAGTCATAGCCTTGACGGAAGCCTCCTCGCACATCGTTGCGATATAGAGGTCGCATTTTTTCGTTTCAAGATAGCCGCATTCCTGCGTATCCATAAGGCTGATAAGTCTTTCAAGACCCATTCCGAAGCCCAACGCGGGGACTTTTTGTCCGCTTAACTGCTCAATAAGCCCGTCATAACGCCCGCCGCCGCATACGGTTCCCTGTGCGCCGAGTTCGATTGTTACAAATTCAAAAACCGTTTTGGTGTAGTAGTCAAGCCCCCGAACGATTTTGGGGTTAACCGTAAACTCAATTTCCAAAATATTCAAGTAAGATTTCAGCGACTTGAAATGTCCGTCACACTCCTCACAGAGATAGTCAAGGATAACGGGTGCGTCTTTGCCGATTTCGCCGCATACAGGACTTTTGCAGTCAAGAATACGCATAGGATTTTTTTCAAGCCGTGTGTGGCAGGTTGTGCAGAGCTCCTCTTTTCTGTCCTCAAAATAAGTCTTTAATGCCTTGTGATACTCGCTTCGGCAATTCGGGCAGCCGATAGAGTTGATATTCAACGCGATATTTTTCAGTCCAAGGCTGATGAGAATATTTTGGGCAAGCGAAATAACCTCTGCATCAGCCTTAGGCGACGCACTTCCCGCCATTTCAAGCCCGAACTGGTGAAATTCACGCAGTCTGTTAGCTTGCGGGCGTTCATGCCTGAAACATGACAGGATGTAGAAGACTTTCTGCGGAAGGGCCGCATTCAGCAGTCCGTTCTGGAGCATGGCGCGGATTACCCCCGCCGTACCCTCTGGACGGAGCGTGAACTCAGTCTTCTCCGCACATACGGTATACATCTCTTTTTGGACAATATCCGTAGTTTCGCCGACCGAACGCAGGAAAAGCTCAGGCGCTTCAAACGTCGGAACACGGATTTCCTTAAACCCGAAAGTTTCCGCGACTTCACGGGCAACCTTTTCAACTGTGTACCATTTGTTAATATTTTTCGGTAATACGTCCTCTGTTCCCTGCGGGCGTGTAATATTGAATGCCATATATATTTTCCTTTCTATGGGAGGATTATAGCTGTGCAGTGCGTTGCATGCCTGAGACAATGATTTTTATTACCTGTAATCAACACAATTGAACAGTTACGGAATTATTTCAACGTAACTATTCAGTATATTGCATAATGCACAAAAAATATTTTTTGTCAACTGCAATCAACACCGAAAATACGGGGTTGCGGGGCGGTAGCCCCGCTTTTCGGGGACTCTGTCCCCCGAAACCCCTTCCCGATTTTTATGCAAAACAATGAAAATCATTAAAACAACTGAACAGTTACATTTCAACAACAAAATTTGTCCCTTAACAACCATGATAAGGGACAAAGATAAATCAATTAA
>Ga0209737_10003547_pt1 | contig 10880 bp, 13 predicted proteins | sample TergutCu122P3_FD_187284 | JGI IMG/M metagenome (GOLD analysis project Ga0209737, IMG submission 187284) | Cubitermes ugandensis P3 segment gut microbial communities from Kakamega Forest, Kenya - Cu122 P3 (SPAdes) (version 2) | ecosystem: Host-associated > Arthropoda: Insects > Digestive system...
TTTAGTTAAGTAATTTTTCAATCTTCGTGTCTTCATGTCGTCGTGTCTTCGTGTTCATTTTTTGCGCGCAAGCGCGTTTTTTTAGAGTAAACACGAAGGCACGAAGACAGAAAGACACGAAGTTAATCTTTATTGAAGTTTTTTTTTACCTTTGTAATCACAAATTGAAACCTATTCACTATGACCTCACTCTTACTTTCAAACGGCACAATTGTAACCGGCGGCGAAGAATTTACCGGCAGTATTTACATTGAAAACCAACGCATTGCACACATTTTTCGTGAAGCAGTTCCGCAATCGTTAGTGCAATCAGTCGACCGCATTATTGATTGCACCGGCATGTTAATTCTACCTGGCGTGATTGACGACCAAGTGCATTTTCGCGAGCCGGGCTTGACGCACAAGGCAACAATTGCTTCGGAAAGTCAGGCGGCACTTGCAGGCGGCATTACCACATTTATGGAAATGCCTAACACTATTCCGCAAACTACCACGATTGAACATTTGGAAGAAAAACTGGAAATTGCCGCCAATACATCGTTTGCAAATTACGCCTTTTATTTTGGTGCAACCAACGATAATATTGACCAAATTAAAGCACTCGATACTTCAATTACCTGTGGCTTAAAACTGTTTATGGGTTCGAGCACCGGCAATATGCTTGTTGATAACGAAGAAACACTTGCGCAAATTTTCAAAGAAAGCCGCCTGATTATTGCCGCTCATTGCGAAAATGAGGCAATTATACAGGCAAATCTTGCTCGTGCAAAAGAACAATTCGGCGACAATATTCCTATTGAATGGCACCCCAAAATTCGCAGCCGTGAGGCTTGTTACACAACATCGAAACGAGCCTGTGATTTGGCGAAAAAATACGATGCTCGCTTGCACGTACTACACCTTTCCACTGCCGATGAATTGAGTTTATTTGAACAAGGCGACTTACGCAATAAACAAATTACCAACGAAGTATGCGTTCATCACTTGTGGTTTAACGATACGGATTATGCTCGCAAAGGCGCACTCATAAAATGGAATCCCGCAATAAAAACCGAAAACGACCGCCAAGCATTATTTGCCGCTTTATTAAATGATAGAATTGATGTACTTGCAACCGACCACGCTCCGCACACGCTCGCCGAAAAAACCGACGTTTATACTAAAGCCGCTTCGGGCGGACCATTGGTTCAACATTCATTGTTGGCAATGCTTGATTTTTATAAAAAACAAGAAATTCCGCTTACACAGATTGTGAAAAAAATGTGTCATGCACCGGCGGATTTATTTGCCGTAAAACAACGTGGTTACCTGCGTGAAGGTTTTTATGCCGATGTGGTAATTGTTAATCCGCAGAAACAAACAACAGTAACAAACGAAAGTTTGCTTTATGCCTGCAAATGGTCGCCATTTGAGGGGCATACGTTTTCGCACGCTGTGGAATATACTGTTCTTAATGGGGCGGTGGTGTACGAAAATAATCAAATCAATCAGCAACGAAACGCACTCCAAGTAGAATTTACAAGATAGATTTTTAGACATAACACTAATAGACACAAGACAATGAAACAAAAACAAAATTACCCAATACTATTCTCAATTCTTACACTTATCATATTGATAGCATCATTTATTTTTTCTCTTAACCGAGAAATTTGGGCGTTAGAAGTTTTCCCTATTCTGTTCGGATTGCCTATTTTATTTTTTACCTACAAGAAATTCCCTTTGACCCGATTGGTGTATGTTTTATTGATAATTCATTTTGTCATTCTTGCCGTTGGCGGAATTTATACATACGCCGAAGTTCCTTTGGGCTATTGGATGCAGGATTGGTTTGGATTTAGTCGCAATAATTATGATAAAATCGGTCATTTTGCACAGGGATTTGTTCCTGCCATATTGGTGCGGGAAGTTCTTTTGCGCACCTCAACGTTGCAGCAGGGACGTTGGTTAAATTTTATCGTCGTATCTATTTGTTTGGCAATTAGCGCTTTATATGAACTACTCGAATGGTGGGTAGCGGTTATACAAGGCGCATCGGCAGAAGATTTTCTAGGAATGCAAGGCTATGAGTGGGACGCTCAATCCGATATGTTTTTTGCGCTATTGGGGGCAATTGCGGCGTTGATTGTATTTTCTAAATATCATGATAAACTTTTGAAAAAATTAAAGCAATGAAAAACGATACAAGCATACAGCTTTTTGAAAACAAAAAAGTGCGTTCCGTATGGGACGCAGAACAGGAAAAATGGTATATTTCTATTGTAGATGTGGTAAGTGTACTGACAGAAAGTATTGACGGAAGAAAATATTGGAATAAGTTAAAACAAAGACTCAAAGAAGAGGGAAATGAGTCGGTGACAAATTGTCACCAACTGAAATTACAATCTGCTGACGGGAAATTTTATAAAACCGATGTTGCCGACGTAGAACAACTTTTCCGTTTAATACAATCCATTCCTTCGCCCAAAGCCGAACCGTTTAAACAGTGGCTTGCGCAATTAGCTCGTGAACGATTGGAAGAAATAGACAATCCCGAATTGGGCATTGAACGGCTAATGGAATATTATGTGCGCAAAGGGTATTCCGAAAATTGGATTAATCAACGCTTGAAAAGTATTGAAGTACGCAAAGAGCTAACAGACGAATGGGAACGGCGAGGTGTAAAAAAAGGTCAGGAATTTGCCTCGCTTACCGATATTATTACTCAAACGTGGGCAGGAATGACCACCAAGCAATATAAACAGCACAAAGGATTGAAAACCGAAAGCCTGCGCGACAATATGACCAATCTCGAACTTGTACTCAATATGCTTGCCGAAGCCTCAACAACCGAAATATCAAAAGAAAAACAACCCTCTACCTTTGTCGAAAATGCAAAAGTAGCCCGTCAAGGTGGTTCGGTGGCTGCTGCCGCACGACAAAAATTGGAACTGCAAACAGGCAAAAAAGTTGTCTCAAAACTCAATGCAAAAAATTTAAAATCAATAGAGTAACATGGCACGAAATTTGAACAGAACAAAAAAACAAGAAAAAAAATATGAAACAAACGATAATTGTATTTTGGGGACTTTTAATAGTAAGTTGTAACAGTAGCAATTTATCGAAGAAAGCCGTTCAATCGGAAGAAATTTCATTTCAGCTACCCGACAGCTTATTTGCATTTCACGACATTAAAAATACTCTTATTATAAATGACTTTTGGTTTGACAGAAACGATTACGAATATTATTCTGATTCAATCCAAAAAAGACCTTTCATAAAACTCGATACTATTCAACTAAGAAAATGGATTGCCCCAATTTTTGCTTTAAATGTAGATTATGTAACCGGTTATATGGAAAGCAGATTTGTATCGAAACAAAAAATTATTGACGGCTTCACACCTATTGTTGTTTGGGTAACAGGTGATGATTATGGAGCTTTGTTTTACATTTTACTTGATAAAAATTATAACGCAATTTCGTATTTCAAATTAAGCGGAGGAGAGTGTGGCGGACCTGATTATGTTAGTGATACATTAATAGAACTTTGTCCTCTGCGACATTCTTTTATCGAAGAAAAGAAAATTAGAACGTATTCATTAACAGAAATTATTAGAACATCAGAAAAAGGTAAAGAGGCATCAATATTTGATTCGGTAAATTATGTCAGTGAAATTTTGACAACAGGAAAAATACAAACTAAGCAAATTGATAGCACTCGATATGAGAGAGTTTCGGAAAATTCAAATATTTTTCTGAAAGAAAATAAATAAACAAATAAAACACGCTATGCGCGAAATAAAAAAATAAACTCACAATGAAAAAAACACTAATCATAGTAAGCATTCTTGCGTTAATCGCAAGCTGTTGCCAACAAAAAACAACTTCTGCAAATCAGTCGCCGGCTTGCGAGGAAGCCGATACATTGAACATTCCACAAGAATTAACACAAGAAGAAATAGACCGCAAAATAGGTAAAAAATATTCATTTAAAAATATTTCGGAAATTACGGCAGAAAATACATACAGTAGTTGGGTTTATTTGAAAGACAGTGTTTCTTCACTTTCGCTTGTTTTCGGACAAGGATTTTTAAGTGGGAATGATACGTTGAGCGTTTGTTATTCTATGGAATGTTGGATTGGATTTCCCTACAAACTTGACAACGATAAAATTGTAGTTTATTGGGATACCTTGATTGATACCAAATATGAATTTGATATTGTAAAAGCCATTAACAAAATTGATAAAAAATTAATTGGAAAACCTTTTATGATTTTGGAACTTGTAAACGATACAACTCTAAAAGCAACGTATCCTATAAAAGATTTAATCAAAAAGATAAACCTTTCAAGTATAAATAATAATCGAATATTTTTCACTGATACATTTCGGATTGCACCGAAAGATTATCTTTGGTAATTTGAATGAAAAATCAACTCACAATGAAACAAATATTTTTTATATCACTCTTATTTTTATTGTTTATCAGTTGCGGAAGTCGGACTGAAAACAAATCAATGAAAACAGAACAAGCACAACAAATTGATATAATTGAGCAAAGTAACAGGTTTAGAAATTACGCAACAGATAGTTTGTTTTACGACAGCTTACCATTAAAAGAAAAAGTAAATAAACTCTTTGTGGTTGGCGATTTTGATGGAGATGGCAGGCGCGACACCATTTTTCAACATCTTTTTTCGTACCGAACAGGAAAAGAAATTGACAGCGTGCCATCTTTCGAAGGCGAAGGTTATGAATGGGGCGATGATATTAATTGGTATATGAGGCAAGGCGTTACGGTATATTTACCTTTTAAGAGAGATACTCTGTTCGGCTGTTGTCCTGCTTTTGGTCTTTATTGCCTTATAAATATAGGCGATATAAACCATGACGGCAAAGATGAAATAGCGTTGGCTGTAGATTATTGTACTTTTACCCGGGTTGGCAGATGCGATATATATACTATTTGTAAAGGCAAATGGACGCTATTAAAACAATTTCAAATTCATGATGATGCCTTTACTTGGGGTAGAGATGAAGAGTCACCGCTTCCTTTTACAGAAATCAAGGGTTACTTGGAAAAAAGAAAAGGCAAATGGCATTACAAAGATTATATGGAGGCTATTTTGAGTGAGGAATATTATATTGATGAATACCCGATGCAAGTTCTTACGCTTGATAAATGCAAATAAAAAAATAAACGCTAATCCGCAAAACTACCCCCAACCCCCTAAAGGGGGCTTTCAGAGCAGCAAAATAAACCTAAGCAACAACACTTCCACTAAGCAAAAGTCCCCTTTAGGGGATTTAGGGGTAATATTAAAAATAAACATATCACAATGAAAAAATTAACAATACTACTAACCGGACTTTTGACTTGTACGCTTACAATAAGTCAAACATATAGCTCCGAAGTGAGCAACAAAGGAAGATTTGAGAAAGTTTTGGAACAACTTAATTTGACAGATAGCGTTTATCTGGAAAAGTTTTTTGTAGAAAAGCAGTTACCTTACTATAAAAATGTATTCGCTATGATTGTTCCAACAGTTGTTCTTGTGGAAAATGAAGATGAATGGTATTATGCTTTGGAGTTGAATAGTTACATTCTTCTTGTGGATAGCGCAGGTAACATAATGAATAGATATTATGAACCTAAGGCTTGGACTTCTGATGCTTTTGCTTTAGAATCTATTGAAATTGACACATCGTCTTATTATTTGAATGACAACACAATAGCATTTGGTGTGCGTGTACGCCACGAGGCGAGCAGTAGTGCCGTTCCTTATACGGAAACAACTATTTCGTTATTTATCCCACGAGGAGATTCGTTGGTACAAGTATTGAGGAATTTTACAATTGCAGACCAGAATGGCGAATGGGACTTGGATTGCGAAGGACAATTTTTCAGCAAAGAAGGAATTTTGACTATGAGTAAAGATAAAACCAATGGATTTAACGATATTATTGTAAATTATAAATATTCTACCGAAATAGATACAGAGATTGATGGAGATTGTATTTCCGAAGAAAATAGTACGTACGGCTCAGAAACTTTACAATTTATTGATGGAATGTACAAATCAAACAAGAAAAAATGAAAAAAATAGTAACCATAGTAAGCATTTTTGTGTTAATTGTGGGTAGTATTTATTTATACCAAGTCTTACGCCCGACAGTTATCTTTCATACTTATGCCGAAACAGGCTATTTAGGCAAAGTATCTACATTCGCAGGAACTATTGATTACTTACACATAAAAAATTATAAAGCTGTATACCGAATGCCATATAAATGGAATTGGACAGATGGAGTCGAAATTGCATTTTTTACCACAAATTGTTGGGAATTATTTAAAAAAGAAGATTTGGATTTTTGGAAAATAGATATATTTTTAGATGAAAACGGTTACGGTGTCAATACTTTTAAAACAAAATATTTTTGGTCAAAATAAATGAAAAAAACACTAATCACTTTAAGCATTATGTTAATTGCCGTAAGCAGTTATGGACAATCAATGAAAAATCGAAAATTTGATATTCAAAAAATTGATTCCACAACCTATTTTACAGCAAAAGAAAATGCAAATATCCCAGAGGAAACAAATTTGGAAAAAATAACCGACTTTGAGCAGGCAAAAAAAATGCTCAAAGGGCGAGTTACGTGGGGCAAATATGATGAAAAAATAGGTAAATACGTTGAAAATGAACAGGGAGAAGCAGTTTATAAGATTCTGTTTCGCAACGGAAAAACATATTTGTATGATGATTCTTATGGTATATTTTTTATTGCTTATTATCCGCAGGAAGACATTTTACTTCTTGAAGGCGGGCACTGTTCCGATGTAATTTTCAATTTGACGACAGGAGCAAAAACAGATGATGTTGGAAACCCTGAAAATATTCGCTATTCGCCCTCAAAAAAATACAGATTCAATTCGTATTACAGCGGACAGGCAGGAGTTTACTTTATTCAAAAAAAAACAAAAACACAATATAAGACAATAATTCACTTGAGCGAGGAACTTCGAAAAACCACAGATTTTATTGAATATTTCATTGAATATTTCTCTGATGCGTTTTGGCAAAGCGATACGGTATTGTTTTTTATAGTAGAGGATTCCTTATATTATCAACTTATTTTGAAATGAAAAAAACAGTAATTATAGTAAGCGTTCTTTCGTTGCTTGTGGGCGGTTATGTGCAAGCGCAAGAAACAAACCTCAAAATCTTTGAAACACTTTGCGATACAATCTATAAGAACAAAGACTATAAAATTGTACAACAGTACTTTCCCGGTGGCATTGATACTGTTAGCGACAACAATACGGTATTTCAACTTTTTTCAAAACAGGAAATTATTTATCAGGACACACTTTTTAGTTTCACAAGGGAAATTGATTTTCAAGATTTTAATGGCGACAATATCAAAGATATTCTTATACATAATATTTCAGATTTCAGGAGTAATTGGACATACTATTTATTGATAGTTGATACTATAAATAACAGCGTCAAAAAGATAAAAGGATTTGAAGAAATTAAAAATCCTAATTATTTGCCCGAATATAATCTCATTGGCAACTATGTGCTTTCGGGCGAGAATTGGACAAGTTTTTACGAAATACAAAATGACACAATAAGAGATTTTGATATCGTAATCTACGACAATCAATATAAAAACTCAACGTATGACAAAGAGTATAAAAAGGCAATCACAAAAATAGTGAAACAAAGAAAAGCGGAAGAAATATTTACCGGAAGTTGGGTAGAGCCAAATGGAAATTATATCAATTGGTATCCCGGCAACAACTTTAATTTTTCCGACAAAGGTCTTGCGCACGGAGACGGAATGTACACCTATAATCCCGAAACAAAAGAAATTGTTGCCCACATATATAATATGAGGCAAGTCGAAGAATATGAGGCTTCATCGGAACGATATTTTAAGATTATAAAAATAAACGATTCTATCGTTGTAGTCCATACCATACCGCCACAATTGAAAATTAAAGATATAAATTTCAACGGGTTCCCGTTTATAACAAAAATCTATAAACGAAGTGCGGAACATTCAGAATCAGAATGATATTGTATGCAGACAAAAAAATATCATTAATCTTAAATAGGATACTAAAATTAAAAACAATAAATTTGTAAAAATAAATTGACAATGAACCGAAGTACAAAGTACGAGCTCAGCGGAGCTAAAAAAGCAATAATCATATTAATTGGGAGTATGCTGTTTTTTGGTAATTGCAACAGCGACCAACCAAAAAAATTATCGGGTGTAACAGAAACTATTGAAGTGGAGTACATGAATTGGGCTTGCGACTGTGCTGATTTTGCTCAATTAGATGATTTAAAAACATATTATGACAACATAGAAAATGATAGTTTTGATGTACATTTTTTAGAAACGTCGTGTATTTTTATTGAGCCGGCAAATCGAAAAAACAAAATTCCAAAAGAATATTATAACGAAACTTATCGCACACACTATTTGAAACTTACAGGACAGTTTTATCAAGACAAAGGCATTCCTAATTCTTATGATAGAAAAACCTCAGCAAAACCAAATAAAGCTAAGGTTTTTCGTTATGAAAGTTTTGAATTAGTCGAAAAACAGCATAGGCTATCCGAAGAATACTCCGATAGTGTGAAAATTCAACTCGAAAACAAAAACGAAATGGCAATTGACACAGTAACGGAAATTGACACAGTGAATTGGAGAAAATTCATTTCCAAATACAATTTTGCAACATTTAGCACAGAAGTATTTACAGGAAAGTTAGCCAATCCTGATTTTACAGGCAGTGAATTAGCACCAGATAAACAGGCAAATGAATTTATGTCAAACTATATGAAAGATTATGTTGATTTCTGGACGGAAAATGATGAAGGTATTAATTTTGGTGGACATTATACCATAATTGAAATGAGTTGTGGCTGTATGTGCCAACTTATTCATATAGTTGACCGCATTTCGGGAAAAATCTTTGCTGTACAACTTAGTGGTAAATGGGGGTATTTATATCAATCTGACAGCAAACTACTTATTGCTAACTCGGAATTATTCACATCGTTGGACAGTTTGACACATTATTGTAATCGTTGGGGAATAGTTCCTGAATTGTATGTTTGGACAGGAAAAAAATTTAAGCGAATACAATGAAAAACGAAGAAAAAATTACACACGACTCGGAAACTTTACAATTTATTGATGGAATGTAAACAAGAAAAAATGAGAAAAATAGTAATCATATTAAGCGTTCTTGCGTTGCTTGTTGGTGTGGGTTATCGTGTCTTTATTGCAGACGAATTTATGTTTTCAGAACACAGTCCCGACAAGCAGTACAGAGTAGATGTTTATATTTTTGCTATGCCGGGCGACGGCGGTGTTGGCAGTAGAACAGCCGTTGTTGTGCTAAAAAATAAATGGGGTTGGACAATCGGAAAATCTTGTGATGAATGTAACGTGTTCTATGGCGATGTTGATATAGAATGGAATTGTTTTTCCAAAGATGAAGTTTGCTTTGCAAAAGCACGGTCTATCAATCTTAAAACAGGAAAATGCTGTGATTAACAACAAAATAAATTAATAATGAAAAAATATGGCAAAAAAAAATGATATAATACTCAAAGAGGGCGAGAGTCGAGAAATTATAATTTACCGCAACGGTGGTGATAATGCCCCCAAAGTGGAAGTGCTTTTGCAACACGAAAACCTGTGGCTTACGCAAAAAGCGTTGGCTACGCTGTTTGATGTGAATGTGCCTGCAATTAGCAAGCATATTAAAAATATTTTTGATAGCGGCGAGTTGCACGAAATTTCAGTTGTTTCCAAAATGGAAATAACTGCTACCGACGGAAAACGCTATAAAACAGCTTTTTACAATCTCGAATTAGTTATTGCCGTTGGTTATCGGGTCAATTCCGAGCGGGCAATCGTGTTTCGGAATTGGGCAACGAGTATTCTTAAAGAATATATTCAAAAAGGCTCGGTGCTCGATGTGGAACGATTGAAAACGCCGGAATACGTTTTTGGGCAAGATTATTTCGATGAAACGCTCGAACGCATACGTGATATTCGCAGTAGCGAGCGCCGTTTTTATCAGAAAATTACCGATATTTATGCCGAATGTAGTGCCGATTATGATGTGGAAAGCGAAGTAACCCGCAAGTTTTTTGCCACTGTGCAAAACAAACTTCATTGGGCAATTACGCAAGAAACAGCCGCCGAAATTGTTTATAGTCGAGCTGACCACACAAAGCAAAATATGGGATTGATTTCGTGGAAAAATGCACCCAAAGGCAGAATTAGAAAAAGCGATGTGAGCATTGCAAAAAATTATTTGCAACCCGAAGAAATGGAGGCATTAAATCGCATTGTTTCAATGTATTTGGATTATGCCGAAGACCAGGCAAAACGCCGCCAAGTAATGTATATGACAGATTGGACAAAGAAACTCGATGCTTTTTTGCAATTCAACGAACGAGAAATTTTACAAAACACCGGCAAAGTTACCCACGAAATTGCAAAAGCCTTTGCCGAAAATGAATTTGAAAAATATCGCGTAATTCAAGATAAAAGCTATCAATCGGATTTTGATAAATTGCTTGCTTTAATGCAAAATTGATAAAGGAAAATGGAATGTGGACAGTTGAATTAAAAATGAAAAAAACAAACTTACAATGAAACAAATATTTTTTATATCACTCTTATTTTTGTTATTTATCAGTTGCAGAAGCCTAACTAAAAACAAATCAATGCTTGTTATATCGCAGCCGTCTAATTCTTTTGAAAAAACATATAAAAAGACAAATCCGGGAATACAGTACTCGTATGATGAAAACGAACAAATTCACAATTATTCAAACAATTGGGATTTTGATAACGAC
>Ga0209737_10003549_pt1 | contig 10879 bp, 8 predicted proteins | sample TergutCu122P3_FD_187284 | JGI IMG/M metagenome (GOLD analysis project Ga0209737, IMG submission 187284) | Cubitermes ugandensis P3 segment gut microbial communities from Kakamega Forest, Kenya - Cu122 P3 (SPAdes) (version 2) | ecosystem: Host-associated > Arthropoda: Insects > Digestive system >...
TGTTCGTTCAGCTGAGGCCAAAAAGACCCTTCAGAGCGGAGAGAGAGGGATTCGAACCCTCGATACCCTTTCGAGTATGCAGGTTTAGCAAACCTGTGCCTTCAGCCACTCGGCCATCTCTCCTTTCAATGGTTTCCATTCAATGTTTTCAAGCTGTCAAAGAGCGCAACTCGCCGCTGTCTATACTTTAAATTTCAAAAGCTCAAGTCCCAAAAATGCAGACGGCTTTAAATGTCCCCTGCGCCCGCCCCCCTCCCCGCACAGCGTTGGCGACAGACTCCAGAGCATACTCACCCACAACACCTTTCCAAAGCCCACCTCCCAACAGTGGTCGCCGTGCAAAAAGCTTCCCCGCATTGCTTGACAAAAGACTGGGCAAATGACAACGGCCAGATGGGTTTCTCTGTTTGCCTCTGCGTGGTTTTGCATTTTATTTGCTTGGACGCTATGTACTCTCGACGCTCCGGCGTGTTGATGCCCCTTTTCTCCCTGCGAGCCAAAGCCGACGGGGGCGTGGGGGATTTTGGCGCGGCTTTGCTTTTCCTGGACACCCTGGCGAGGGCCAGGCAACGTATGTGGATGTTGTTGCCGCTCCTTCCTACGCTTCCGGAGGATGCGAGCCCCTACTCCACCTTGGGCGCTTTTGGGTTAAACCCCCTCTTCATTGATATAGACGCCTTGCCCGGCGCCCTGCCTCATGGCGACGAAGCCCTCCGCCTTCTGGAGGAGGCCAAGGCCAGCCCGCACATTCTCTACCCCCATGTCTTTAGCCTCAAGGAAGCCGCCTTGCAAAGGGCGTGGACTCATTTTGGCCAGCATGCCAGCGGCGAAGAAAAAGCGGCCTTCGCTTTGTTTTGCCAGCAACAGGCCGACTGGCTGGAGGACTTGGCGCTGTTTGCCGCGCTGATTTTGGAGCAAAAAAAACCCTGGTGGGAATGGCCCCAGGGTTTGGCCACACGCCAGGCCCCCGCTTTGGCAAAGGCGCGCGGACGCCTTTGGGCGAAATGCCATTTCCTCATGTGGCAACAATGGGTGGCCCATGTGCAATGGGCGCGCATTAAAGCCAAAGCCGAAAGGCTGAACATTCTCCTGTGCGGGGACGAGCCTTTCATTGTAGCGCACAACAGCTGCGATGCGTGGGTCCATCCCCATTTGTTTTTGAGGGACGGCACTCTCGGGGCACCTCCGGATGAGTTTGCGGCACAGGGCCAGCACTGGGGGCTCCCTTATTTTGATTTTGAGGCGCACTGCGCCACCGGCTATGCGTGGATGCGCCAGCGCGGGCGCTATGCCTCTTTGCTGTTCCACACCAAACGCGTAGACCATGCCGTGGGTTATTTCCGCCAATGGGTGCGTTTGGATACGGCCTCGTATGGCCAGTTTATTCCGCCGGAAGAGGACAAACAAGCCAAGCTCGGAAGGCAACATTTTGAGGTGCTCTCCCAGGAGGGGGAGATTATTGCGGAGGACTTAGGCGTCATTCCCCGGTTTGTACGCCAATGCCTGGAGGAGATGGGGATTTGCGGCTACAGAGTCATGCGCTGGGCGCGTTATGACGGCGTCTATGAAAACCCCCACCACTACCCGGAAGCCTCCATTGTAACGACGGGGACACACGACACCGAAAGCCTCAAAACCTTCTGGCAAAACTGCCAGCCCTGGGAGCGACAAGCCATGCTGGCAGGCATCCCCGAGTTGAAGGGCCACTGCGCTAAGCCCTCCTTCAGCCCGGCTTTGCACGCCGCTTTCATCCGCGCCGCACTCCATGCCAAAAGCCGCTATTGCAATTTTCCATGGTTTGACATTTTCGCAGAAGAAACCCGCGTCAATACGCCTGGGACGGTGGGCATTCACAATTGGACATGCAGGATGGACAAGGACATTGAAAGCCTGGAGGGAGACGAAAATGCCCAAAAAACCCTGGAATGGCTGGGGGAGCTGACGCAGGCGGCCGGCCGAGAAGTGCTTTAAGCGGGGGAATTGCCCACTGGATTGCGCAGGCTTGCCTCGCCTTGGCAAAAATTTCTCAGAATGCTTGTGGGGTGGGTTGCAGCTTCCTTTCTGCTCCTCTAAGGTTAACGCATGCTGGCTCGTCTGTGGATTGTTTTGCTTTCTTTGGGCAGTTTCGCTTGTCTGCGCACACCGCCTCCGCATATTCGCGCACTTGAGGCCAATGAGTTGTGTACACAATATTTGCACCTGGGGGATATAGAGCGCGCGGAGGTGCAGTGTGACTTGGGACTCCAGTTTGCGCCCCACTATGGCGACTTGTGGACAAACAAAGGGATTATTGCGCTTTTCCGGGGCCACTTTGAAGAGGCCAAAAAACTCTTCATTAAGGCCTTGCGCTATAACCCAAACCAGGCGCAGGCCTACCACAACCTGGGGCTTATTTATTTGAAAGAGCGCAAATTTGGCCGCGCACATGACAATTTTCAGCGCGCACTCAAAGTAAACCCGGACTATAGAGAATCCCGCTATAACCTGGCCCTCACCTTCATCTCCATGGGAAGAAAAGAAAAAGCCCGCAAAGAGTTGCTAACACTCACTGAGGTTTACCCCAACCTGGCGGACCCTTTTGCCCTGCTTGGAAAACTGGCTTTTGAAGAGGGCAATGTGCTTGCCGCCATTGAATACCTCAAACATACCGTCCTGCTTGCGCCTCAGTATGCCGATGCCTGGCTGGCGCTGGGCAATGCCCATTACCATGCGGGACACATGGATGAGGCCGTTGACGCCTATACCTCCTGCATCGAGGCCAGCTCCGAGCTTCCAGACTGCCCCAACAACCTCGCCCGCGCCCTTAACCAGCGCGCGCTCTCCTCCAAACTCATTACGGAGTTGGAAGAGGCCGCACGCCGGGACAAAACACCCGAAAGCCAATTCCGGCTGGCGCGCGCCTACAAAGACAACGGGCTAAGAAGCGCAGAGAAACGGGCCTACGAGCATTGTCTGCGCTTAAACAACCGCTTTGCAGCTTGCTATTTCGGACTGTTTGAGCTGTTTCACGACGAACGCGAAGAGAAAAAAGCACAAATTGCGTGTCAGAACTTCCTCAAATTTTCAACCGACGCGGAATTTCCCAGAGAGCGCGAAAACTGTCAGAGGTACCTGGGGGAAGAAATAAGCTATTGAATTTTCCATAGACACAACCCTTCATGAACATTCGCCTCACCATTACACAAAGAGACCAGCCTGGCACGGCTCAAAAGCCGCGCCGGGAAGAGTTTAATGTGGACACCCTCCTCCTGGGAAGAGATGCGGGCTGTGATGTTGTCCTCCCCCCCATGACTGTTTCGCGTACGCATGCCCGCATCATCCGCGATGGCGGCATTTGCTACATTGAAGACGCCGGCAGCGCCTTTGGAACCCAAGTCAACAACGAGCCTTTGCCTCCAGGCGAAAAACGCCGTCTCTACAACGGGGACCTCATCGCCATCGCCCAGTTTGACTTGGAGTTTGAAACCATCGCCCCCTCCTCGGACTTATGGAAGGGCATTGGCCTTCAAAAACCCTACTTCCGGATTATGAATGGCCCCAACGAGGGGACGCACATTGAGCTGGAGGAGGGACGTGAATACATTGTGGGCCGTACGGCGGGGGCGCATATAGTGCTCAATACGGACCTTGTCTCCCGCAGGCATGCCAAGCTGCGAAGAGACTTGGCCGGAACACATGTGGAGGACTTGGGAAGCCGCAACGGCATTCGCTTAAACCGCAAACCCATCCTCTCGGCCACCCTGAGCGACGGCGAGGAGTTGGAAATCGGCGGCGTCAAAATGCTCTATGTGGACTTGAATGAGATGAAGGGGCCGCCGCCCTTCCTTCGGAAAAACAACCCTCCGCCCCCGCCGGAGACGGAGGCTTTGTCGCATACGGCACGCAGTGGGCCGCCTCCCAAGGAAAGCGCGCCTGAAAAACCCCCGGAGGAGGCCCCCAAGGAAGCTCCCCCACCGGAGGAAAACCCCTCGGAGGAAAGCCCCCCGGAGGAGAACAACGAGGCCCCCGAGCTTTCTTTGGAGGACGCCCAAAAGCCGGAAAAACCCCCGCCGCCTCCTTTGCTCCAAGGAAAGCAGGCGCTGGCGTTTTTTGGAATAGGCGGGGCTGCGACCCTTACGGCGCTGATTTTTCTGATTCTTGTTTTGGTGGGCGCTTGTTAGCCGGGGCTTATTTGCCGGGCTTCTTGGGGCTTTCGGGCTGTTTGCCCTCTTCCGACTTTTTGCCCTCTTCTCTTTCAATGGCTGCCAACATCTCCCGCGCAAGGCGCCTGGCCCTGTTGCCCTGCTCATTCTTCCCGTCGGGGTCCATCTCCACCGCCCGCTTCAAGTCGTTGACGGCCTCCACCACCTTGGCTTGATAGAGATAGACTTCCGCCCGGTTGACACAAGAGGCAATGTCCTGGGGGTTTAACTCCAAAGCGCGGTTAAGGTGCGTCAAGGCAAGGTCCAAGCTGAATTCTTCGTCGGCCAACCCGGCTTCGCGGGCCTCCAGTTGGATGGCTCCCAAGGCTGCATGGAAATACCCGACATCGGGGGAGATGACGGCAAGGCCTTCATAGACGCCTTTGGCGTCTTTGTAGCGGCTTTGCTGAAACAGGTGGTAGCCCATCTCCGCCAAGTACATCACCTCCTCATGTGTGAGGGCACGTAAGTCCTGCAGTGTCAGTTCCCCGCGGGCATATTTGGCCAGCCGCTCGGGAGTCTCAAAGTTTTCCATGAAATTCAGCTCCGTTGTCATTGGTTGTCCTTCCGAAACCTCTTTTGCCGGGTTTTCTAGGTCCTTCATTGTCTTCTTGCCTGCTGCTCACGCCTTAAACCACATTCTTGTCGAGAATGCTTCCGCTCCAAAACACATTTTTTGAAAAAAAAAGGCGCCCTTTTTGTGGGGCACCTTTGGGCTTTGGGCAGTCTTGAGAAAACTCAGGTGACGCGGAAATTCTGAATGGCTGCTTTTCGGGTGTCGTGCTTCACTTTCTCATTGTTGGTAAGCGATGAAAACAGTTGGTTTTCTTTTTGCATCCGCTTCTGCTCCTCAATCAAATCTTTGAGGTCTGGGTCTCCTATTTTTTGGCTGATCGAATCCGAAGGGGGGTCGATACGGTTTGAGCTCTGGTTGCCTGAGCCCGCTGCACTCCCATCCCACCCAGCACTGCTGGTGCTGTTTGCAGCTCCAGTGCCTGTAATCTCAGAAAGTCCAGTCTTTGTGTTTCCATTTACAGTCATACCGCCATATGAAAAACTAAAGTTTATACCTGACATGTCATTACTCCTTTATTGCGAAGGGTTTATTTTCAAAGTTCATTAGGATTATCCGTATGTGTCGCAAAAAGTTTCGCGTACAATCCATTTTTTTGCAAAAAAAAACGGAGGCTGCCACATAAATGTACATCTCATGAATTTCACGACAACCTAGGGAAAGGTGGGGGCTCTTCCAAAACCAAAATTCGGAGGGAAATTCAGGGGCTTCAGCGAGAAAGCATAATCTGCGTCATCGGTTTAACTTGGATTTCGGGTGTTAACTCGTGGTGGCTCATCACCGGAAGGGGAGGGTTAAACTCATGAGAAAGAAGGGTGTAGACATAGCGGCGTACCTGCATTTTGGTGAGGATGACAGGCCTCTGGGCGGAGGGGCGGACGGAGCCACACTCCTTGCGGACGGCGGCGATAATCTCCCTCGAAATATCCGGCTCTATGGCCAAGTAGGCCGAGCCACTGGGAGTATAGCGAATGGACTCCTGGACAATGCGCTCAATTTCCCCATCCAGGAGGTAAACCATCAGCGAGGGCCGTCCCATGGCATTTTTGCTGGCAATGGGCCGCCGCAAAGCCGAGCGTACATGCTCTGTAAGCATAATGCTGTCGGTTTCCTGCTGACCTTTTTCAGCCACCGCCTGCAAAATGCTGCGCATGTCCCGAATGGAGACGCCCTCATCCACGAGGCGTTTGAGGATTTCGGTCAGCCGCACAATGCTCAGCACTTTGGGGACGGTCTCTTTCACCAGTGCGGGAGAAACTTTTTCCAGGTCATCCAACATGGCCTGCGTCTCTTGCAGGCCCACAAAGTCCTGCGCATAGCGTTTGAGCACGGCGGACAGGTGCAAAATGAGGAAGTCTGGAATGTTCCACACCGCGGCGCCGAGGGCGCGCACCGACTCTGCATGCGCGGCAGGAATCCAGCAGGCTGTCTGCATGGTTGCCGGGTTTTGGCTGGGAATGCCCTGAATGCCCAGCATTTTCAGGCGCTCGGCATTTTCGTTGGCCAGCACGTGTTTTAAGACGACTTGTCCGGAGATGAGGGGGACTTCGTTGAGGAAAATAAGGTAGCTGGAGGCCGGCAGGTGGGCTGCGCGCCGTACGCGGATTCCCGGGAAGCGGACGCCCAATTCGGTAAAGAGGCCATTGCGCATGAAGGGGATGAGCTCATTCATGAAGCGGCCTTTGTCGACGCCGGGGTCTACAAATTTGGAGAGGTCCGCGGAAACCTCAAGGACGACGGGGGTTACCGCGGAGACGAACATTTCAGAATCCGGGTTAACCGGAGGAGGCGCAGGCCTTTGCACCGAGGCGGGGCGGACGGCGTCTTCCTCTTCTTCTTCGTCCACGAGGGTGGGGCCCTCCACTTCGACTTCTTTTTCTTTTCGCATCAGCCAAAAGCCCAGGCTTCCGACGGCCCCCCCCAACAAGAGGAAGGCGAGGGTGGGCAACCCCGGTACCAGGCCGAAGGCAAAAATCATCCCCCCGGCAATGGCCATCGCCCTCGGGTAGCGCGTCATCTGCGTGCCTACATCTTTTCCGAGGTTGTTGCCTTCGTCTTCTCCGCCTACGCGGGTGACAATAATGCCGGCCGCCGTGGAAATGAGAATGGCCGGAATCATCGACACCAAACCATCTCCAATGGTCAACAAGGTGTACTTGCGGACGGCAGCCGAAGCATCCATCCCCTTTTGCAAAATGCCGATGGCCAGGCCTCCGACAATGTTCACCACGGTAACAATAATGTTGGCAATGGCATCGCCTTTGACGAACTTCATCGCGCCGTCCATCGCTCCCATCAGCGCGCTTTCCCTCTCCAAGTCCCTGCGGCGGCGTTTGCCCTCCTCCATGTCAATGGCCTGGCTGCGTATATCCGCGTCAATGGACATCTGCTTTCCGGGCATGGCGTCCAGCGTAAAGCGCGCACCTACCTCGGAAACGCGCTCAGAGCCTTTGGCGATGACAAGAAAGTTGACGATGACCAGAATGACAAAGACGATGGCGCCGACGATGAAATTGTTGGCGGCCACAAAGCGGCCGAAGGCGACGACGACTTCGCCTGGGTTTCCGGTGGAGAGAATCAGCCGCGTTGTAGAAACGCTGAGCGCAAGGCGGTAGAGGGTGGTCAACAGCAACAAGGTGGGGAAAACCGACAAATTCAAGGCCTTGGGGACATAGAGCGAAATCAGCAAAATCAGCACCGACAAGCTGATGTTGAAAGTCAGCAAAATGTCCAGCAGCGGGGGCGGCATGGGAATCAACATCATCCCGATGATGGCGATGACCACGCCGGCCAGAACGATGTCGAAATATTTGCCGATAAACCCTTTTTCTTGCATCAAAAGTCCCTGCCCAAAGTTGCCCACATTCTGGCTTCGCTCAGAGATTTTCTCAAGTCAAACAAAAAGGGTTTTTAGGTGGGTTTTCAGTTCCCAGGTTTCAGTTTCCAGGTTTCAATGCCGCCTTCGCCGCCCCCCGTCGTTGTTCTGTACGCCGTCGTCCCATCCATATGAGGAGGGTAGTTGCTGGATGTGGCGACAACGCTCCGCACAAAACAACAACAGGAGGGGGGAGCTCCCCTTCGGCGAAGGCGACGGAAAACAAACACCAGGGTGGGGGCAGAAAGCCCCCCCGCTGACAACAAACAACGCACAACGAACAACTGACAACTGACAACTGACAACTGCGGGCAGGCAACTATGAACGAAAGTTGGAAATAATGCTCTTGGCAGCCTGGTGTTGCATGTCGAAAATTCTGCTCACCATGTCCAGCATGCGGTTGTAGGCTTGCAATTCCCGCTGATATCGCATGTTTTCCGCATTAAACGTTGCTTCTTCCTCTGGCGTTTTGGGGGCTGCCGTGCCCGGCGGCTTGGGTGCCGGGTAGTTTCTGACCATTTTCATGAGGGCGCAGTCTCCAGGAGGCGCCAGAAAGGTCGCTGCGGCAACAGAATGGGTTGCATTGGACGTAACGGACCAGGCCACAGTGCTGGAACCATTCCCTGAACCCAAAGACGCAGTAATGGTTGGCTGGGATGTTGCCACCCCGTTTGTTGCTTGGTTGCCTGAAGAATTTACTGAAACGATGCTCATCTCAACCTCCACCTTCACATTCCGGAAAAGAGAAATTCTTTTCGTCTGTATACATTGTCGATGAAGCAAGACATTTGTTGCTTAAAAAAATTCTTTTTTTGTTTGTGTTTGGAATTGCGCAAAACTTTTCTGACAGAAAAGTAAGCCACCCTACAAAGTCTGGCGCAAAAACAATGGGTTACGACAAACAACCCCGAGAGCATGTCTGCAAAAAACCTACATTCCAGGCGCCATTCTGACTAATTGTTTGTCCTCGTAAATGAAATACAAACATTCGGAATGTTTGTTAGTGCAAAACTTAACATACTGTCAGGCTTGGTTGCTCCACGAGCTTCCTTGTTTTCTCCGCCTCCTCCTGGGGGGGCCTTCTCCCCCCGGCTACAACAGGGGCGGACATTCCAAGAAGGAGAAAACCCAGGTTTGTATACCACATGGCTCAGGTTTTGAGGCAGGGGGGCTTTTGCCTACGTTGGAAATGTCGCTTTGGCTTGCCAGGGGAAGGAGGCTTGGATAAAAACAGACCTCCCTGTTGGATCGCCCTGCTGCCCTCTTTGCCACCCCTTCACCCGCTTTTGTTGAGGCCCTTCAGTGCCCCTGTCGTCTGCCCTTGTTGAGAATGTGCCACCCCTCCAAACCCTTTGGCAAAGCCTGCTTAACTGCCTGCGCGAAGAGGGCCATGCCTACGCCGCTTCACAGCTGGCTCAGCTGCTGCCGCTCTCCCAGGCACCAGGCCTTGTCCGCCTCGGCGTGGCAGACCGCTTCTTTAGAGACTGGATTGATGACCACTACAGGCCCTTGCTCGAAAAAAACCTCTGCACCCTGCTGGCACAACCCTGCAAAGTGGAATTTGAAATTGTAGAGTTTCAGCAGCCCACCGCGGCGAATTTCCCTACAGCACCCCTGAAAGGGGCACACACCGGGCCCAAACTCAATGCCCGGTTTACCTTTGAAACCTATGTGGTGGCTGACTCCAACCAGCTTCCAGCCGCCGCGGCTGCCGCTGTGGCCGATGAGCCGGGACAATATTATAACCCCCTCTTCATTTATGGGGGCACCGGCCTTGGCAAAACCCACCTCCTCCATGCCATTGGCAACCGCGTCCTGGAGGGAAACCCCGCCGCCCGTGTCGTCTATTTGTCCTCCGAGGAGTTTACCAACCGCTTTATTGAGAGCGTCAGAGACCACCGCATGACGGAGTTTCGCCGCAAATTCCGCGAAGAGTGTGACTTGCTCCTCATTGACGACATTCAATTCCTCGGGAAAAAACAAGAAACCCAAAACGAGTTTTTTTATACCTTCAATGCCCTCCACCAGGTTTCCAAGGCCATTGTGTTGACTTCTGACACTGCCCCTTCCGAAATTCCGGGGCTGGAGGAGCGCCTTCGCAGCCGCTTTACCATGGGCCTTATAACCGATGTGCAAGAGCCCAATTTTGAAATGCGCGTGGCCATCCTCAAGAAAAAAGCCGGCGCCGACGGCTTCGAGTTGCCTGACAAAGTCGCCCACTTTATTGCGCGCCATGTGCTGCGCAATGTGCGCGAGTTGGAGGGCGCCCTCATTAAGCTGTGCGCTGTGCACTCGCTGACGCGCCAGCCCATGACGGAGGAGTTTGCTGCCCAGGTGCTCAAGGACATACTCCCGGCCAAGGAGCAGCTGGATGTGGACAGCATTCAGCGCGAAGTGGCCCGCTTCTTCAAACTCAATGTCGACGAGTTGCGCGGCGCTTCGCGCATAAAACACGTCGCGCATGCGCGGCAGGTGGCCATGTATTTGTGTCGCGCGCATACGCGTGCCTCGCTGCCGGAGTTGGGGCAGAAATTCAGCAAGGACCATTCGACGGTGCTGGCTTCCGTGCGCAAAATTGAGCTCATCCAGGAGAAGGATGAGGCCTTGCGCAAGGACTTGGCGGAGCTCAAGGCCCGCCTAGGCGTGGAAATGCGTTCCTAAAGGGTCTTTTTGGCCTCAGCTGAACGAAGCCTCCGGTTTCGCTCAGGTCATGCACCTGGGGTGCACTCCCTCCAGCCCTCCCTTCCGTCAGCAACCCCCACCGGGGGTTGCTCATCGCGAAAGCTTCGGGTCCAGGACTGTGGGCAACTTCCCGTCGCCCCCGCGGAAGCGGGGGGCCAGGGTGCGGCAGCAACAGCACCCACGGCGCGTCCACGTCGCCCCCGCGAAAGCGGGGGTCCAGGACTGCATTCGAAAAACCATCGACCTTATTTCCTTTAACCCCGCAGCTCTGGACCCCCGCTTCCGCGGGGGCGACGAAAGGTGTAAACACTTCAATCGAAACTGCTCTAGGGTTAGCCGCCCGTGCTGCAGGCTTCAACCGCCAGGAGACTCATTCAGGGTGAGGGGTGTCCCCGGTGGGGGAGGTGAGCATCTGCGCCTTCCACAGCCGGGCATAGAGGCCCCCTGCTGCCAACAGCTCGGGGTGTTGGCCCTCTTCCTTTACTTGGCCCTCTTCCATGACGACTATCCAGTCGGCCTCCTTCACCGTGGAGAGGCGGTGGGCTACCATCAGCACCGTGCGCTCT
>Ga0209737_10003551_pt1 | contig 10871 bp, 3 predicted proteins | sample TergutCu122P3_FD_187284 | JGI IMG/M metagenome (GOLD analysis project Ga0209737, IMG submission 187284) | Cubitermes ugandensis P3 segment gut microbial communities from Kakamega Forest, Kenya - Cu122 P3 (SPAdes) (version 2) | ecosystem: Host-associated > Arthropoda: Insects > Digestive system >...
CCCCAAAACCCAAAAACCCCAAAACCCCAAAACCCCTATAACAACATTAATAGAAATGAGTGTAGATTAACAATATTGGTAGAGTCTGTCCTTGAGTACGACAAGTCCAAGGATAATAATTAGAAGAGTAGAGATTCCTAGTTTCTTTCGTGTCATATCTAAGACTTTGGATTGATCTAAACCTTTCTTCGCTTTCTTGTATGTATCCTTTCCTTCTGTATCTAAACCATCTTTTGATTTTAACTGCAATTCTAAGTCTCTTATTTTCTCTCTGTATATCATACTCATATCATTCATCTCCTGCTCCTTAAGCTTTAGTAAGGAGAATAGCTCTTCGTTGGTATATTGTGCATCTGTGGGTTTGTCAGTGGGTATTCTATTAAGATTATTCATAACTTGTTCAAGTTGTTTCTGAATCTCTTCGAGTCCTTCTTTATTCTTTGGATCTCCAGAATCCAACTGTTCCTGTATTACATCATTAAGTCTTCTTAGTTCATTCATTAGACTTTGCTTATGCTTCTCCGGTATCTTCTCACCTTCACGTTGTTCAGCTTCAGTCTTATCCAATTCTTGTGTGAGTTCCTTTAATTCTTGAATAAGAGATTTAGGAGAAGTGTCTTTAACCTCCTCACCTGATCTCTTATCTTCTACTTGACTTAATATTGGTTTAAGCTTTGCTTTAATATTACCAAATTCTGTAACTACTTCTTCCATCTCTTTATTATGCTTCTCATTTAACAAACTTATCTCCTTCTCTTTCTCGTCAAGCGCTCTCTTAAGATCCTTTATCTCGTTTATCAACTCTTCTTTGTCCATTGATTCATAGAATTGTGAGGTGGCTTCATCCAATTTATCTTCCTGTGCTCGCAATTTCTTGTATTCGTCTATTAACTTTGCCTTATCTTTAGGAATAACTGTATCTTTACTTTGCTCTTTTAATTTCTCAATATCTGATTCTTTTGTTTGAATATTTTCTTTTAGTTGCTTAATTTCTTGTGCAATTTCTTCATTTGTTTTATTTTTCATCCCAAGTTCATCTTTAAGTTTAGATATTTCCCTCTCTTTCTCATCAAAGATGTTCTTACAAACCTTTAATTCTCTTATAAGCTTTGCCTTATCTTCTGGAATATTCTTTTCTTCATCCTTAATTTCTTTTTTCAGGTTATTAATTTCATTTTGCTTGTCTCTGAGTGTTTCTTTAACTCTAGATATTTCATCTAAAAATTCTGTATTAGTCTTTCCTGCCAATTCACTTTGTTCTACTCGTTCACTCTGTAATTGCTCTATGTCTTTATTTTTCTCTTCCAATCTCTTCTTCAATTCTTTCAACTCATTGATGGCTTGGAGTTTGTCTTTGGGTATAGTCTTTTGCTCTCCAAAGAGTTTATCCTTAATCATTGATATCTCAGCCTCTTTATCTCTTAATTCCTCCTTAAGCTTCATCTTCTGCTCATTAATACCATCTACACTCATTGCTGCTAAATTGCGTTGTTCAGCTAATTCCTCCTTCAACTTATCCAATTCCTTCTCTTTCTTCTCTAACACATTTTCGTATGCCTTTAATTCATCATATACTTCTTTCTTATCCTTTGGCATAGAGTTATAAGTTTCCTTTACTTCTTTATTTAATTTATCAATATTTGCTTCTTTCTCTTGTATCTTCCCTTTTACCTTTTCTATTTCTTTAGCTATTTCATCTTTACCCTTCTGCATTGTCTTTTTATCCTCTCCAAGCTTAGAAATTTCTTCCTCTTTCCTTTTAATCGACTCTTTTGCTTTCTCAAGGTCATTCATTAATTCAATCTTATCCTTACTAATCATGTTCTGATCATCAATAGCTTCTCTTATCTCTTGTTCCTTTGCCTTTAATTCTTCCTTTTGCGCCTTTATTTTATCTATGAGTGCTAGTTTGTCTTTTGGTATCTTCTCACGTTTAGTCGCTTGATTAGCTCTCTGCCTATTAATTTCTTCTTGCTTCTGACCTATTAACCTCTCAAGCTCTTGTGTTTCTTCCACTAATTCATCCTTACTCTTTGCCATCAAAGTATTCTCTTCATTACATTCATCTATGATTTTCTTTAACTCTTCCTCCTTATTCTTCAATTGATCTTTGGTGGCTTTGTATTTCTTGGTGAGATCTAATTTCTCCTTAGGTATTTTCTTTCGTTCTTCAGATATTTCTTGCTTTATTGATTCTATTTCCTCTTCTTTATTTTCAAGTTCACCTTGCAGTTCGCTAATCTCTTTCTCAATCTCAGGTTGTTCTTTCTCTAATAAAGATTGTTGTTCTACTGCTTCTTCCTTTAATTTTCTTATCTCCGTATCTAAATTCTTTATATGATCTTTAGCTTTCTTATGCTCATTTATAGCTATTACTTTACCTATTGGTAAATTATTAATCTCTTCCTTAATCTGTTCTTTAAGTTGGTTTACTTCTTCTTCCTTTACTTTTATCTCTCCCTTTAAGCTCTCTGTACTCCTTATTATTTCATCTTCATCCTTTAATATTAAACTCTGTTCTTGCTTTAATTCTGCTATTTCCTGCTCTTTATTTTTCAGTATATCTTTAACAGTCTTATATTCACCTATAAGTTTAGCTTTCTCCTTAGGAATTCCTGCCTTCCTTATTTCTTCTTTTATAGCTTGAATCTCTGCTTCTTTTTCTCTTACTTTATCTTTTAGTCGATTGATATCTTCAATGATTTCTTCTTCAGGTCTAGAAGCAAGAATCTGTTCCTCTGTGCGTTGATTATTTAAATCAGTTATTGCTTGTCCCTTTTGCCTTAATTCATTCTTTAAGCCTTGTACTTTGTCTATTAATTGTAATTTCTCCTTTGGTATACTTTTCTTCTGCTCTGCTCTTTCATCGCGTAAGTTTTGTAGTTCTTGCTCTTTACTCTTTAATTCTCCTTCCAAGATATCAACATCCTCTTCAAGGTCTTTGGTATCTTTGTATTTCATATCATTAATCTCAGCAGTTAGTTCTCTCGCTTCACGTTCCTTATCAGCGAGTAAATTTCTTAAACTGCGCAAATCTTCAATAGCCTTTACTTTTTCTTTAGGCAAAGATTTTATTAACTTCTCTTTCTCATCTTCTAACTCTTTACATTCTGACTCTTTCTCCTTTATCTTCTCTACAATTCCCTCAATATCACTAGCTATCTCTTTGCTATTCTTACGTAACAGTTCCCTATCTTCAGCTATATCATTATTCAATTTAATAACTTCTTTTTCTTTCTCTTTTAATTCCTCTTTTTCCTTATGAAGTTTGTTAATGATATCTGCCTTCTTCTTTGGAATGCCCTTAGTTAGCTCTTTTAGCTCATTACTCAAACTAGCTATTTCTTCATTCTTTGCATCTATTTGCTCCTTAAGTGCATTTAGCTCTTCAACCAATTCTTGATCACTCTTACCCACCAACCTTTCTTTTTCCCTTGTCTCCTTCTTTAAGTTGTCAATCTCTGCTTGTTTGTCGTCGAGGGTTTTTTTAGCTGATGTAATCTGTTTAATGAGTTTAGCTTTTTCTTTGGGAATATATTTAAGTTCTTGTGCTTGTACAGCCTTTAGTTCATCTACTTCTGATTGCTTTTCTTTTAAGGTAGATTCAAATCCAATTAAATCTCCTTTAAGCTCTTCTTCTGTTTTAGCCATCAATTCTTTTTCCTCATATAAAGCATTTATCTCCTGCTCTTTTTCTTTTAATTTTTCTTTTATTGCCTTAACATCTTCAATAATCTTCTCTTTGTCTGCATCTAATAAACTCTTTTCTTCTCTTTTGTCCCTATTCAATTCTCTTGCTTCATCAGTCTTCCTCTTTAATTTTTTCTTTGCCTCTACTAATTCATTAATTACCGCTAACTTATCTTTAGGTATTAACTTCTTCTGCTCTTCTATTTGTTCTTTTAATTCTGATATCTCCTCTTTCTTATCATCCAATTGTTTATTGTATTCCTCTATCTGTTTTAATATCTCACCTTCATCTTTATTAGTCAGTTCTATTGTATCTTTATACACTGCTTTCAATGTAGCTATAATATCTTCTTTCTCCTTAATCTCTTCCTTCAGATCCAAATACTCATTGATTAGCGATTGTTTTTCTTTGGGAAGTTTCTTTTGCTCTTCAATCTTTAATGAATTGAGTTCGGCTATTTCTTCTTTTTTATCTTTTAATTCTGACTTTAACTTGTCTATTTCTTCATTTAACTCTTCTTCACTTTTCATCAATAATTCTCTATCTTCATCTACATTTGCTATTTCATTTTCTTTCTGCTTCAATTCTTCTTTAAGCGCTTTAACTTCTTCTATTAATTGTTCTTTGCTTTCTGATATTAATTTCTCATCTTGTAATTTCTCTTTACTCAATTTAGCTATCTCTGCATCTTTATTGCTTAATTCTTCTTTAATACTCTTTAATTCATTTATTACTTGAAGCTTATCTTCAGGTACATTGGTTCTTTGCTCTTCAATTTCTTCTTTTAATCTTTTAATCTCTTCTTCTTTATCTCTTAATTCTTCTTCACAGTCCTTAATGTCTTGTACTATTTCTTCATTACTTTTACCAATAAGCTTTTGAGTGTCTGTATATTCTGCTTCTAATTTATTAATATCCGCTTGTTTATTAGCTAATTCATCTTTAATATCTCTTAGCTCCTTTATTAAAGCTACTTTATCTTTAGGTAATCCTTTAAGTTGTTGCTTCTTCTTCTCCTCTAATACAACTATTTCTTTGTCTTTATCATTTAATCGTTTCTTTAGTTTCTTTACATCTTTCTCTATATCTTCTTTATTTCTTGATATTAATTGTTCTTCATCTTCTATATCCTTATTAAGCTTTTCTATCTCTTTCTGCTTCTCTCCTATTCTTGCATTGAGTTGTTTGAGTTCTCTAATGGCATCTGCTTTATCCTTTGGAACAGACTTTAATTTATTTTGTTTGGTCTTATTCAAACCGTATACTTCATTTTCTTTCCGTTTAAGCTCATTTTTAAGGTCTTCGATATCTTTAGCTATCTCTTCTTTACTCTTACTCATTAACACTTTATCTTCCTTTATTTCATCCTTTAATTTATCAATCTCATCTTGTTTCTTGTTTAACTCTTTCTTAATGGCCTTTAATTCATCTATGAGTTCTACTTTATCTGCAGGTACTTGTTTCATTTGCTCCTTTCTTTCTTTATCCAATCTCTGTAACTCTATTCCTTTATCTTTAATTGTCCCTTTCAAATTTAATAGCTCATCTATAAGTACAGTCTTGTCTTTTGGTATTAGTTTTTTCTCTTCGTTTTTCTTAGAATTTACCTTCTTTATCTCCTCTTCCTTTTCTCTCAACTTCTCCTTGAGTGCATTGATTTCTTTGGTTATTTCAGCAGGATCTTTGCTGGCTAATACTTGTATTTCATCAGCTTCTTCATTTAACCTTTCAATCTCTTTATCTTTATTCTTCAATTCCTCTTTAATATCTCTTAGATCATCTATCATCCTAAGCTTATCTTTAGGCATTAACTTCCTTTCCTTTCCTATCTTATCATTCAATCTCTTAATATCCGCCTCTTTACTCTTGAGCAAATCTTTAGTCTGTGCTATCTCTTTATTAATATCTTCTTTGTATTTGCCTGCAGTATAATCCTTGTGCTTTCCTCTTAGATTCTTAAGTTCAGCATCCCTATTATTTAATTCTTTTTGTAAATTCTTTAGTTCTTTTATTGGTATAAGCTTGTCCTTAGGTATAATCTTCTCTTCTTTATCCATCTCTTTCTTCACTCTTTCTATCTCAGCTTCCTTATTGCGGAGGAGGTGTTCTGCGTCTTTAATTTCTTTGAGTAGGCTACCATTATCCTTATTCATCAATTCTTCAATATCTCTATGCTTTCTATTAAGTTCAGCTAATTCATTATCTTTAGCCTTTAACTTCTTCTTCAAATCCATCAACTCCTTTATAATTCCAGTCTTATCCTTTGGTATATTGCCCCGTAACTTTTCTCTCTCTTTTCTTGCCTTAGATATGGCAGCTTCTTTTTCTCTAATCTTCGCTCGTATATCCGCAATCTCTTTATTAATCTCGTCTTTACTTTTACCTGATAAATTCTGATACATTAACTTGTCTTTCATTAGCCTCTCCAATTCTCGTTCTTTAGCCTTTAAATCATCCTTTGCTTGTTTAAGTCTTTTAATAATCTCCAACCTATCTTTAGGCAATGATTCTTCTTTCTCCTTAATCTCCTCCTCGAGTGCAGATATTCTCGCATTCCTATCAGCTATTAAGTTTTGTACATTCATTAAATCTCTCTTTAACTCTTCTGGGTCTTTATTCAAAATTACTGCGAGTTCATTACTTAACTTAGCTATCTTCGAGTTTTTGCCTTTCAACCATTTCTTCGCTTCCTTTAACTCGTTTATTAGTATTGCCTTATCTTTAGGCATAGACTTCAATTTTTCATTATAATCATTTCTCAGTTCTGCTAACTTGTTATCCTTCGTCCTCAATTCATCTTTCAATTGTTCTATATCGTTAGCTATTTCTTCTTTAGTCTTCTTTAATAACTTGTGGTCATCTGCTACTTCTTTGATCTCTTTATCTTTATCTTTAATGAGTCCACGTATATCCTTTAACTCTGCAATATCTTTCCTATCACGAAGCTCTTTTGCTAAAATCTCTCCCTCATCATCTGCTACCCTCTTCTTATATGAAGGACCTTTTAACTCTTCAATAATCTTATCTTTTTCTGCTACTTCAGCTGCTAATCTGTTAACTTCCTTAATGATCTCTGTCTTATTTTCAGGTATTAGTTCAAGTATCTTGGCATTCTCTTTAGTCAGTTTATCTATCTCTGCTTGTTTCTGTTTAGAATCTTCTTTAAGTTTGGTTAATTCTTTGGTTTGCCTTTCATTTTCTTTTCTTACAGCATTGTTTTCACTTGCCAGAGTTTCATTCTCTGCAGCTAGTTTTTGTAACTCTTCTTTAATACTAGCTATTGATTCACCTAAAGGTAGTCTCTCAGCTTGGCCTTTCATTTCACCACGTTCAGCGTCTTTAAGCTTATTTTTCACTTCACTCAACTCCTTAATGATTTCTAGTTTGTCTTTGGGGACGAGCTTTTGTTCTTCAATGAGAGTATTGTTTTCAGCTTTTTTAGCCTTTAGTTCTGCATTAAGTCTCTGAAGTTCTTTAGTGTCTGCCTCTATTTTGTCTTGCTTCTCTTTAAGCTGTTCTTTAGCATCTGCTAATTCCTTTACTAATTCTTTTTTATCTTTAGGAATACTCTTCATGTACTCTTCATTCCTTGCCATTAACTTCTCTATTTCCTTGTCCTTACTCTCCAATTGTTCTCTCAATTCATTCACTGCTTTATCTTCAGCTAAGGGTTCTGGCTCTTTGACTTTTAGTACTCTTTCAAGCTGCTCTATATCTTCCTCACTTTGTGCTTTTGCCCTCAATTCACCTACCAACTTAGCTATCAGTATATCCTTGTCGTTGAGAAATTTGCTAATCTTTTCAATCTCTTTGATAAGATTTTGCTTTGGAGCATTTGATTTCTCTTTAATCTCCTCTGTACTTTGCCTCTCAGATACCGAAGGCTTCCTCAACAACTTCTCCAACTCCTTTATTGCACTACTAGATTTTCCTTCAGCAGTTTGTCCAAGTTCTTCATTACCAACATCCTCTGCCTTAATATAATCCTCATCCTTTGATTCACTAAACTGTGCATCTATCTCTGAGAAATTCCTATATTGATCTAACTCTTCCTTCAATCTCTTAATCTCTTCTTCCTTATTTTTTAATTGTTGCTTTATTTTATTCAATTCAACAATAATCTCAGCCTTATCTTTAGGTATCAACTTTAAGTTTTCTTCACGTTCACTATTCAATATTTCTATTTGTTGTTCTTTATCTTTAAGCATTTCTCTTGCCTCATTCAAATCTAATACGATCTCATCATAATCTTTACTAGATTTACCTTTCTTTATAATGTTATTAAGTTTGTTAATCTCTGCTATTTTTTCCTCGAGTTGCTTCTTAAGTTTATCCTTAGTTACATCTTTCTCCGTAAAACCTTTGCCTACTTCTTTTGGCTTTCCTGTTTCTGAGTCCTTTAATTGTTTCTTAGTTTTCTTTAACTCTTCATTTAATTTCTCTACTGTTCTCTTTTTGTCTGTATTTAGTTTTGCTATCTCTGCTTCTTTGTCCCTTAATGCTTTCTTAGCCTTGTTTACTTCAGCTATTAGTTGTGTCTTGCCCTTTGGAATTTGTTTTTGTTCTTCTCTTCTTTCTGCATGTAATTGCGCCAATTCTGCTTCCTTCTCTTTAAGCTGTTCTTTGATTTTATTTAATTCCTTATTTGCATCCTGTTTCGAGACACCCTCCCCCTTGCTTAGCAGTGAGGCCTCTGCTTCTTCAGCTGCTTCATCGAGGTCTTTGGCACTTCTGGACCCTTTGTGGAGTCTGGATATTTCATTTTCCATGGAACTGAGTGTCTCTCTAGCATTATTAATCTCCTTAATAATTTCCGCCTTTTCTAATTCAAATTCTTCATTAACACCATCTGATCGAATCTTACTTGCTTCAGCTTCTCTTATTGATTGTTCAAGCTCTGCTAATTCTTGAGGTGTTCCACTTGATCTCGCTATTATTAACCTTAACTCTGTTATTTCCTTTCTCAATATTTCATTCTCTGCTAAGGCTATATTACGTTCATCTTTAAGTCTAGCCATCTCTTCATTCCTTGCATATAAAGATTGCTTTGCCGCAGTTAATTCTGCTATTAATTCTGGTTTATCCTTTAATATTAATTCATTTATCTCACTTCCTATATCTTTACTCATTTCTAAATTCTCTTTCTGTGGTGAATCATATCCTTGTGACTTCTTTATTTCATTGTTTAATCTTTTCACTTCTAGATCTCTCTGCTTTAACTTTTCTTTTAGTTCATTATTCTCATTATGTATCTTCTCTAAAGAATAATTAAAGGAATCATTAATTACTCCTAACTTCTCTTCATATTCACTTATGCTATTAAGATTATTACTTAGATTTACAGTTTGGCATAATCTTCCTTTAAAGGTTTTTCTTCACTTGCTAATTTTTTGGGTGTATCAGGATTTATTAATTCACCTTCTATTCCTTTAATCTTCTCAATGTGTTCAGGGTCCACTATTTCTTTGAATTTTTGAACTTCTGATTGTTTAACTTGTAATTCATTACGAAGACTCTGCAATTTCTCTTCTTGCTCCACTGTTTCATTTTCTAGTGCTGTTATTCTCGCTATCAATTCCTCATTCTCTACAGTCAATGATGCTATCTGTCCTTCATACTCCACCTTGTATCTGTTGAGATCTCTTTCTAATTCTGTATTCTCACTTTGTAATTTCTCCCTTATGTTCCTCTCGCTAATGAGCTCTTGCATTAGTTCAGCTGTTTCGAAGTCAAGGGATTCAGGTAGAGCAGCTTGTATTCCTTGAGATACACCTTCTGCCTGTATAGTAGCTAACTCACTTGTCTTCTCATTAATCTTTGCCTCATACTCCTGAACTATTACTTCATTCGTCAATCCTATTCAAATTAAGTACTAATCTTACTGAGCTCTTCTATTGCCTGTGTCAATAATTCATTCTTATCATCCATATTCTTTCTTTCTTCTTCCATCTTCTTTGTTAATTCTTTCTTTATTTCTGCCCATTTACTTTCAGCTGTATCTTTGTCTTTTACTAATTCATCAAACCTAGTCTTCATCTTATCTAATTCTGCCGTCCATTGCTCGTTCTGGAATTTCTTTTCGCCTAACTTTTTTTCTAAGTCAATAAGTTTATCTGATTTTGGTTTGACTTTTTCCATTCCTAGTCTTGTTCCATGAGTATGTCCTTTCTTATATTCTTCATCTCTTTTATGGAAATCTCTCAAACGAGTTGCTTTTACTGCTACTAGTTCTTGACGTAAATTATAATTCTCTTTCTTCAATGCATCTATCAAGTATGTTAGCCTAAGGAACTTCGATTTCAACTTCTTCTTTAGTTGGTACATTTGCATGTTCATTTCCTTTTTCATTAGAGCGTTATAGGTAGATATAGACATTAGACTATGTTTGACATTATCCAATTGTATCTGTAACCCGTGTATTTTACTTTTAAATGCTTTAGCCTTCAAATTTTGATGGAATTTATGTGCTTTTCTTAACTGCATTAATTCTGCCCTCAATCTCTGCATCTCGCCCTTCTTCGCCTTACTCTCTGCCAATTCTCTTAGCGCTAACACTTCAGTTGTCAAGTTATGGATTTGATCATTCTTATCATCCAATATTTTTTGAAAATTATCCTTGCCTCCTGTAAATGCTGACTCGAGCTTTTCTATTTTAAGATTCTTTTCTCTCAATTCTTGTTTGAGTAAAGCAATCTCTCTTAGCAACTTGTCACGTTTCTTCTCATCCATTTCTCTTATTTCCTTTAAGCTGTCTATAGAGCTATTAGCCAATTTCACAGCTTGCTCTACAATGCTTGTGGCTCCACTTTTGACACCTTTAGGACCAGCCATCATTCCTGGTGCGGTCACCCTTTCAATGGAGGAGACTTTAACGCCTGAAGCTTTTGGTGGAATAGATTCAGGATGGGAAGATTCACCGAGTGGATTACGTGCCGAAACTACTTGTTGTGAAGGTGCTCTCGGGATACTCTTCCCTGTCTTTGACTCCTTATGTAAATCTACCTATCATTCCCGCTCTTACCTTTTGGTTTCATCGATTATATGATTTGAACTCAGCAATGAGTATATAACCTGACTCGTTTAATTTATGCACTTAGGATAATAGTTTCACTATTATATCTCCATAACACACAATCATTATTAAGGGGTTTTGGGGTTTTGGGGTTTTGGGGTTTTGGGG
>Ga0209737_10003552_pt1 | contig 10871 bp, 9 predicted proteins | sample TergutCu122P3_FD_187284 | JGI IMG/M metagenome (GOLD analysis project Ga0209737, IMG submission 187284) | Cubitermes ugandensis P3 segment gut microbial communities from Kakamega Forest, Kenya - Cu122 P3 (SPAdes) (version 2) | ecosystem: Host-associated > Arthropoda: Insects > Digestive system >...
GCAACTTGTCAGACACCATCTCGGATCTGGTGGTTCGGCGATTACCGAACCTCAGCAACTTTTCCAAACTCGAGTCGAGCGTCTACATGATTCGCAGTCTGGCGCTGTTCGTCTTCAAAGAAGAAACCGCCTCTCCCGAATCGACAAAACACCTCAACGAGATCATCGATTCCCGCAAGAAATACTGGGCCTCTCTCAACGAGAGCATGCAGAAAGTCGAAGCTATTCCCCGGGTAAAGCGGGAAACTCAAGAACTGCACACCAAGCTGGTTGCCGCCCTGGAAGAATATCGCAAGGCCAACGCTCCGCTGGATAGCGCCCTTCAGAAACTGGCTTCAGCCGCAGCTTCCGGGGATTCCACCCGATTCAGCCGCGCGCGCGACGAATATGCAGAAGTCTTTGAGAGGGCGCTCGCCCCCTCGGTAAAACTGCGCGAAACAGTGGGCGAAGTCATTCAGATGCAAGCTTCTCTTGGCGAAAGCGAGGGGCATGTCTCTATCGAACAGTCCAAAACATACACTGCGCTCATCACCGCGCTGCTGATTGGCGGGGTACTGTGCGGCATTTTCATTGGTTTTATCATTCTGCGCGCAGTCCTTCGTCAGATTGGCGGCGAGCCCGCTTATATCCAGTCGATCATGCAAAGCGTCAGTAACGCGGATCTCAGCGTCAAGGTCGATTTACGCCCCGGCGATACAGACAGTGCGCTGCACGCCATTTCCGTCACGATTGCCAAGTTGCGCGACATTGTCGACATCATCAGTTCCAACGCCAGCAAAATCGCTACCGCCAGCGAAGATCTGAGCGCCACCAGCGAGAAAATCGCTGGCGCCAGCGAGAGCCAGTCCCAGTCTGCCGCTTCGATGGCTGCCGCTGTCGAACAGATGACCGTCTCCATCAATCACGTCTCCGGCTCAGCCAATGATGCCAACAAAATGGCGCAGCAATCCGGCGAAGCCGCGCGCGAAGGCGCGGACACCATCCGCTCCGTGGTCGCCGACATCAGCCGCGTAGCGCACGACATTGGAGAGGCCGCGAAAAGCGTGGAAGAGCTCGGAGAACAGTCGCGTGAAATTGCCTCGGTCGTCAACATCATCAAGGAAGTGGCCGACCAGACCAATCTGCTTGCACTCAATGCGGCGATCGAAGCGGCGCGCGCGGGCGAACAGGGCAGAGGTTTCGCCGTGGTTGCCGACGAAGTGCGCAAGCTTGCCGAGCGCACCTCCGCTTCCACCGAGGATATTGCCCGCATCGTGGGCCTGATCGGCAACGGAACCACGCATGCCGTTCAAACCATGCGCCAACAGAGCGAAGGCGTAAAAACCAGCGTCGAACTATCCGAACGTGCGGGCACGATCATCGGGAAAATCAACGACGCCTCGGGTTCGGTGCTCAACGCTGTCTCGGAAATCTCGCTCGCGCTCTCCGAGCAAACCTCGGCCAGCACGGAGATTGCCAAGAGCGTCGAACACATCGCTTCCATGAGCGAAGATAATACTGCTGCTGTGCGCGAAGTCGTCCAGGCGACACACGCCCTCTCCAGCCGCGCCGCGCAACTCCAGGAAACGGTCAACCGCTTCAAGCTCTAGGGAAGTGTAGGGTGCACTTGAAAAACTTCGCCATCTTCGATTCGTAGCGCGGTGAGCGCGCCTCCCCAAACGTAGCCGGAATCGAGGGCGATCAAGCCTTCTTCGCGGTAAAAGCCCAGGGCCGACCAGTGGCCGCAAACGATGGTGTGAGTGCGATTGACGCGATTCGGGAGCGTAAACCAGGGATAAGCGCCTTCCGGGGCTGTGTCTGGAGGGCCTTTGGCGCGCATTACCATGCGGCCTTCGGGCGTACAGAACCGCATCCGCGTGAAAGCGTTGACGATGACCCGCAGGCGGTTCCATCCCTTGAGACTGTTTTCCCAGTGATCCGGGCGACTACCCATGAGGTGCAGGAGAAATTTCTTCGAGTCCTTGCCGGTGAGCGCGCTCTGGACTTCTTCAGCCAGCGCCCGCGCCTTGGGGATTGTCCATTGCGGCAGCAGTCCCGCGTGCACGAGCACGTATTGATCTTCGATATATAGCAGAGGGCGATGGGCAAGCCAATGCAGTAGTTCATCGCAATCCGGCGCGGTCAGAATGTCGTCCAGGCTGCTATTGGCATTGGTTTTTCGGGGTTTGAGCCCCGCGTGGCGCATCAACAGGTAGAGATCGTGATTGCCAAGCACGATGGTGGCGGCTTCTCCAAGGCTGGAAACGAAGCGCAGAACTTCCCGCGATTCCGTGCCGCGATTGACGAGATCGCCGACAAACCAAAGCCGGTCGACGGCGGGATCGAACGCGCACAGATCGAGCAGCCGCCGCAATGCGCTGTAACAGCCTTGTAGGTCGCCTATTGCGTATGTCGCCATGTTCTATACAAGCACGGGTTCCGGTTCCAGTTCCACGCCGAAGCGCTGGCGTACGTCATGGCGGATGTCCGTGGCCAGCCGCAGTACGTCCGCGCCGGTCGCGCCGCCATGGTTGACGAGAACGAGCGCGTGGTGGGCGTAGCAGCCCACCGGGCCAAGACGGCGGCCCTTCCAGCCGCATTGTTCGATCAACCATCCGGCAGCAAGCTTTTCACGACCGTCGGATTGTGGATGATGCGGCAGGGTGGGATACGTTGCGAGTAAATCCGCACATTGTCCGGCTTCAATGACGGGATTTTTGAAGAAACTACCCGCGCTGCCGAGTTCGGCAGGGTCGGGTAGCTTGCGCCGCCGTAACGCGATGACGGCGTTCGATACTTGGTGAGGGGAGGGCGTCTCGAGACCGCTTTCGGCAAGTTCGCGCGCAAGCTCGCCGTAATGGGTGAGGGGTTGCCAGCGGCGCGGCAGGCGAAAGCGCACGGTTGTAATGAGCCAGCGACCGGGCTGGCGCTTGAAAACGCTGTCGCGATAACTGAACTGGCAGGCGGCAAGGTTGAATCGTTTGAGTTCGCCGCTGGCAAGATCGAGCGCATCGAGCGACTCGATCCGTTCGGCGACTTCCAGGCCGTAAGCGCCAATGTTCTGGACGGGGGCGGCGCCGACGGTTCCTGGGATGAGGGAAAGATTTTCGAGCCCCGGCCAACCCTGATCGAGCGTCCAGCAAACGAAATCGTGCCAGTTTTCGCCCGCGCCCGCTTCGATGAGGAGGGCGGTTTCGGTCTCGCCGAGCTTACGCCGACCGGGAATGTCGACTTTGAGGACGGAATCGAGATCCTCGCCACGCAGCACGAGGTTGCTGCCGCCGCCCAGAATCAAATCGGGCATGCCTGTCGGACGGGCAGCGAGGAAAGCGCGCGCCTGTTGTGCTTCTTCTACGGAACGCACGCGCAGCAAATGCTTCGCCCGCGCGGGCAGACCGAAGGTGTTCATCGCCGTCAGGTCGGCGTCAATCTGCGTGCAAAGCATCGATGGCTTGCCGGACGCTGGTGTCGCTCGCGCCGGGGGCCGGCTCGCCCCATTGTTTGTAGTCTTCGCCCTTCTTGAGGCCCGCTACAGCCTGCCCGGCCTCGCGGGCGGAGGTGAAGCCCCGGCTCAGCAAGAGCAAACGGCCCTCCCCGTCAACGAGTTTGAAGTAGAAGAGTCCGTCCGCTTCACGGTATTGCTTGAACTGAGGGCGGGTTTGTGTCTTGGCCTTGTCCGGGGAATTCGTGGATGCCGCAGGGAGGCGGTCGAGCGGACGCAGCCCGGCGGCTTCGCGCAGCCGGGCGATGAAAGGGGCCGCGTATTTGGTGCGCAGTGCCGCCGCGCCACTCTTCAACACTTGTTCGATGCGCGCAGGCTCATCGATCAATTCTTCGTATCGCGCACGCATCGGCGCGATGACCGATTCCAGCTTGTGGAAGAGGGCTTCCTTGGTTTCTCCCCAACTGATTCCCTCGGCAAAACGGATACGCATCGCCTCCGTCTCAGCGGGCGTGGCAAATGCCTGGAAGAGTTGGAACAGTGCGGAACCTTCGGTTTCTTTCGGCTCGCCGGGCGCTTTCGAGTCGGTGATGATGCCGGATACCAGTTTTTTCAATGTGTCGGGGGGGGCAAAGAGCGGAATGATGTTGTCGTAGCTTTTGCTCATTTTCCGCCCGTCCAGCCCCGGCAGGGTGGCGACGGATTCGTCGACCGCCGCTTCGGGTAATACGAAGTGTTCGCCGCCGTAGCGATGATTGAAACTTGCGGCAATGTCGCGCGCCATCTCCAGATGCTGAACCTGATCGCGTCCCACGGGAACTTTGTGCGCGTTGAACATGAGGATGTCGGCGGCCATCAGCACCGGATACATGAACAGCCCCATCGTCACGCCGGCATCCGGCTCTTCCGACTCGGCAATGTTCTTGTCGACGGCGGCCTTGTAAGCGTGCGCGCGGTTGAGCAGCCCCTTGCCGGTTACACAGGCAAGCAGCCAGGCCAGTTCAGTAATCTCGGGAATGTCGGATTGGCGGTAGAACCACACGCGCTCGGGGCGCAGCCCGGCAGCCAGCCAGGTGGCGGCGATTTCCAGCGTGGCGCGTTGTACCTGTTGCGGGTTTCCGGTCTTGATGAGCGCGTGGTAGTCGGAGAGAAAATAGAAGCTCTCGACGCCAGGGCGCTGACTGGCTTCTACCGCCGGGCGAATTGCCGCCGCATAGTTGCCAAGGTGGGGGGTTCCTGAAGGGGTGATACCGGTGAGTACGCGTTGTGTGGTCATGGGTTTCACAATCCGCTCCCGGCATGACCGGGCAATATGGCACGAAAAAAAAGGTTTTCGCCCCCCTCAAAAGAAGAGAAGGTCTAAACCAAGTTCTATTTTTGGAATAGAATCATGCATTTTAGCGCTAAACGTGTGAGAAGAGAATCCAGCGCATGGAACACAACATCAACCTGATTACGACCATTACCGCTGGTTTTGGTATCGCCCTGGGGCTGGGTTTTATTGCCGAGCGCCTGCGCGTGCCTGCGCTAGTGGGCTATTTGCTTACGGGCATCATCATCGGGCCGGAAACGCCGGGCTTCGTAGCTGATTCGGATATTGCCGGCCAGCTCGCGGAACTTGGCGTGATCTTGTTGATGTTTGGGGTAGGGCTGCATTTTTCGCTCGGCGATTTGATGTCAGTCAAGCGCATCGCCGTGCCGGGCGCCGTCGCACAGATGGGTGTGGCAACGATCCTGGGCATGATGCTCTCGGAGCTATGGGGATGGGATCATGGCTCCGCCTTCGTGTTTGGATTATCTCTGTCCTGCGCCAGCACGGTGGTGCTGCTCAAAGCGCTGGAGGTGCGGGGCGAACTGGAGACCATGAACGGGCGCATCGCGGTGGGCTGGCTGATCGTGGAAGATCTGGCCACGGTGGTGGCGCTGGTGTTGCTACCGCCCTTCGCAAAAATGTATCTCAGCAGCAGCGGCGCCGACCTGGGGAGCGTGCAGGGTTCGGTCTGGGCAACGCTCGGACAGACGATGCTGTACGTGATGTCTTTCATCTTTCTGATGCTGGCGGCGGGCCGTCGGGCCATTCCCTGGCTGTTGTGGCAGGTGGCGCGCACCGGCTCGCGCGAGCTCTTCACGCTGGCGGTCATCGCTATTGCCATTGGCATCGCTTATATCGCAGAGATGTTGTTCAAATCTTTTGCCCTCGGCGCATTCTTTGCGGGCATGGTGATGCGGGAATCGAAACTCAGCCACCGCGCGGCCGATGAGTCCCTGCCTTTCCGCGACGCTTTCTCCGTATTGTTTTTCGTTTCGGTAGGCATGTTGTTCCAGCCCATGATTCTGGTGGATGCACCGTTCAAAACCCTTGCGGTGGTCGGAGTCATCGTTCTGGGCAAGACGCTGATCGCTGCGATGCTGGTGCTGGCATTCCGCTATCCGATGAATACGGCGCTGATGGTTTCCGCCAGTCTGGCGCAGATCGGCGAATTCTCTTTCATTCTCGCCGGGCTGAGCGTCAGTCTGGGACTGATGACCTCGGAAGGTCAAAGCCTGGTCATGGCCGGCGCCCTGATTTCCATCGCGTTGAATCCGGTGATGTTCATGGCGGTTGGCCCGTTGAAGCGCTGGCTGCTGACCCGGTTCGAGTTTGCGCGCAAACTCGAACAGCGCGAAGAACCTTACGCTCAGTTGCCGATGACGACCGACCGCAAATACCTGGAAGGCCAGGTCGTGCTGGCGGGCTATGGCAAGGTGGGGCAGCGCATTGCCCAAGCGCTTGCGCAGCGCAACATCCCTTATGTGGTGGTAGAACAAAACCGCGAATGCGTGGAAGATCTGCGCAAGCGGGGATCCGCCGCCGTCTATGGCGATGCGGTCGATCCTGCCGTGCTGATCCAGGCTCACATTGCCAACGCCGCCATGCTGGTGGTGGCCACACCTTCTTTGCAGGATATACACATGATGGCCGAGACTGCGCGTACGTTGAACCCGAACATCGAAATCGTCGTGCGCACGCACAGCGACGAAGAATCGCGTTTGCTGCGTGACGAGGGGATCGGCGTCATCTTCTATGATGAAGAAGAGCTTGCCAAGAGCATGAGTAACCATGTCGTCGAGCGCTTCCGGCCCGTAGATCACAACAGCGAGCCTCATCTTGCATGAAGCCCTCCCATTCTGCTCTCGCCCTCGATTTCGCCGCGCTCGCGACGGAGTTGGGGCCGCTCGCGACAGCGTTTGATATTCACTGGGTGGAGGAGTGTACCTCCACCAATTCCGTCTTGCTGGAGGCCCCTCCCAGGCGCGATAAGCGAGCGCATGTGCTCGTCGCCCTGCGGCAAAGCGCCGGGCGCGGGCGACGCGGGCGGCAATGGCTGTCCTGGCCAGGCGCGAGTCTGACCTTCTCGGTGCAGTGGCGTTTTGCGCTGGAGATGTCTGATCTCAGCGGATTGTCTCTGGCGGTGGGTTTGGCCTTGGCGCGCGCGCTCGAAAGACTCGGCCTGATCGCTGTGTCGCTCAAGTGGCCCAACGACGTGCTCGTGCATGGCGCGAAACTTGCTGGCATATTGGTGGATGTGTGGCCAGAACGCGCTCGCATGCTCGCTGCGGTCATCGGTATCGGTCTGAACCTGCGCCTGCCTGCGGATGTCGTGATTCCTGGCCAGGAGGGCGACGTGACCGATCTGGCCCGTGAACTAGGTAAAATGCCCACGCGCGAGACGCTGCTTGCCATCATTTTGTCCGAGCTTCATCCCATGCTTACGATCTACGCCGACACGGGCTTTGGCCTGCTGCGCAATGCCTGGCAGCAGCGCAACGCTTTTGCCGATTTGCCGGTGCGAGTGAGCGGCGAAGGGCTGGATGTGACCGGAATTTGCCTGGGCGTAGACGAAGAAGGCGCCTTGCTCGTGCGCAACGAGAAAGGGATCCACCGCCTGTACGCGGGCGATGTTTCTTTGCGATCTGCGTCATGATACTACTCATCGATGCAGGCAACAGCCGGATCAAATGGCGCTTGGCGGGCGAGAACGTCCACGCATCGGGCGCAGGCACGCATGAAGCGCCCAATGATCTGGCAATCTGCATCGAAACGCCGGGTATCACGCGGGTATTGGGCTGCAATGTGGCAGGTCTTGCCAAAGGTGAAGCCCTGGCGGCAATCGTCGCCCGGCGAGGTCTCACGCTGGAGTGGATCAGTTCTGGCGCGCAACGTTGTGATGTTCGAAACATGTACACGCATCCCGCGCGGCTCGGTGCTGATCGCTGGGCCGCCCTGATTGGCGCGCGCGGCTATCATCGTTCCAAGGATATTTTGGTCGTGATGGCCGGAACGGCGACCACATTGGACATTCTGTGCGCCGACGGTCGTTTCATTGGCGGCCATATCCTGCCCGGCGTAGAACTGATGCGACAGGCACTTCGCTACGGCACGGCGCAGTTGTCGCCCACAGGAGGGCGCTACCGCAACCATCCGCGCGACACCGCCGACGCTATCGTTTCAGGCTGTCTCGATGCGCAGGCAGGCGCCATCGAGCGCGTTTTCCGCCGCATAGACACTCCTGGCGCTGTCTGTCTGCTGAGCGGCGGCAGCGCAGATGAAATTGAACCTTTGCTTGGCATTCCTTTCCAGAGAGTCGAGAATCTCGTTCTCGACGGCTTACACCGGATTGCGCGTGCCGCTTGATATTTATATGCCATGACTACGACACGTTTCTTATTTATTGTTTTTGCACTGCTCAATATCCTGTTTTTTGCCGCTGCGCGCGGCTGGCTCGATTTCAGTTCATCGGGATCGACTGCCCGGGGTTCCATCGAGCTCTATCCAGAGCGGATCAAAATACTTGGCCAGACGCCTTTGCCGGAAACCGAGCAGGCCGATCTCCAGGCAACGCCCGCGCCTCCCCCGCCAGTGCCGGAGTCGCCGCCGGTCTGTCTGGCATGGTCTGGCCTGAGCGCCGCCCAGAACACCAAACTGATCTCGCTGTTTTCCGCAGCGGGGATTCGGGCTGTTGCACGGGACATTCAGAGCGCAACCTCATGGCGGGTGCGCATTCCGCCTCTGCCGACCCGTGAAGCGGCTGAAATTCTGGCGGACAACATGGCCGCGCTGGGCGTAGAAAAAAGCACTGTTCGGATCGAAGAAGCAGGAAGCAATGGATTTTCGATTGTTTTCGGCGAGGCGTTCAGGACCCGGCAAAGCGCCGAACGCTATCTCGACACGGTAAAAGCCAAGGGCGTACACAATGCCAGCCTCGAGGCCCGCAACGCATCCGAACGCCGGGTGGAGGCCACCGTCAGCATACAGAAAGTCGACTCCGTGCTGGAGGGACAACCTTTTGCCAAACGCCATAAACCCTGTTCATCATGAGTAGCCTTGCGCTGAAAATCGGTTTGACCGGCGGTCTTGGCAGCGGCAAGAGTACGGTGGCGGCGCGCTTGGCCAGTCACGGCATCGAGCTGATCGATACGGATGCGATCGCCCGCGAACTGGCCGCGCCTGGCGGCGTAGCGATTCCTGCGCTACGCGCCGTTTTCGGCGAGTCGGTCATTGCCGCTGACGGAGGATTGAATCGCGCCAGCATGCGTGCGCTGGTTTTCGCCGATCCGGCGGCGCGCGTACGTCTCGAAGGAATCCTGCATCCGCTGATCGAAGTGGAGAGCTTGCGCCGCTCAGCCGCGGCGCGCAGCCCTTACATCATCATCGACATTCCCCTGCTGGCTGAAAGGGTCCACTGGCGCGAACATTGCGACCGTGTATGCGTCGTCGATTGTCCGCTTGAACTACAAATTGCCAGAGTTGCCGCACGCGACGGACATTCGCGCGATGAAATCGAAGCCATTCTCGCGGCTCAGACTCGCCGCGAAGCGAGGCTTGCCATTGCCGATGACGTCATTGACAACAGCGGTACACTGGAAAATCTCCTGGCGCAGGTTGACGCCTTGCACGCCCGCTATCTCGCCTTTGCCGCCGCCATGCCCGCCGCGAGTCGGACAGCATGAACATGAATTCGCCTTCACAAATAGCGTGCTATTATCCGCCCGTTAAGCTATTCATCTCCGGAAAACGCGCGTGATTACCTACGAATACCCCTTCAGCGAGCGCATACGCACCTTCCTGCGCCTGGAAGATTTGCTCCAGAGAAGCGTCCATTTCCGCAACAGCGACGATCCGATGCACCACCACATCGCCATTCTCGCCATGTTTGAAACCATCGAGGTTGCCGGGCGCGCCGACCTCAAAATCGACCTTGTGCAAGAACTCGAACGGCAGCGCCAGATATTGCTCTCGTTCCGTGATAACCCGAACATTTCCGAAGAAGCGCTGCGCGATGCGCTCAAAGAAATCGAGCAAACCTCATCGAACCTGCTGGCGATGACAGGCCGTTTCGGTCAGCACCTACGCGAAAACGAATGGCTGACGAGCATCCGCAACCGCGCCTCCATCCCGGGTGGCGCGTGTGAATTTGATTTACCTTCCTACCACTATTGGCTCAACCGCGATGCGCAAAGCCGTCACCGCGACCTCGACTCCTGGGTCAAACCGATGAAACCCATCGAAGAAGCGCTGGCCATCGTATTGCGGCTGTTGCGTTCGAGTGGGCGGGTGGAGTCGCAAGTTGCGCGGGCGGGAACATTCCAGATGCCCATGAGCGGCAGCACTGCGCAGATGATTCGCATTCACATTGCCCCCACTGAAGTGGCCGTGCCCGAAATCAGCGCAAACAAGTACGCGCTCAACATTCGTTTCATGTTGCCCGAAACCCAGGTTCGGCCTCGTCCGCTTGAGCGTGATCTGCCGTTTGAACTCACTTTCTGCGGACTGTGAACGCCTCCTCTGACGCGCCGGGGGCTGAGAAGCGCCTCGTGCGCTGTCCGCGCTGTCGCAAAGAAATCGAATGGTGCGTAGAGAATCCGCATCGTCCCTTCTGCTCGGCGCGCTGCAAGCAGATCGACTTGGGTGCCTGGGCATCTGAAGAGTACCAGATAGCAGGCTCAGCAGAGGGCCAAGAAACTGACCCAAGAGGCAGAGTTTATTCTGATTGAGTGTCTTGCCTTAGAGGCAAGGGACGGGCTTCTATCCTTGCTGCGAAGACGCCGTCCGTAACGTATTGATAATTAATAGAAATTCATTGAGTTTTCAGCTTTTTAGATGCCTTTATCCCGCTTAAAACAGCGAATAACTCCCCGAATCAGACACCGTGACGCCCGACTCTGAAATGACATACGTGTGGAATGAGGGCAACAAAGCCCCTTCTGTCACGAGATGAGAGACTCGGACAGGAATTTTGTTAGCGTAGCTAGGTGCAAAATTGCATACTTGACGCCAGAATTCAATCCTGATAGAGTGCCGGCGTGAGTTTTTTTGCTTGACACTTCATTTTTTTACTGCTGCTTTTTTGCCTGTCCGCTAAGAATCAGCCGAAGATCTTCGCAGCAAGGATAGCTGCGAAGGCACAAC
>Ga0209737_10003553_pt1 | contig 10870 bp, 16 predicted proteins | sample TergutCu122P3_FD_187284 | JGI IMG/M metagenome (GOLD analysis project Ga0209737, IMG submission 187284) | Cubitermes ugandensis P3 segment gut microbial communities from Kakamega Forest, Kenya - Cu122 P3 (SPAdes) (version 2) | ecosystem: Host-associated > Arthropoda: Insects > Digestive system...
GCTTTTTGCCGATGGCGTGGAGCTAAGGTTTTCCCCGTCAAAATACAATTGCATCCTCGACTATGATACGCCTGCCGTAAGTATCAGCGCTCAGACTACAGGAGGGGTTTTTAAGGTCAAAGGTACGCCAGCGGTAATACAAGAAGGGCGTGCGATAACCGGGGAACAGGCATATAACCTCAAAGAGATGTACGGCAACAACCTGCTCGGTATGCGTGACGCTCCCGGCCTTTCTGAGGTGCTGTACGGCCGCCTGGCAGAGAAGACAAAAGAAACAGCGATCAACTACCGCGGCTATCCATATCTTGAGCTCGGCGACGCGCTTGGCGTCTTTTTACCGGAGACAGGACTGCTCCCGCCTCAAATAATCACAGAGCTTAAGCTTGACATGATAAGCGGCGGGATGGCCGGACAGATAAAGACAAAGGAGGCATAGATAGATGGAAGACCTTAGTACACTAATTTGGAAAAAAGACTGGACACCACTCGATAACTACGGGTATGTGCCCGGGGAGGCTGCGCCGCCGATCAACAGGCTGTCGGAAAACTACCAACAGATCTATGAGTGGTTAGTCAAATACGGAGGTGGAGCTGGTCCGGGGTATGAGCCACTAGGGATACTTGGGGCGACGACGATACCGTTTGCAGAGCTGCTCAACAGGGTAGAAAACGATCTTGAAGCATTGCGCGCGGTAGAAGTATCAGGATGGCTGCCAGGAAGGATATGGGCGGCTATGGATCCGGCGCCGACGTATCAGGATATAAACCGGTGGGAACAGAACGGGAAAACAATAGCAGAGGCACTAATGAGGGTCCCGCAAGCATGGCAGTACTGCGGTATGGAAAGAACAGGAGGTATTTAGACGTATGGAAGACAGACAGCCGAAACTTAACGGCCGGAACCAAAAAGTTAAATTTGATCTGGCAGGGGTCAACTCATGGGCGGACTTTGCGGCAAAAAACGCAGCGGGGACACTCAGAGCAGACGTGATTGTAAATACTGACCCGAATGATGGCGCCACGGTACAAGGGACGCCGCTGAGCAAGCAAACATTACTCTCGAATGCGACAGTACAGCTACTCGAGCTTACGGGTCCAGATCCGACAGTCGATGAAGCCCTAATGAAACTAGCAGAGGAGGGCGCCGGCGGCGAACAGGCCTATAAAATCACGCTCTTGTCCACCGGCTGGTCAGGCGATACATATGCCGTCACAAACAGCGCAATCCTGCCTCCGGCTGAGTGCGAAGTATACCCGCGAAGCGACCCGACCGCGCCACCGGGCGATATAACCGCCGTGGATAATGCGATTTTATGGACAGAGTCGCACACACAGGCAGGGCAGGTCGTGTTTAAGGCGTACGGCACAAAGCCAACTCAGACGGTACAGGCGCTACTGATGGTTAAGAAATTCAAGATCAAAGTGTAGAAAGGAGTGATTCAATTGACACAAACATTACGCAGGGCCGTTATCGGCCTATTTTTATGGCTACTCAAAGCCTGTGGGCTTTTTGTAGACTCGGGTGACGGAACGGGGTATATCATAAACCCGATGTTTATGCAGACCGGAACGGTCGCCAGTGCAATCACCGTTCCCGTCAGAGGTATATCGACAACTACAATCACGTTTCCGGTGGCATTCGGCAATACTCCGCTTCTTATTAGCAGTCGAGCCGGGCAGTATTCAGTTTTTGAGACAGGAAGTAGAGGTGTAAGTGCGACACAGGGAGTAATAAGTTATGGAAATATCGAGGGGACATCAATGACGGTTCCGGCGAATACGGTGAGATGGTTCGCAATCGACCCGCTGTTTGTTTTCAACAAACAGTTGTTCGGGGGGGGGGTAAGGTATTTAAGAGGCGTACTGGCCGCCTGGGGTGGCTGGTATGGTAAAGATAATCAGATACATGCTCGACCGGATATCGCGTCTGTGGGAGTGCGTGAGCGCACTGGTGGACATCGCAAATGCGAGTGCGGCAACAACGACGGTGTTGACAATAAACGACAGCAGTCCATCTGGATCGACAACAGTCTGGACGGCTCCAAAGGATGGGCGCATCGACTTTTCGGTCACATGCCATCCCTCTACGGTCAACTGTCGTGCGCTGCTCTACATCAACGGTACTCTAGTATATACGGTAATCGCTCCGCCGGGGCAGACAAAGATAGAATCTCGAGATGTTACGGTAGGCACATACATGTATATACAAAACGGACAAGTCGCGGGTCAATATGCGCCTGCCCATCCCGCCACAGTAAAATTTACGCCGAAGTTGCTCGCGCTTTAGCCTTCCCGCCGCTCTCCGCAAAGGGGGTGGCGTGATGGTAAGGATGATTAAGAAGCTGACCGATTTGGTCACGAAGCTCTTTGGGAGTGACAGCATAAATCCGAAATTTATGCAAACTGGAATTATTACGATCCCATCGATACCGGAAAATGGAGGCGCGAACGTAACGTTAACGTTTCCTGTAGCTTTCGATAATCCGCCGGCAGTGATGCTCACGGGAGTATCGGCTGTTGACACCAATACTAGCGCATACAGTCTACGTGTGCCAAGCACGAGTAAAACAGCAGCGACGATCCGCGGCCTGACGCATCATGGCACGGGGTATACAAGCGTGCAAGTTCGTTGGCTCGCGATCGATCCATATTTTGATAGCGTGACTATTTCGCCGCCTAGTACTTCCGGCGATGGCATAAAAACGATCATAAAAGAGATTAGCATGGGGGCGCTGGTAAACGAAGGTCGTAAGACGCTCGCGCACGGACTGACATCGGCACAACTCGCAAAAGTCATAAGGGTATATGCAAAAGCTAGTTTTGGTAACGGAGAAGTATTGTTTTTACCGAGCATACACCCATCGATATATAACTATCACGCGACAGTAGGCTATACAACACAAAACGTTTTTATACAGTGTTATGGCAACTTTACATCGGTGACAGCAACCGCTTTTATCGAATATGAAGTAAATTAACAAACTTAGCGCCCTTCGGGGCGTTTTTATTTTGGAAGGAGAAAGATATGACAATACGGATATCATCAAACGCGGGGCACAGCAATCCTCCGTGGCCGCCTAATGATCCTGGCGCGTGTAGCGCAGGTAACGTGCGAAAAGAAGCCGAGATAGCCAGACGGATAAACCCTGAGTTTATTGCAGAAGGGAACCGGCGCGGTTACTCCATGCATGACAGTACTCAATCCAATGGTGCGACGTCTGGGCAAGCGAGTGCGGCAAATAATTTCGGAGCGGTTTTAGCGGTTTCCCATCATCTTAATGCGCCGTCTACTGGCACAGGGATTGAAGTCTTCCATCATCCAAATACCACGGCGAAAAACAAGGCCTTGGCGGCGCGGCTGTCAGCGGCTCTTGCGGCCCATTACGGTCTACATAACCGTGGCGCGAAGCCGTTTGCGTGGAACTTTCTTGTTGTGACAAACATGCCGGCGCTGATCATCGAGCATGGCTTTGTCGGAAACGACGGCGACATGGCAAAAGTACTTCCGAAGATCGATAGTGCTGTAAAAATTATGTGGGATGAGATAGCAAAAGACTATCCATTATCATCACAGCCGCCGGCGCCGCCGCCAGTGGACGAACAGATATACAGGGTGCGTAAATCATGGACCGATGTTGCATCGCAGATCGGCGCGTACAAGGTACTGGAAAACGCTATTGTCATGGCAGATGCGAATCCTGGATATAAAGTCTTTGACGAGCAGGGCAAAGTCGTCTATGAACCATCAGCCGGTCCGGTACAACCTCCCACGGGCGCAGAGCCGATCATGGGCAAGGCAGCCATATCCGCCGAGGCAATGACGGCGTTCACCAGGCGCAATAACGTGGGCTTCAATCCTGAGATCGCAGCGCAGTTTATTCGCCAAGGCGAGATATACGGGGTGCGTGGGGATGTGGCTTTCTGCCAAGCTATCCACGAAACCGGTTGGTTTAAGTACGGTGGCGATGTAAACGCGAACCAGAACAATTTCGGCGGTATCGGCGCGACGGGGAATGGGAATCAGGGCAATGTTTTTCCGACAATCGAGATAGGCGCAAAGGCTCATATACAGCATCTCTTTGCGTATGCATCAAAGGATCCGCTGCCGGCAGGGGAAGCTATCGTCGATCCTCGTTTCGGGTTTGTAACGCGGGGCGTCGCGCCGAACTGGGTTGACCTCAACGGCCGTTGGGCCGTTCCGGGCACGACTTACGGTCAGGCAATACTTAAGATATATGGCGACTTGATAGCATATGCAGCCACATTTAAGCCTGATCCTCCAGTAGTAGAGCCGCCAGTACATGTATGCCCGGATCCGCGAGAGTCAGAAGAGTACATCAAGCTGTTCGCAGAATACCAAAAGTCGTTGAACGAAACCGAAGACATAACGTCCGAGTACCTTACGCTCGCAGATAAGTACGATGAGGTATACGCAGAGTTGAATAAAATCCTTGCAGGGATGAAGTAGAAAGGAAAACGTCATGTACCCGTTTGGAGATAAACAGTATCAATTTTTAAAGTGGCTTTCAATGGTCGCTTTGCCCGCGCTTGCTGCATTCGTGGGCGCGCTCGGTCTTGCGCTGGGCTGGGAGATAGTAGCAACAGTCGTCACGATCATAGCCGCAGCCGGGGCTTTTGTAGGCGCTCTGGTCGGGGTGTCAAACGCGACCTATACCGCAGCTAAAAAATACACAGACGAGCTAAAAGGTGGCGAGAAATGACACGCCTCTATAACTGGTTCGACCATGCCCTGAAAGGCAGAAAGATACTTCTGTTCCTCGTCACGGCTGCGGTGGCGCTTGCGTACCTGATATTTTTTCAGAGCATTTTGGAAGAATTCGAACGCGTTAAATTAAACGAGAAGATCTACGATATCGACCGCGCCGTGAATATCATCGCGGACGGCATCAAGTATGACGCGGTGCACATGCCTCACGAAGTATGGGAACAAAACCGGGAGTACCTTGACGCAAAGATAGCCCTGGGCGTAAGCGAGATCGATAAAGGCTATGCGATACTTGCAAGGCTCTATAAAGGGAAAGAACTTGAGAAAATATCAACTGCGACGCATACCTTTGACGAGCCGTTTGACCCGCTTGCCTACCCGGACTTCGTGGCCGAGGTCATGTCAAAGTTTAATGTCGCCGGAAGCTATGCGTACACCGTGACATGGTACGGCGCCGGCGACGGCGGCCATGACCTGCACATGCGTTACCGCTGGGTGCCGGTCATAGACCATGTTGACGACCCATACTTAATAGTTTTTGGCGTGTCCAAATACAGCATACAAACATCGATACAAGCGTGGCTTACCGTCGGCATCATTATTTTTGGGGTGTATATAGTCGTGGTCACGCTTGCGCTGATCGGCTACATCCTGTACATAATCGACCGCAGGAAGGAGCCGGGGAGTGCATATACTGACCTTTGATGACCTTATGCCGACCGTGATAGGCATGGTGATCGCGCTTTTCGGGGGCGTGGCACAACTCGTTCATTTTACACCCAAAACAAAAAAGATAACCTTGCGAGCCTTTATAGCCGGGAGTTTCATATCAACGTTTACAGGTTTCGTCGTGTATTACTTTCTCGTTGATTCGCAGCTTACGCCGGCGCAGTTGATAGTGGCAATCGCGATAGGGGGCTACACCGCGCCTGCAATGCTCAACGGCATAGCATTGACGTTAAAGCACGTCGGCGAGAGCATGAAGCCTCCGGAGCCAAGAAAATAAAACCTATACCGCGCATCTGCTACGGTGCGCGGCTATATTTTTGATCATGGTAACTGCGGGCAAAACGTGGGCAAGAACCCAAAACCGTTGGAATAGCGCGAGAGAAATAACCCTCTCACGGCTGAATCCGGGGTTCGATCCCCCGTGGGGTCACCAAGTTGAAAAGCCTTGGAAATCCGCCAATTTCAACGGGTTTCGGGGTTTTTTGTTTTTCTGGACGACTAAAAATCTCTCGCAAAATACCCCATCATACCCCATCAAAACCCGTTATCCGGTGGGCAGCCCACACTTTTCCCACACTATTTTCCATCGATTTTCTCCTTCGCAAACGCGATCATTTCCGGCATCAGGTCTATATACCTGTTAGTTATTTTTGACGTCGCGTGACCCATAAGCAGCTTCACGATATCTATCGGGATACCTTTTGCGATCATGTCGCCGGCGTAGTTGTGGCGGAGGCAGTACAACTCAAGGTCCTCGGCTAGGACAAAAGGCGCTTTGATTTCATTCCTGTATACGTTCCCGCCGGCATGGATGTGTATGTCGCGCTTCAGGGCCTGCCACATCTTCGTCCGCTTCGTGCGGGTAGTCGGCCGGCCGTAGTAGTTTTGCACAAGCAGCTCAAAAGGTTTTTTACTGTGCTTCCTCGCCCATGGGAGCAGGCTCGCCGGGATAGGCACGTCCCGTGTGGCGTTTTTCGACTTCGTGCCCAGGACATGCAGGGTTTGCTTTTTCAGGTCAAAATGGCATCCTTGGACGCTGCCGGCCTCGCCTGGGCGGAGTCCGAAGCGGTGGATGAGGATGATGTAGTTCTCGTACCTTTCCCCGAGGCGTTTTGCGCTGTCATACAAGTACTTAAGCTCTGCTGCTGTTGCCGGACGGAGTTCGCCGTCGGGTTTTGAGTCTTTAGGCATGCGGGTGTCTTTTGCACGCGGCGCCGGGTTTTTCAGCATAAGATCCTCATCGACAGCGATATCAAATGCGCTGCGCATCAAACTCATGATTTTGCGGATATAGTCGTGCGAATACCCTTTTAGGCTAGTCAGGACACCGTTGCAGGCGCGCGGGGTCACGTCTTTGAGGAGATAGTCGCCGATAACGCCCGTGATCCTATTAGCGCGTGTCTTATATGACCCGTACTTCTGGGCTGTGACATACGGCTCTACGTACACCTCGAGGTACTCAGTGAGCCATTTTTCGACCGTCGAGTTGCGCGTGATCTTTTTTACGGGGTTTTCGAGCTGGTACTTTTTGATGGCGATGGCTGCAGCCAGTTCTTCCGCTGTGTCGGCCTCCAGAAAATAGCGTTTGCCGTCATAAGTGATAGATTTCCTGTGTGGTTTGTGTCTTCCCATAATAAAATACCGTCCTTTCCTTGATTTTTCAGGGCCGGAACGGTATACTTACCGTGTGTTTCTGGGCGGTCTCGTGCCGTCCCGGCCTATACGTTCGCTCTACCTTGCCGGGTAGGGCGTTCGTTTTTATCTACTGTGGTCTGTTTTCTTCCTGGTACAATATCTTGTGTTTTGCTCCTTTTGTTTAGTATTTTGATATTTTTTATTAGTATATTAATAAAAAATATTCAATTTGTTATGATTAAGCCCTGCTTTTTGTGGTATATTTCACGTATCACGACGCGGGGATGTACCAAACGGAGAAATACCTAAGGCGAACCCGCATTTTTGTGTGCGATTTTCTTTTTTATATCAGGTCTGTCTAAAAAATCGCGATATATATCAGGTATTTGCTTATAGAGCGAAGACATATTGCTTCGCCCCGGTACAAGCAATATTGCAAAACGCTGTTCTTGGATTAAAAATTTTACCATACGCGAGTAGTCACCGTCGCCTGATACAAGGATAACCTTATCCATGTCAGTGTGTACAACAGCCCCTAGATACATATTTCTCATTATGTGAAAGACGATATCCGTGTCAACATTTCCCTTTTTTCTTCCGATCATTGTATTGTGGTGTTCGCGGAACCGAAGAATATACCCAGCTTTTTGGATTGCCGTGTACATATCTTCTTTTTCGGGAAGCCTGTAGCCTAAAAAATAATAAGCATATGCAACACTATATTTATCTTTCAAGTAAATACGAAGCCTTGCAAGGTCAACCTCCCAAGGGTTATCTGCTTTTGTTGTGCCGAGGAAAAGATTCTGCCCATCAATAAAAGCTTGGTTTTCACGCTCTCTTGTCATTTTTCTATTTCACTTTCCTCCTTATTTCTACGACGACCCCAAGCACCACGACCGGGTCGTCAATCCTGAAGGCTTAACGGTAAAGTACCGCTATAACGAATATTTGCTTCGGACCATCCTCCGGTTTTGCGCTTTCTAAGGATAAAACTAGCGGGTATCTCATTTGAAAGCATGCCAGGTGAATAATAGTTATTAATCTCCGGTACAACGTCTGGTTTCGTGTAACCGATTACCAAACCGTTTGCTTCTGCCCTATATCGCTGTTGTACTGTATCTTTCTGTATTGTTTCTAAAACTAGCTTTCCTGTTGGGTATGGAATCCCTTCCTGGAGTATTCGGTCAATGTTATTCTTGCATAGGCTGTTTTGCGATAGGTTAACGTGTATTTTTATTTGGTACTGTAGAGGGAGAAATAATACAAGATGGTATATTCCATCCGCATCAATACTGATCCGGCCTCCTACGGATACAACCAAATCATCAACCATGGAGTAGAGCGCGGGGTTCAAACGCCGCCACTCTGGGTGAATATACCCTAGCCAACCTGCCTGTGTAGTTTCCGTATTTTGATAAAGGTTGACATTGATGCCGCCTGGAGCAACCCTTAAATACGCCATCTCGGACCAAAGACCTTTTTTTTGATCATCGCTCAAGGGGGTAAGTGTAAACCAGTTATTGGTCCGCGCAGTCCACAGTTGGTATTGAGTCTCTCTTGTTCCAAGCACCTCGAAGGAGTATTCCCCCATAGGTATATAGGCAAACGGTTTTAGTTCAGTTCGTTTTTTAATCAAACGCATCATATCTACCTATAACCCTTCCGAGTATCTCAACGTCACGCGCCGGATAACGCTGTTCCACGTGATTGACATTATCCGGGCGCAATACGACCTCTCCCCCGTACTGGTAGTAGCGTTTTACTGTCGCATCGTCACCATTTATCAGTGCTACCACGATACACCCGTTGCTGATTTCTGTATTTTGCTGCACGTATACCATGCTGCCGTCGCATAACGTCGGCCACATCGATTCGCCGTGTATGATCAGGCAGTAATCGACCCGCTCATCTTCGACGCCTCTGTATCCCTCGATATACTCATCCGCAAAAATCGGCATACCTGCCGCGATACGACCGAGTATAGGGACGCGCTTCTTAAACTCCGGCTTGAAACCGCCCGCGTCGTAGGGTATGTCGTGTGAATCCTTTATCAAGACCAGCGGCGAGATTTTTAAAATGTTCGCTAACGCAGCTAATCGGCTTCGCCTTATATCATCGATTTGTCCTGACTCCCAGCGAGACACCGTTGCCTCGCTTACGCCTACCGCTTGAGCAACCTCCGCCATTGTTAACCTTAGTTCAATTCTTCTTTTTTTAATATAGTCGTTAATTTCCACACTGAACCTCATCTTATGAAATTATACTACCAAATTGCATTATTGCAAGAAATATTTATTTTATCGCAATAAAAAATTACGTTTACGTATTGACAAGCCTATGAGATGGTTGTATATTTAACTTACGTTAACGCAAGTCAAACAAGCAGTTGGGGGGAAAAGTATGGATTTTCAAGCTAATAAACTTAAAGGTCGCATAGTCGCCGAAGGTATTACAGTCGCAGACCTCTCTGTAAAAATCGGGATAAACCCGGCGACTTTCTCTCGAAAGATTGCTGCAAACGGTGATTTTTCACGCAGAGAACTACAAAACATAAAAAACGTATTAAGTTTGTCAGATGATGACTTCATGAGTATTTTTTTTAGCGGCTCGCTTACGTAAACGTAAGCACCGGGCTGTGATTTGAGTCGAAAGGAAAAAACGAAATGCTTTTAGAGGAAATGCAAGCTTTGTGTAACAGGGAAGATATCTCGCAAGAAGAACTTGACGCGATACATCCAATTTACTGCATGCTCGGGTTCGACAAAGCCGTTTTCTGCAAGCTCGTTAATGCGATCGGGCTTGCGGCCTGGCTTGCTGCTGAAAACCGGTGGTCAAGGCTTGATAAAGCCGCCCAGTTGCTTTTTTACGCAGTCAGCATCTGCTACGCCGAGCGCTTTTGTGTGTCATTGTACAAACTCACTACAACTTGCTTCTTGGCAGGGCGCTTCACTTATGCGGTTCAAGGTTCCGCACAACATGCTGCCTCTTGCATCGGCTCTGGCTTACGCCAGATCGGGAACAGGCAGATTCAAAAGGGTGCTCAAATGACCACCGCCTTTCTACTGCCTGTTGGCAGTAATGAAATTATAACACTGTTTTAAATTCGATACAGGAGAAAACAATGTTCGGAGATTTAGTACGAGAAGAGCGTAAAAAGCGTGGCCTGTCGTGCAGGCAGCTAGCAGGCCTTGCCGGAGTTAGCCATGTGACTGTTTACAGGTGGGAGACAGGCCGGGGCGGCGGAGTGAGTCTTTACAGCGCAATCATGATACTTAAAGCCCTTGGGCTCAAATTGACAATAACAGCGGACGTATAGGAGAACACAAAATGCAATCGAGAGCTGAATGGATGAGGGAGATCGACATGCTCCTCACGGGCACGGAGCACGAGCGGTTCGCCCGAGCGAAGACATTGAACGTCGCGGCAACGGCGTTCGTCCTGGGCGTACCTGCGGGGCAGGCAGGGCGCATTATGCGTGATGCCGGATACAAAGGCGGCAAGGCTGGAAAAAGCCTTTTGTTTGACAAATCAAGCGTCTATGATGCCGCAAAACAAAAGGGATTTTTATCTTAAGAGGAGGAAACACAATATGAAGATGGACAAAGACTGCAGCGGGTGCCTCAAACACGACGTCTGCGCCTACAAATCATTTATCGACATCGTAATTGACACGCACGACCTTTATAACTTCGCGCCTTTCACCGTACATTGCAGCGCGTACATTGCCGGTGGCGGGATCCCGGAAAAGGCGAAGCCTCCCGTGAAAACGGGGGGGGGGGT
>Ga0209737_10003554_pt1 | contig 10868 bp, 6 predicted proteins | sample TergutCu122P3_FD_187284 | JGI IMG/M metagenome (GOLD analysis project Ga0209737, IMG submission 187284) | Cubitermes ugandensis P3 segment gut microbial communities from Kakamega Forest, Kenya - Cu122 P3 (SPAdes) (version 2) | ecosystem: Host-associated > Arthropoda: Insects > Digestive system >...
TTAAACGCCTTATTGTCTTTGCATAAGGAACAACCCAACGCAGCCAATACAACAACCCCAATGCCCCATACTCTTTTAACACGCGTGAATTTCATGAACCTCCTTCGCCTTTTCTCAAGACTTCGGAAGATAGCACCCTTGGACCCACTTTTCAAATTCTGCATTCAAGTCTTGAGTGCTCAAATAATGCAAATTCCGCAGCAAGGTGTTGCAGCTCGTCCTTGCCAAAAATTTCTCGCTTGCCCATGGACAATTTTTCGTTTATAAACGAAAATGAAGCATGTTCGAAATTCGACACTACCTCAGCGCTGATGGGCGCGACGTGTTTGCAGAATGGAGAGACGCTTGAAAGACAGAGCGCACGACGACGCGATGGCCGAAGCCTTTCGCAACAATCCGGCTTATGCGGCGGAGCTGCTCAGCAGCATCCTCGAGGACGGTGAGCAAGGCGAGCTTCTCATTGCGCTTCGTCAAATGACAAAAGCCTTCGGCGGCATGTCGAAGGTGGCTAAGGCGGCAAACCTCAACTGCACACAGCTTTATCGCACGCTGTCCGCAGGTGGCAACCCGGAAATCCGCAGCCTGTCCGCCATCCTCAAAACCATGGGGCTGCGGCTTTCGGTGCAGCCCATTCAAGCGTCTGCGAAAAGTGTGACGGAGGGAGTTCGGCACTCCCAAAACAACCCCGCGCAAAAAATAATGAGTGTCTCGCCAGGCCCATTTCAAAGCTAAACCGTGCCCGCACCCACGTCCTTCTCGCAGCGCGCAGCTGAATGGCTTCAAAAGGGGTTTTATGCCCCCTGTTCGCCTGGTTTTAAAAAAGTAAATAAGATTTTTATATTTTTCTGAAATATATTTTTTAACGTGCACTCTTAGGGTTGCTAATGAAATTTCGAGAAATGAACGCCGCGGAGTGAAAGCGTTTTTCTGGGAAAACACTTTTAAAACCCATGGCTTTGTCTGGGGCGGGGCAAAAGAAACCCGCCCGGAAATGTGGGGGGAAAAGTCTCCAAAAAAAGGAGCGGGGGGCCCCTTTGCGCCGGCTTTTATTTCGTTTTAAAGCATTTAAGAATGTGCTTATGTCATATGGCCGAGCATTTTTCGGTTAAGTGTCGGCGCATGTCTGGGTGTGTATTTGTACAAATAACCAAGTATTCGTATCAACAACGCCATTTTGCAGGAGAAAATGTATGTTCCACAACTTGCCTGTAGCTTTTTTGCTCTCCACAGCCTTCGCACTCGGTGTGCTTGCAGGCTGCACGGAAAACAGTGGGGTGCCTCGTGCTGCGCTGGAGGAGGCAGCTCCACCTGTTCATGAAAGCTTTTCGATTGAAGACATTGTCGAGTTTAAGTGGGAGACGGACGAGGCCTTTGCCAATGCCAAAGGTTGCATGGCCTGCCATCAGGTGGAGGCCAAGAAAATAGGTCCGGCCTTTCGCAGTGTTGCAGAAAAATACCAGGGGCAGGGCGATGCTGTGTCCAAACTCTCGCGCAAAGTCCTCGAGGGCGGAAGCGGCAGCTGGGGAGAGGTTTCCATGCCAGCCAACAAAGCGTTGGGGGTGAGGGAAGAGGAGGCGGCGAAACTCGTCCACTGGGTGTTGTCCTTGAAATGAGTGGGGGCCCCGCAGGCAGCTGTGCTGCGTGTTTGCGGCACAAGCAAGCTTGTCCGGTGCCTTCTTCGAAAAGCCCTTTTTTCATGAGAGATGAACTATGAAATTCAACATTTTGTCACATTTAAGTTGTGTTTTTGTTTTCCTCCATCTGTTTTATGTCGCTTCGGCCCAGGCCGGGCCCATGGACATGGACGGGCAATTTGCCGTCAGTGCGTCGGGGGCGGCGACCTATTCCATTCCCATTCAGGTGCCGCCAGGCACGGGCGGCATGGAGCCCAGGCTTGAGCTCAGCTACAACAGTCAGGCCGGCAACGGGCTGCTCGGCATGGGCTGGAACCTTGCAGGGCTTTCGGCCATCACCAGCTGTCCGCGCACCCTGGCCCAGGACGGGTCGAATGCACCGATCAGTTTCTATAGCTGGCCCAGCAGCCGCTATTGCCTGGACGGCCAGCGCTTGATGGCCGTCAGCGGCACCTATGGCAACAATGGCACCGAATATCGCACGGAGCGCGAGAGCTTCACGAAAGTGGTTTCTTATGGCACGCCCACCACTGGTCCGACTTCGTTCAAGGCGTGGACGAAGGATGGGCTCATCCTGGAGTTCGGCACCACGGCCGACTCGGCCATTGAGGCGCAGGGGCGCAGCATGATTGCCGTCTGGGCAGTGAAAAAGGTGAGCGACGCCAAGGGCAATTATTTCACCGTCAGCTATGCCAAGGACAACGCCAACGGCGACTGGTATCCGACGCGCATTGACTATACCGGCAATTCAAACACGGGGCTTGCGCCGAACAACTCTGTGCAATTTAGCTATGAGGGCAGGCCGGACATTGTCCCCATGTACCAAGGGAGCTCTGTCATGAAAACCATGGTGCGCCTTAAGCAAATTACCATGACGACGGGGGGAACACGCACGAATGCCTATCAACTGAATTATGCCCAGGGTGTTGGTTCCCAGCGCACGCAGCTGAGAAATATTGTTGAAACAGACGGTGCAGGCAATGCCAAGCCTGCCACATCCTTTGGTTGGCAGGATGGGACGGCAGGATTTTCCAGCTGGCAAAAATGGGGGCAAAATTCAGGTGCCGGCAACTACAATCTCGATAATTGCAAGCCTCTGCAGGCAACAGACGTTAACGGCGACGGCCTGCCGGACCTTGTCTGCTCCTACGCCTATGGCAACAACGGCGATGCCACCCTTGTTAGGATGAACCAGGGGACAGGGTTTTCGGGCTGGCAGACCTGGGGGCCAAATTCAGGGACTGGCTTCAATGTCAATTCTTGCAAGCCCGGCGTGCAGATAGCGGATGTTAACGGCGACGGCCTGCCGGACCTTGTCTGCCCCTATGCCAACGGAAACAACAGCGAGACAACCTATGTCAGGGTTAACCAGGGGACAGGGTTTTCGGGCTGGCAGACCTGGGGGCCAAATTCAGGGACTGGCTTCAATGTCAATTCTTGCAAGCCCGTGCTGATGGGAGATATCAACGGCGACGGCCTGCCGGACCTTGTCTGCCCCTCTTCCGGCGGAAACAACAACGAGACAACCTATGTCAGGGTTAACCATGGGACAGGGTTTTCGGGCTGGCAAGCCTTGGGGGAGACTGATAAATTCAACAGCCCCAATCTCAATAATTGCCGTTTCACGCAGGCAGTGGATATCAACGGCGACGGGAGTGCGGACCTTCTTTGTCCCCATGCCCACAGCAATACCAGCGATAGCATCTACAGCAGGACTAGCTTTGCGACATTTTTTTCACTCTGGGGCATCACTGGTCGGAATTCGGGTGCCGGCAACTTCAATCTCGATTCTTGCAAGCCCCTGCTGGTGATGGATGTCAACGGTGACGGCATGGCGGACATAGTCTGCCCCTACGCCTACGGCAACAACAGCGATAGCATCTTCGTTAGGCTCAACGATGGGGAACAGTTTTCTAGCTGGCAAGGCTGGGGTGCGAATTCGGGTGCCGGCAACTACAATCTCAATGCTTGCAAGCCCGGCGTGCAGGCAGCGGATGTCAACGGTGACGGCCTGCCGGACCTTATTTGCGCTTACGCCTACGGCAACAACAGCGATGACACCTTCGTGAGAATCAACAATGGGACAGGGTTTTCCGGCTGGCAAAAATGGGGCCCAAATTCGGGTGCTGGCAACTACAATCTCAACAGTTGCAAACCCCTGCTGGCGGCAGATGTCAACGGCGACGGCCTGCCGGACGTTGTCTGCCCCTATGCCTACGGCAACAACAGCGATGACACCTTCGTCAGAATTAACCAGGGGATAGTTCCAGACTTGATGACCTCGGCCAACAATGGCCTGTCTGTGTCTGTCCAATTCACCTACAAAACGCTGATGGACAAGTCGCTGTATACCAAAGGCAGCGGCTCAACATATCCCATTCAGGACATTCAAGCCCCCATGTACGTGGTTTCCTCGGTGCGCAGTCCCAATGGCATCGGCGGCACGCTGACGACAAATCATACATACGGCGGCCTGAAGTTAGATGCCAGGTCGGGTGGCCGTGGCTTGTTGGGTTTCGCCTGGCAAGAGGTGACACAAGTGGAAACAGGCCTTGTGACGCGCACCGAATTCCGCCAGGACTGGCCCTATCTCGGGTTGGCGAGTCGGGTGACCGTTTCAAAAGCCGGCACAGGCAACGGCGGGCTTTTGAAAGAAACCGTGAATACCTTCGGCTGCATGGATCCAGCCTGGTACATTTACACTGGAAATACCTGCCCCATCTCTACACACAGGCGCTATTTCCCTCATGTTGTCCAGACTGTTGAAAAGAGCTGGGACTTAAACGGCGCTGCATTGCCGACCGTCACCAGCACGCAACAGTTCGACACTTGGGGCAACGCCACACAGGTGAAGGTGACGACCAGCGACGGCTACGAAAAAATCACCACCAACACCTACAACAACGACGCGGACAACTGGCGCCTTGGACAGTTGTTGCGCACCCGGGCGCAACATACGAACCCGCTCCCCTCGCTGACCCGCACCTCCGCCTTCGCCTATGGCTCGGATGGCCTCCTTGCCAAAGAAGTCATTGAGCCGGACAACAGCGCGCTGTGCTTGGTGAAGGAATATACCCACGACGCCTATGGCAACAGAACTTCCATCACCACACGCAACTGCAACGGCAGTGCAGGAGAAGCGGCCGCCCCGACAGGGGATGCCGTTTTTGTCGCGCGCACAGACAGCAACACTTATGACGCCCGTGGCCAGTTTGTGGTTGTCGGCACCAACGCCCTGGGCCATTCTGAAAGCAAAACCTATGACGCCAAATTCGGAACCCTCACTAAGTTGACGGGCCCCAATGGTTTGAGCACCACCTGGCAATATGACGGCTTTGGCCGAAAAACCCTTGAAGCCCGCGCGGATGGCATGAGAACTCGCTGGGAATATTTCTATTGCTCCGGTGTCCATGGCGGCACGGCAGCTTGCCCCACTGTGGGTGGCGCTGCCGGCAAGTGGCTTTTGCAGGAAACCCCGCTGGCTTCGGACGGCGTCACGCAAAACGGCCCGAGAAGCAGACTCTATTTCGATGCGCTTGGACGTGAAATCCGCGCTGAAACCCAGGGCTTTGACGGCGTTGGCACGGCACCTGTTATTTATAAGGACACCCAATATGACAGCCTGGGCCGCCCTTTCAAGGTTTCGCGCCCTTATTATTCCGGGCAGACGGCCTATTGGGCCACCCTCAGCTATGACGTATTAGGTCGCGTCATTCAGGAAACCCAGCCGGATGCCAGCACCGTCAGCACCCAATATAATGGCCTCACCGTGACTGTGACGGACCCTGTCGGCCGCAAAACCAGCAGCACTCAGAACAGCCAGGGTCAGGTTGTCAGAGTGGTTGACGCACAGAACAATGTCATGACTTATGTCTATGACGCTTTGGGCAATCTGACTGAGGCGGTGGCTTCGCCGCACAATGTGGTGAGGATCGTCTATAACGTGCGCGGCCACAAAACAGGGATAATGGACCCGGACATGGGCTATTGGACTTATGTCTATAACGCGCTCGGTGAGCTTGTGAAGCAGACCGATGGAAAAAGCCAAGTCGCCACCCTGAGTTATGACCGCCTCGGTCGCGTCACGCGCCGCAGCGAAGCGGACCTTGTCAGCAACTGGTATTATGACACCTATAAAAACGGTGCGGCCTGCACGAAGGGCATCGGCAAGTTGTGCCAGGCGGAGACAAACACGGGCTATAACAGGAGCGTGGCCTATGACGCGCTCGGTCGAGAAACGAACAGCGCCACCACCATCGACGTTCCAACGCCCTATGTGGCCTCTGTCAGCTATGACGCTCATGGCCGCATTGCCACCCAGTCATACCCCAGCGGGCTGGTCGTCAAATATGTCTACACCGCGCTAAGTCACCTCAAGGAAGTGCGCAACAATGCCACGAATGCCCTCTATTGGCGTGCCGACAGTCAGGATGCCGAAGGGCGTCTGCTGCAGGAGACTTATGGCAACAATGTCGGCACCCGCTATATGTGGAGCCCCACCACCGGTCGACTTTCCGACATCATTTCCGGTGTCAACGGCGCCGTTCAGGACTTGGGTTACCAATATGACAGTGTCGGCAACCTCACTAAACGCATCGACTATCGGCATGGCTTCGAAGAAAGCTTTGTCTATGACAGCCTCTATCGGCTGACAAGCTCGACGAGAAATGCCATCAGTTCAGGCCAGACGACCACGGCTTATAGCTATGACGCCGGCGGCAACCTCCTTGGCAAGAGCGACCTTGGAACCTATAGCTATTATGCGCTGCCCCCTCCGCCGGGCAGCAACCTTAGCAGCGTTCGCCCCCATGCCGTGTCCGAAATCAGCCTCACCGCAGGCGGCAAAATATTTTTTGAATATGAGGCCAACGGCTCGATGACTTCACAAACTCAAAAGTATGCGAGCGGCATTGTGGTTGCTGAAAAAAGCCGCAAGCAGTTTTACACCAGCTTCAATATGCCGCAGTCCATGAGTCAGGGCACCATCAGCACCGCCTTCTCTTATGGCCCTGAGCATCAACGCGTGAAACAAGTCTCCAGCGTGCAGGGCGCCACCATCTACGTCAACCCCGGCAACGAAGGCGCGCTCTTCTTTGAAAAGGACGTCAAACCCAACGGCCATGTGGAGCAGCGCTCCTTCATCAACGCCGGCGGCCAGGCGGTGGCCATTGTGAAGACGACAACCGTTGGCAGCTCGACCACCACAAGCACGCGCTATGTGCACAGAGACCACCTGGGCAGCGTGACGGCCATCACCGATGAAAACGGCACCGTGCTTGAGAAACTGTCCTATGAGCCTTTTGGCAAACGACGCTTTGCGAATGGTGCTGCTGATCCAAACAACACCGTCGTTCCACAGCACACAGACCGGGGCTATACGGGGCACGAAATGCTGGATGAGATTGGGCTTATTCACATGAACGGCCGCGTTTATGACCCCCTCATTGGCCGCTTCCTCTCCGCGGACCCTTTCATCCAAAGTCCCTATAACCTCCAGAGTTATAACCGCTATAGCTATGTGCTGAATAACCCCCTGGGGCATACAGATCCGAGCGGGTATTTCAGTATAAAAAAACACATCCTTGCGCGCGCTAAATTCTCGCTCTTTCCAACCATCAAGAACGCCATCAACTTTGTCCGCACCAGTCCAAGGACGTGGAATGACTTTCTCCACACCATTCAAAACAGAGCTTTCGGAAAACAGATTGACAACTATGTGTTGAAGAACTCATGGGCCTATGCGGCAGGCCAAGGGATTTTGACCATCTTCACCATGAAGTTTTGTGGCGGATGTGGCGGTGCGGCATGGGCTGCCTATTATACACATTTGGCGACAGGCTCTGCGACTGCCGCACTGAAAGCGGGTGTCATTACCTATTTAACGACCAATGCACTTGCCGGCTTAAACATGTCTGTCGGAACGCTCACTGTGAACGGACAGACCACAGCCATCTATGCTTTTGGACCCATGACGAGGTTTGTTGGAACCACGCTCATCGGCGGTGTCAGCGCAAAGCTGCAGGGGGGCTCTTTCGAAAAAGGAGCGATGCTCTCTGCAGCCTCCGCTTTTTTAAGAGTCATTTATGATGGGGTGGTGGGCAGACAGCCCTTCGAAAGAAGCGATGGGGACTGGGGTTTTAAAAATAACCCCAGCGGGGTGCAGGATGCGGTACATCCAGACCTTAAAAGCAACCTGGGCGTGGGCGTGGATTATGAGATGCTCGTCAGAGCCATCGCCAAGTCGGGTGATGGCCATTGGGAAAGTCATCTGCCTTGGTATTCAGAAGCCTCGCCCGTGTGGAGATGGACATCGCAATACCTCTTCGGTACAGAGGGGGTTTCCAGGATGCATGACATAGGAAATCGCTGGGTTCAGCAATTCGCCTTTGCGGCGCCAGGGACGACGGCATTTCAGGTATGGAATGTGGCAACGGTGTTCCCTTCCATCGCCATCACCTATGGAGCTGCCATCGGCACTGAATTAGGTATACCCTCTGTTTATACAAGGCGCTGAGGAAGCAGCGTCACTTCGTCTAAACAACACCGGGAGGTGGGGACAAACCCCCGCCTCCCTTTGTGTTTTTTTTCATTTGCATTATTTTGTCACACAACTAGCAACTTTGTGGGCGAAAGTCAGACAATATTAACAAAGGCGGGTGCTGGGGGGAAAAAAGCAAAAAAATTTGTTGAGGGTCATCCATTCACGGCTTGGGGCTTGCTGCGCTTGTGCGCTGCCTGCTTGAAGAAAGTGGCTTGGAGCACCCACGGGGGAGGAGCCCCAGGGGAAACCCAGGGGAGGCCCAGAAGCGGGGGAGTGTGAGCGCGGGGGGATTATTTACTCACCATTTAGAAAGGAAAAAAGAAGTTATGTCAGGACCAGATGGAAGCAACAGCGTCAAAAGACCGAGAGGTGCGAGGAAGAGTCATATTCCTCAAGGGGATACCACACAGCAAACGCAGAGGATGCCGGCACCCAACAGTGTTATCGCGCCTGTAAGCGGTGGTTATTATCAGGAGTCCACTTATAGCAACAACGACTCCTATTATACGGGCGGCGGCGGGTACGGCGGCTATAGCGGCGGGTATGGCGCTGGCAGTGGCAGCATCAAGTCCCTGCTGGACATGGCGGTCAAGCCGTCGATGCCGAGCTCGACGGATGAGAAGGAGTTGTTGAAATACCAGGAGGATTTGCAGGCCTATAACCGGTTGATTACGATGTTGACGAATATTTTGCAGGTGGAACACGAAACCAGAAAGGCGCCCATTCAGAATTTCCGAGTCTAAGGGGTGTTGAGGAGGGGTTTTCAGTTGTTTCATTCAACAGACCGGTTTCCTTGGGGAAGCGGTCTAGAAAGGGGGAAAATATGAACAATTCTGACACTGCTGGTCCTCCACTTCCGGACAGTGTCTCCTTGCAGAAATAAAAAGCGCTGGTTGGTCCTCCACTTCCAAACGGCGCATCCTTTGCAGAAAGGAACAAAGCACTGCCTGGTCCTCCACTTCCAGGCAGTGTTTTTTTTGCAAAAACCCTACTCAAACAAGTCCGCATGTGTGCCTGCGCGCTTAGGGGACGCTGTCTTTTTCGAGTATGGCGAGGGCTTGCCGTAGACACTCCAGGACGGTCTGGGTTTTTGTCAGGCAGTCGGTATTCCAAAAACGCAGCACTCGGTAACCGCAACTCTCCAAATAGCGCGTCCTTTCCTCGTCCGCTGCACACCCCTGGTGCTGCCCCCCATCCACCTCAATGACGAGTTTTTTGTCAACAGCAACAAAGTCAACAATATATGGCCCTATAGGTTTTTGGCGTTTGAATTTTATTCCCTCAAAGCGCTTTGCGCGCAAGTGGTACCAAAGCCTTTTCTCGGCCTCCGTAGAGTGTTGCCTTAAGGTTTTGGCATTGGAGAGGAGGTTTTTTGTAGGCATGGGTTTTTGGGGGCTGGGGGCTTGCCCTCTCCCTGTCCCTCTCCCGCAAGCGGGCGAGGGGACTTAGTTAGCAAGGCCTCATTATTTCATTTGGGGACTCACAGAAGGCCGCCTCATTTCATTCCATTCTTCCTGCCCCACGTCCCCTCTCCCGCGAAGTGGGAGAGGGTGCCCGAAGGGCGGGAGAGGGCGCTCGAAGGCCCCCCGCCCCTATTCCAAACACGCCCCCAACTGAGCCTGCGCATTGGAAGAATTACAATTGTCCCGCAGGTGCTTAGGGCACGGGCGAGCATTTCAAAAACGCGGCGGCGGACAGGATGAGGGGCCTTTCTATGCGGGCCTCCAAAAACCCCTTGTCTCCTGTCAGCAGCACTTCCACATTGGCCGCGAGGGCTGCCCTCAAAATGGGCCTGTCCTTGACGTCCCAAAGCTGCCCCTCGCTTTCTGTGCGCGCTTCCTCCGGCGGCGTGGAAACCACTTCCACAGACAGCGCCATGGCCTCGACAAAACGCGCATAAGCCTCCATGCGGTGCGGGAATTTTGCGAGGAATACACAGCGTAACTCCTCGAGGACATAGCTGCATACGACGCTGTGGAAAGGCGGCAGGACGGCGCGCATATAGGCCGCGGCGCTGACGCTTTGCGGGAAAAGCGCCGCGGAAACAAGGACATTCGTGTCCAACATGCACCTCATGTGCCCGCGCGCATTTCCGCCACCAGCGCCTGGACGTCCTCCTCGGACTTGAGGCCGGCCCGGGAGGCCTCGCCCTGCAGGGACTGCTGCAGCATGCGCATGGCGTACACGGCGGAATTCATGAGAATGACTTGGTTTTCCTGCTGAATGAGGATGACTCTGTCGCCCGTGCGCACGCCCAGCGCCGCGCGTATGTCCTTGGGCAAAGTCATCTGCCCCTTCGCCATCAGTTTTGCACTTTCGACAAGCATTTCTTTCATACGGGCCTCCTGGCATTCCGGAAAAGTAGGGACTTCCCTACTCTCCCTACTCAGCTTAAAGGCCTTGGAAGCGTTTGTCAAGGCCCCCCACGCTATTCCAAACACGCCCCCAACTGCGCCTGAGCATTGGAAGAATTACAATTGTCCCGCAGGTGCTTAGGCCACTGGGCTGCGCGGGAAAGTCCGTTGGCGGAGACTTTTATTCCGCGCACTTGGCCTTTGGTGCCGACCAGCCAGAGGGTGTCTCCCACGAGCAAAGGTTGAGCCGTGGCCGCTATGGACGGAATTCCGGAATTGAATTCCCACAGCAGTTGAAAAGGGGCCTGGGTAGTGTATGCAAAAACCCAGCCGGTTGTT
>Ga0209737_10003555_pt1 | contig 10866 bp, 10 predicted proteins | sample TergutCu122P3_FD_187284 | JGI IMG/M metagenome (GOLD analysis project Ga0209737, IMG submission 187284) | Cubitermes ugandensis P3 segment gut microbial communities from Kakamega Forest, Kenya - Cu122 P3 (SPAdes) (version 2) | ecosystem: Host-associated > Arthropoda: Insects > Digestive system...
TCAACAAATGCATATTAAAACAAGGAGGAATTTGTAGTTCCTGTAATATTGACACCTGTACTTAACATCTAATTAACATCTGAGTGACACAGAGATATTAACTGTGCAAGAAAAAGTCGCACTAGTTTCATGATACTGTCCTCATTATTCCTAGTACTTAACATAGCATACTTGCTTCTATATTGCTTGTCTTGGATATCGTCTCAAGTATGGACCTGCATGGTGTAAGGATAACAAACAGTGGTAAACAGATACAGGACATGGAACTGCAAAAAGACCACCTTTTCCCACATCATTTTCTCTGTCAATTTTCAACTTGAGATATAGGCATATTTGATTATATCAATGTCAGTTAACCTAAGGAATGTTCTCCAAAATCATGGCAATCCTCTTGCAACACTCCGTATTTGTCCATGCAAGTGAGGTTGCTAGAGAACAAACATTTGGCCAAACTACTACCCTTCCTGATAGAAATGCTAGTGAAAGATAGTGCCAAAATTATGACATCAGCAGAATAGATTGTATCCCCACTATTAATATTTTTGCACAAAAAGGAAAACTTTTTATAAAGTACTTATATAATTATACATCAATAAACACAACAAATATCATAAAAATGACAATATTTAGTTGTTAACATGGCGACATGTTTCGGCTATTTTTTTAACCATTTACATTTACAAAATAATTCATAATTTACTGTAGTAAAATACTGTAAAATTATGGCCAAATTAAATGCAAGGGACCATAATTTTACAGTATTTTACTATATTAAATTATGAATTATTTTGTAAACTTAATGGGATTTAGGTGCGCATTTTATATTCCTGAACTCTGGTTCCTTATTGGGCCTGAAGATGGCTAAAAAATAGCCGAAACATGTCGCCCTGTAAACAACTAAATATTGTAATTTTTTATATTTGTTGTATTTATTGATGGATAATTAAAGTACTGTATTAATATAACAGAATGGGATGGCTCCTATTAAACTTTTTATGGCTTATTTTAAAGTGTGATTTAATATACATAGGATTTCAATAATGTGTTTACTCATACATGCACAATGAAATATTTTTCTGAATGACATAGACATCAGTAACATTCAGCAGAATGCAGGGAAAAAGCGCACCATTAACCCTTAGGCAACCTTATTAAGGCAGCTGATCAATCTTCTGAAGAAGTGACAAAGTTAAAATGTTTGCAATTGAAAATACAAATAAAAATTAAATATTCAAGTATTTTGCATTAGACTACATTCTGGGAATGCTTGTTACAACTCAGTTCAGAGTCTTTTCACACATCCTTTAAAAGCAGGAGTGGGGGTGCCACAGGACTAGAGTTTTACCTGTCATGTTGTATAGGTGTGACACTTGGTTTGTGTTTATTGGGGCAAAGCATATAAATTACATCAATTTGTACTTTTCAACAAATACTAGAGTGACTGAATCAAGAATTGTGTGTGATGGAAAGAGATTAGAGGTTACGTGGTTAAGAGTATAGTTGTGCCTTTGCAAGCCATGAAGGTAGTAAGCTCCACTTTTTATTAATCTCAGCAATAAATGGAGGTGAGTGGTCAGCTTCAGTCCTGAAGCCTTGACCCTCTAGAAAAACCCCTGCACCCATGAAACTAAGAAGACCTTTACTACAAAAGTGATAAATGCAAAATCATGACAGGCTGGCAAAGTTTCAGAACAAACAATTCATTTGTGCAATTTCTGACATTCCCTTTGAGTACTGTAGTGTGATAATCCCAGAGCTCATATATCAGTTCATTTCAATTTTAGTAATACCCTCATTTGTACAGAATTTTACCTATTTTGTTATTGCATAGCACTAGTTCTTTAAGTGCTGGATGAACAGTCAACAGCTTCCCTACACCCAGGGCACCCTGATCTCCAATGTTACAGTGTGAGAAGTCCAGCCTGGTAATAGTTGAGTTCTCTACTATGTACTGCAAGAGAATGGTAACCAAGCCATCGTCCAAGGTACTCCGATGGATTCTAGAACAATTATGATTATTAACTGTTTTTAATTTCTAGTCAGTCAGTTTCTTGAACTAAGTACAGCCTTCAGTGGGCTGTAAGATAATTGAGATAAGTCTACTGAAATTTAACTAATAAAAAATACCACAATTAAAAGGAAATTTGTTTAAAATCCCCACCTAAAATATGTTGAATTGAAACCTAAGAAGATAAAATAAGCAAATATAACAAATTTTGGCAAGTGATGTTTAAAATTTGGTGCAAAAATCTTGTAAGAAACATGACCTTACATCGCAAATGAACTTCATAATTTAAAGGAAACTGGTATAATAATAAAAAACAAATTTATTTAGAAATTTCTAGAGACATTTCAGCTGAATTATGTTTCTGTTGGGAGTGCAGTAGATTATCGTATGTTTTACTGCATTCAAAACCAAATACCATACACTCTGCAAAATTTTAATTAGTATTATTAAAGTGTTTATCTCTTCATTGCCAGCCTTGGTACCTGTACAGATCTTGGATTCTTCCCATGCTTCTGACCTTGGTTTGGTTTGGTTTAGTTTATTTGTTCATCCATTCAGTCACATATGTAACACTGGACACGTCAATTACAAATTACAATTTACAACATAACTTATAATATATGGACATCCACACAATACAATAAAATAAATAACAACACAAAATTTAAAGACCAATTGGAAGTTGAATTTGACACTACATCTAGATACATGGTGTACCATACACTCATGAATGCGTTTAAGGCTAATGTAAATTCAAAACCCATCCATACTGTACCATACACTCATGAATGCAATTAAGGCTAATGTAAATTCAAAACCCATCCATACTGTACCATATACTCATGAATGCATTTAAGGGTACTGTAAATTCAAAACCCATCCATACTGGGCAGCAATCAAAAATTAAACTCCAGAATCATTGAAGGTTTAAGGTAAAGTATGAGTAAATTTTCCCCTCTGCACATCAGGAAGGGATATGCAGCAGCAAAAATATAGATCCACTTATTGTTAACTTCAGCACTAGACGGGGAAGAGTGGTCAGCTTCAAGTCCAGGTTACTTTACCTTAGGGGAAGTGCCTGCAGTACCCGCTGAGTAGTAGTTTGGGTGGGCCCCAGAGTCAGCCTGAATGGTCTGGTAATCTCTTGTCCAACTATGTCATTTTGATGTATTTAAAACTGAAGGGAAACACTAAAGATTTTTATTTATAAACAGCAAAAAATTAAAAATAATGATGCCAACATAATCAACTCTAACAATTTATCCAAAGTACATAAAAGTGTTTGGCCTGGGATATGGCAGTCCATATAGCGGCTTGCAATGGGCTGGAAGATCCAAGTTTGAACCCCAGTGTGAGCATGAGATTTTCTCTTCTCCATACCCTTCCAGACCAGACTTGGAGCCCATGTAGCCTCCTCTACAGTGGGTACCAGGCTCCTTCCAGGGAGAAAAGGAGTGGGGGGTGTTATTAACCACCCACCTGCATCTACAGGTAAGGTTATGAGTGAGTAGAGTTATACCTCTACTCCCCTTTTCTGCCTGCATGACATCATACAGGAAGACCTTTACATCAAAGTTTTACAAACAATTTGGCTGTCACCAACAATGAAAGCAAATACTTACATAAAGATTCTACTGTAATGAGGCTGCAGAATGTAAAATCTTATGAGGTATGTCCCTTTTCATAAGTGTTGAAATTTATATGTTTTGTGTTGACAGTTCAGTTTAAGATGCAATCTGTATATTTTTTCATGAACAAAACACTCAAGTGGAATATTATATGCAACTGTTCTTACCTGAAAGTTTGTATGCATTTTGCTGAGTTCAGTCCCAAACCAATATTTGTGCAATCCATTGCTGAAATTGTAAATAAGGTCCAAGAGTAGTCCATACCACATTCATGGACTCCAAACATGATGTGCAGTTCCTGGAAATTTTCACAGCAATCAATTAATTTACAAATTAGAAATTCCAAATTATGTAATACAACAAACGTGACTCTGATGCTTATAATTCCCTCTCTTATCCTAGGAATCATCAAAAAGTCACAGACTAATCATCCTATAGCCATACATCACCAAAAATAATAACAAAAGGGGGACATTATACTCCAAATACATTTTTCAGTTGTGTTCTTTGTGGAGACTACGGTCTTTTGGGTCGTGCTATCATGTAATTTGATAGAAAAAGAATAAATAAATAAATAAATAAATAGATAGAACAATTTATCATGTATGGCTGACTTTGAAGCTCCAGTCAGCATTTGACTAGCGGCAGGACAGTGTGTACCTGTCACTGTAGTTGCTGCAAGAGCATAGAAAATCTCAGTCTGCATGACAGTTTGCTGTTCTGAGTGTTCAATATGGCTAAGTCTGAGTCCAAGAACTTCTGATACAATCTTTTGGAAACTGAATACCACCTGCCATTCAAATGCAGTACTATGAAAATTATTGAAGTCTGATTGTTTCATTTGTTATGAAATACCGTTCAGTCAACAGCAAATTTCATATAGCACTGAATAAAGAATGGCTGTGAATGCATGTAAAAGGAGGCAGCTTTAGTCTCTGTGCAATAGAACAAAATTAAAAGCAAACTTAAAGTAAATTGTGAGGTCTGAGGTCCTCACAGCAGGACTATGAAGGCTACAGTCTTCTGAACTGTGATGTAATCTATTCTGGTAGACTACCAAAACATTGGTACATTTCTGCCATGTGGCACAGCATCACATCCCAGCAGACAGGATTCTTTATAGGAAGATGTCAGCACTGACAGTGCTGCCATACGGGGTGTAATGACCGCACTGCCACAATTTCGTTATACAAATCTAATGTGTAGGAAGAGGGCAAACCATGTGAAGGTGAGATCAAGGTAGGACAGGATTCGTTACATTTATTAACACTGCATTTCCTCTTACAAGAAACTCACCATCTCTCCAATTTATGCTGACACAAGGTAAAAACACAATCCATTCTCCTGAGAACTGACAAGTATGGTTTCAGTGTTTATCTTTTTCATGCTCTTCCCATTTTTAAGGTTTTTATTTGACTTGCCCTCATACTAGCAGCTCCAAACCCCCATATTAAACCATAGAGTGGGATAACCTTCTTGCTGCAGCCACTGTCAGCACTGACAAAGTACTTCCAATATCCATAATACAAAGACCATTGAATTGATGGGTAGCTTTAAGTCTGTGTATATATAAATTTTATGAAGCTGTACACAATCTGGGATAGATAAGCTCTATGTTTTGCATTTTTCTGGCATATAATTGGTAAAATAGTATCCTTATGCCACCCCTCTTTTATTATTCAAAATTAACAACAGTTAATTTAATATTATCTCATACTTTTAGAACTGTCACAAAATAATTACACATTACACAACAGAAAAATTTAACATACCTCGAGCTTTACCAGCCCCTTTATGAATGGTTCAAGGTTTATGTGATCAGCAGACTCAACTTCAGTCAAACACTCACAGTCATCCTCCTCTGTGAAGTCAGGTGACCGTGAGGGTCGCAACTGTCAAATGTTGAGTCTCTTCACATATGGGGAGCTCAAATGTACCAGACTTTCTACTTCTGATTGCACAAAGTCTTCTGGGTTTAGATTTTCTATATGCTCCTGCATGTGACGTTCCAAGTAGAGGCGTTTCCAGGAACCGCCGTAATTGTTCACATCATTCATCTGGCAATAAAAAGCATTGTGATACAACTAGGGTATGATTACTATACTCTAAAACAGGCCCACTGGACCTGTGTCTCACACACAACATGTTGCATGTAACACAGAGTTATTTTGTCTGTGTGGACATTTGAAATGAGAAAATAACTTTTAACCTTTTCCCTGGCAAAGCCAAGACAAAATGCCAAAGAAATTTTGGTAACTTATAAGCTGTTTATGTATGGAGACATATATTGTGTTACTAATTCATTTTGTAAATATGTCCTAAAAATAATGATAACGTATAAACAGCACTTATTCAATCAAAAAAATACAGGTTTATATTAAGTCAAATTGTGCCTTTACATGTGTGCTACATGTTTTGGCCTGAACTTAGGCCATCCTCAGGCATGTCAATACAAAAATCTTGCAAAAAAGGTATAATAAAATCTAAGGAGCCCCTTGTTCACAATCATTATTTTTTGCTTTTTATAATGTTAAAACAGAATATAAATTATAAAATATAAAAATATAAGACCTAAATAATTGAAATATATATATATATAAAATTTATTAGATTTTTGTCCTTGTATACTGTAGTGGGCGTTCACACTATAATTGTACTATGATTCTGTGCTATACCATTGAAAGAAGCAATGAACAATATATGATCAGCAGTATTTATTATGCAAATTTTCATATACAGTAGGGTATGCTAGAACAAATGTAATTGGTTCTAGAACCTCGTTCGTTATAGGGTCTGTTCATTCTAGCATACGTTGAAATATATGTATTTAGGTGTAATCCGTTCTAGGCCCACAGTCTAGTGCACAGTTACCATCCAACACAACCATTTAAACAGGAAAAATATGATACAAAACAAAAAATATAAGTGTAAAGATAATATAAAATTAATTTATTCCACTTTCATACACTGTACAAATAAGCAGATAACTGATAACTGAACCTTAAAAACGATAATAAGATGATGACTGATGCTCTAATCAAAGCGGGAGGGCCAGACACGTCATGTGCATGCACATGCTACTTCAGCCAACAGTATTGCTCCGCATTCATTGTAGCATCCTGATTTTATTGCTAAAAACTGTTCATTGTAGTGTTGTTTGTTGTAGCATACCCCACTGTATTTCTGAGGTATGGTATAATTTTTTTTGGCATGGGGATAATGAAAGTAATAACACATATAAACTGCAAAAGAGGGTCTTTCTAATAATTAGTAGACATAAGTCTTTTAGAAGAATATTTAAGGACAACAATATACTTACATTGGCTTCTTTATACATACTTGAAATTGTATGTTACATTAAAAAGTACAAGCATTCACTAAAGTCAAATGTAAAATATGCAAAAAAAAATTGGATCTCCCTGTTCAGTTTTGCTATGTGGAACTCTTTAGGAAAAGTGTGGTGAATATGGGAATTAGACTGTACAACAAGTTGCTAGATCATATAAAAAATAGGACAAAAAATCTATTAAAGGAAAACTGAGATCCTTTCTGTCACAACACATATTTTATTCAGCAAATGATGTTATGTCACGCTAATTGCATGTCGAGTGTATAAGCATGTGAACTTGATAAGTTGTCATATTTATCCATTTTAATTAGTACTGATATTTTACATTACATTATATTATGTTGTATATTATTGTTTCTGATGTTTATATATTGTGGGATTGAGCTAGTATGATATATAAATTGTACTATGATTTTTTTATATTTCCAATGTCACAAATGTGACTAAGTGGATTGAATAAACAAATTAAACTAGTCCAGAGTCCTTGGTATGCACATCTGTCATCTAAAACCAACATTCAGTTTTGCCTGTTGTTTTACGGGATGTGAAATTTAATCTTTCACATTAAGGGAAGAAAACAGACTGAGGGCGATGGAGAATAGGGTTGCAAGGTGAATATTTTGAACTAAGAAGGAGGAAGGAAGAGGTGGCTGGAAAGGAAGTAACAACAGGCTGCAGAACACTGCATAAAGGGGAGTTCCATGATTTTAACTCATTGCCACATATTCTTAGAATAATCAAACAGAAGGAGGATAAAATTGGTGGGCATTGTGATAGCATGTAAATGTAAGCAAAATATAAATAGTGGGCTGGTTTGAAAACCTGAAGGAAACAGACCACTTGGAACATCTAGGAGTGCAACAGAGGGCAATATTAAAATATATTTGAAGAAATAAGTAGGGAGGGTGTTTATTGGACTTATCTCACTCAAACAAGGGACCCATAAAGGGCATGTTGTGAACATAGTAATGAATCTCTGGGTTCCATAAATTACAGGTAACATCTACACTACATGAACCACTGTCAACTTCTCAAGAGGAACTCACTAGATAGAGTCTGTTAGTTGGAGACAAAGAAAAATTCAATAATGTTATACAAACCAGTACAGCAAGTGCTCTAGTTCACAAAACCAAACTCATAATACAACTGCATTTAATACTACAAATCATATGAAATATGATTCAAAACTAATAATTTGTATATTAAAAAAAAAGTAAATTAACATAATTCATGACATTCTTGTTATTGTCTTTTACTAAGAGTGAAGAATAATATAATTGTAAAACTCGAATTTTTCATGTATACTGTAGATAGCTATAAAACATACTTATTTACTGTGATGAAAGAATGCAATTTGCAACTTTTCTGTATAATATCAGTAAAGAAAATAATGCAAACCACAATGTATGAACAAAATGAGCAATGGATTACAATGCACAATGAGGAACTTTTCACATTCAGTCAGGTGACCTAATACTGCCAGACTAGTAAAACAAGGCTGTGAATATGGTTCTGAAGCAGGGAATGAGAAATGTGTTCAGAAATCTGGTAAAATCTAAGCACTGGGGGGCCTATTTTCAAGCAATCACTTGATAATTATGTGCAGTACCAGTGGAAAAACCCACCCTGCTCTAGTGCCAACATTAGGACTGAGTGGAGCTATACCACTAGTTCCCCCATGTGCCACATGGGACATTGTATGGAGAAGATTACTTTTACTGGCAGGAAAGCCACTATTGGAGGCAGGCAGATTCCAAATATTAATTAATGCACTACTACTAATCTAAATCTGTTTATATGGTGTGTAGGCACTATAATTTCTAAGCAAGTCAGACTACTCAAACTAAAATTGCATTACATGTTCAGTTATATAGAAGTATACCAAATTAAAACTCAGCAATACAGATGGATGTCTCCTGAAATGATATTTACTGCCTCACAATTTTAACCCTTCAGTGATAATTGGGTTTAAATTCCAACTACTGCCCAGGAAGAGGAGATTTTAAATTTATAGTATAAATAAATAAATTCTTGACTAAATGGTGCACAGTGGCCAGTAGCATGTGAAGCATTATATGTCCATATACTGTACTGAGGTTGGCAGCAAGTGAAGAATTAAAAGCCTGTACAGTGCACTGAGGCTAGCACTTAAGGGTTAAAACATACAGCACTTGAAAAAAGAGTTCTTCACTCCCACAACATAAAACTTACACTTTGCCATCGATTTTGACTACTTCTTTTCCAATATATGCCATCTTGAAGCAATGGCACTGTTAACGCAAGTGGAAGGTCAATGGGGAGTGTCTCCAAAAGCCGGCACTGGTCCTCTTCTGACAATTCATCAAGAACCTGCTTTTCTGGACAGAATAAAACATGCAACATTCTTGTCACCAGAAAAGTGGAAATTAGAATGTAAATCCCTTCACTCATTGAGGCTCCTGGATAGTTAACCTAAAACTTCAGCATGCACATGCCATGAAAGCATACGGGAGGAGCGGATGTATAGTTCCACTACCTCATAACCATGGTACTAGATGGAAGTAAGTTGACCGGTTTACAATCTGCTGCTTTTTACGTGCAAAGATATAGTGCCCCCCTTCACTGCTACCCATTAAACAGGAGGCTGTGTGGGCCCCTGAGCCAGTATGAATGTTTTGGAGAAGAGAAAAAATCTCATCTCCACCAGAAAATGCACAAAGATTCCTCAGATGGCCAGCCTGTAGCTTAGTCACTGTATTGCCTACATGATCTTGGCTTCAGTTTGGTTAAATAATGACACTGTATGTATTACAGCATAGCATGGAATGAGATAAAAGGATGATAACATACAAATGGTTGGTTAGGAAGTGAATCATGCAGTCATCATATTTTTGAAGATACTAACCTCAAATTTGCATGCAGTGAATGAAGAAAATCAGAAACACACCAGTCTGGGATATGTGATGTTCTGCATTAGATGCTGAATATAATGTCTTGGATCCAATTTAGATGCCTCTCTGCTTGGTCCTACCTGCCCAATTTTTTAAAAAGTATCTGGCCAAAAGAAAGGGAATGGCACTCATGTGGCTGGTGCATTGCTCATACTGATGATGAGTGTAGTCAAGAACGTAGGAGGTAACACAAAGGGTGAAGTTTTCCCTGTTCACACCATGAAGGCATATAGCAGAATTGTGGTCCTAGATGGAGGTGAAAGGTCAACTTCATGGCCTGGATGCTTTAAACCCAAAAAAAGAAACGCTGCACCTATTGCATATGAGGCTGGACGGGCCCTATAAGCAGTCTGAATGTTTAGGAGAAGACGAAAATTATTTGCTTCTGCAGGGATTTGAACTCCAAATCGACCATACCTTAACCTAGTTGCTATACCAACGATGCTCTCCTGGCTTCCACATACTAAATAATACAATATTACAAATGCACACTTTTAAAAACACCATGACAGTAGCAGACCAGAATACAATGCCTCAGGCATAGAAATATGAATGTGAAGTTAGGTGCTTAAATGGGTATTCAAGCCTAAACCTCCCTCTAACAGAGCAAAACAGGTTATGAATAAAAGGGAAGCACCATACGCAGTCCTGTTAAGAACAAATTTCCTCTCTTAAAGGGAGCTCCAAAATATAACCATTATATTTTAGATACTCTGCATGAAAACATACCATAATGATGGATCACCAACCTTTACCAGGCAACTGGAAATTAGAAGCTTAATATTCAGAGTTGTCACTTCATGAATTTTGGGTAATCAAATTGTTTTCATTTCATTTATTTGCATCCGTGTTGTCACATCTTGTAACAATGGATTTGTCCAGATTTGTACAGGTAGAATACAGTCAATTTAATTGAGAACATATTTTGGATACACTAACTATTACCACTTA
>Ga0209737_10003556_pt1 | contig 10866 bp, 9 predicted proteins | sample TergutCu122P3_FD_187284 | JGI IMG/M metagenome (GOLD analysis project Ga0209737, IMG submission 187284) | Cubitermes ugandensis P3 segment gut microbial communities from Kakamega Forest, Kenya - Cu122 P3 (SPAdes) (version 2) | ecosystem: Host-associated > Arthropoda: Insects > Digestive system >...
CTGCCGCAAGCATCACCATCAAACGCAATTGGGGGTACTACCTTATCAAAGACAATGCAGTCCCTATCGGGAAACTGCATTCACCATGCTAATCCGGGCCCTAACAACACGCGAAAATCCCGTACGCGCGAATCCCTATTAAGGACTATAATTGAGGCGATGACACAGAAATCTCTCCTCATAGTCGATGGCAACTCGTGGATGCACCGCGCATACCACGCTATCGATGCACCGCTCGTCGCTCCCGATGGGCGACCCACCAACGCGTTGTTCGGCTTCTTCTCGATGTTTGGCAATATCGTCTCGAAGCTGAACCCAGACGGGGTTATCGTTGCGTTTGACGAAGGAAAACCCGCGTTTCGCTATGAGGTTTTGAAAGAGTATAAGATGACGCGTCGTCCAACCGATGAGCGTCTCAAAGCGCAATTTCCTACGGTGTGCGAGCTGCTCGCCACACTGAGGGTCCCCGTCGTCAAGATTCCCGAGTGGGAGGGAGACGATATATTGGGAACGCTCTCCCTGCAAGCAAGAGAGAAGGGCATCCGTAGTTATCTGGCGACGAGCGATAAGGATGCGTATCAACTGCTCGATGACCTGACCTCTGTGGTGGGAACTAAAGCCGGTCAGCGAAGCGAGATTGTGGTTGTTACGCCGAGCGATGTCATTGAGCGGTACGGTATCCGCACCGACCAGGTCATTGATTTTCTTGGCCTGAAGGGAGATCCGTCAGATAATATCCCCGGGATCCTTGGCATTGGCGAGAAGACCGCGGCGAAACTGCTGCAGGAATATGAAACGATGGATGCCATTATCGAGGCGGCCAAAGCAGGTGATATCACCGGGCACATTGGCAGGAAGATCCTCGACGGCGAGCGCGCCGCCTTCGCCTCGCGAAAAGTCGCGACGATCGTGCGCGACGTTCCCCTTGATTTCGATGTCGAGACCGTCGAGTTCGGGGCGTTCGATCGCGACGAGGTAGTCTCCGCGTTCACCGCTTTGCGGGTGCGCGCCCCGCTGACCAAACTGCTAACGCTGCAGCGAGGTGGCGCGGGGCAATCCGAGGACAGCACGGCAGGAGCTGTCTTAGGTGGCGGCTTTGCAAACGGTTCTGCCGGGAATGGGCTGACAGACGATAGGTCGGCGGAGGATGGCTCAACAGCCAGCAATCTGGTGGAGGACAAAACGGCAGAATACGGGTCGGCAGGAGAAAGACCATCAGGTGGCGCATGGGCAGAGGTTGCGGCTGATGATCCGGCTCCGGACTGTCCACCAAGTCCTCCCGCTAATATAGAGGAACTTCTCGAGGATCTTGATTTCAACACCGAGATCGCCGCTTATCTTCTCAACTCCGCGCAAGGGCACTACGATTTCGAGACACTTGCCCAGCGCTACCTAAATATCGAGATTCCGGAACAAACGAGCCTGCTCGAACCCGCAGTCGATATTGAACTGATCAAAGAGAAGCTGATTCCGATACTGGTTGCAAAACTGTATGCGGCTGACATGTGGGATCTCTATACCCAAGTCGAACTGCCTCTGGCAGCTATTCTGACGAAGATGGAAAAGACTGGCATTACGCTGGACATTGAGCTGCTCGACAATCTTGCGCGCAAGGGGCGTGAGACGATCGGGGGATTGACGGGGGAGATATACGGATATGCCGGTCGTGAGTTCTTGATCGACTCGCCCAAGCAGCTTTCGGTCGTCCTGTTCGAGGAGCTGGGGCTGCCTCCCTCAAAGAAAACGACGACCGGATACTCAACGGCGGTCTCCGTTCTTGAGGGACTGGTAGACGCACATCCCATCATCGAGAAGATCATGCTCTATCGTGAGCACGTCAAGTTACAGTCGACGTATCTTGAGGCGTTGCCCCGACTGATCGGTGAAGACGGAAAGCTTCATACCAACTTCAATCAAACCGCTACGGCAACGGGGAGATTATCCTCCTCAAATCCCAATCTTCAAAACATTCCCGTGCGCACTGATCTGGGCAGGCGGGTGCGCGAGGCGTTCATTCCCTCACATGAGGGGTGGAAGATACTCAGCAGTGACTATTCCCAGATCGAGCTGAGGGTGCTCGCCCATCTCTCCGAAGATGAGGGGCTCATCGAAGCGTTCGAGGGCGGAGAGGACTTCCATACCGCGACAGCGGCGCGACTATTCGAGGTCGAGTCGGAGGGAGTGACACCTGAGCATCGCCTGCGGGCGAAGGCGGTGAACTTCGGTATCGTCTACGGTCAGACGCGTCATGGGCTCGCCCAATCGCTTGGCATAGAGAATCATGAGGCGCAGGAGATCATCGATCGATACTACGCGACGTATCCGCGCGTATCCGATTATCTGCAAGAGTTGGTAGAGCAGGCGCAGGCACAAGGATGGGTGGCAACGGCGTTCAAGCGGAGAAGATATATCCCTGAGATTCACAGCAGCGCATACAATGTGCGCGAATTTGGTAAGCGAATCGCGATGAATCATCCTATGCAAGGAACCGCCGCAGATCTTGTGAAGCTTGCTATGCTTGCGGTTGATAAAAAACTGGTTGAGCAGGATCTGCAATCGCGCATGCTTCTCCAGGTTCATGATGAGTTGATTTTCGAGGGCCCCGAAGACGAGATGGAGAAGCTGAGCGCGCTTGTCGTAGACGCCATGTCAAACGTGGCAGATCTCAAGGTATCGCTGGAGGTTTCAGTTTCAATAGGCGATAACTGGGCGCAAGCAAAATAGCGCATGCTACACTAAACCATTATGAGAGAAAAACTTGAACATATCATCGCGTCTTACGAGGCGCTCACCGAAAAGCTCGGTGATCCGGCGATCCTTGCCGATCAAAGCGCGTACACGAAGCTTGCGAAGGAGCATCGTGGACAGTCCGCGCTGGTAGAAAAAGCGCGCGCATACGTCAGTGCGCAAGACGACCTTGGGGAAGCGAAGTCGATCGTGCGTGAATCGACCGATGCGGAGATGAAGGAGTTCGCTCAAGAGGAGATCAAGGAGCTTGAGCCGAAACTTGCTGATCTCGAAGAAGAGATCAAGGTCATGCTAATTCCCGGGGACCCCAACGATGACAAGGACATCATCGTTGAGATTCGTGCGGGCGCGGGTGGTGACGAGGCGGCGATATTCGCGGGCGATCTGTACCGGATGTATGGACGTTTCGCCGAGACAAGGGGTTGGAAGTTCGAGGATATCGACGACAGCTCCAGTGAGGCAGGTGGCTTCAAGGAGGTCTCCTTCCGCATCAAGGGCGATCAGGTCTACAGCATCATGAAGTTTGAAAGCGGCGTACACCGCATCCAGCGCGTGCCCAAGACCGAATCGCAAGGGCGTATCCACACTTCGACCGCCACCGTTGCCGTCCTTCCCGAGGCCGAAGACGTCGAAATCGAGATCAACACGAACGATCTGCGCATCGACGTGTATCGCTCCAGCGGCCCCGGCGGTCAAAGCGTCAACACGACCGATAGCGCGGTCCGCATCACCCACGTGCCGACCGGTCTGGTCGTTCAATCCCAAAACCAGAAATCCCAGATACAGAACCGTGAAGCCGCGATGCGCGTGCTGCGCGCCCGTCTCTACGAGCAAGAGCTCGCACGCCAACAGGCAGAGCTTGGCGCGGAGAGAAGAAGTCAGATCGGTTCCGGTGATCGCAGCGAGAAGATCAGAACGTATAACGGACCGCAGGACCGCGTGACCGATCATCGCATCGGATGGAGCGGCTCATACAACACATGCCTCATGAATGGGGATCTCAACTCCTTGACTGAGGCGTTGATTGCAGCTGATAGGGCCGAGCGCCTCGCCTCAGCCGCCTCATGACACGCTCTGACATTGTCAACTTCGTTGCGCTCCTCAGTCACGACCCATATGGTCGCTCTTTGCGGTGCTCACTCGTTTCCTCCCCAGCGCGCGTCCTGAGGCGGCTGCTGTCATGAGGGGTGCGTTCGCATGACCCGTGAATGGACGGTTCTAGAGGCGCTTACGTGGTGTACGCGCTATCTGGAAGAACACGACGACCCTAACCCGCGTCTCAGCGCTCAGTGGCTCCTCTCGTACGCGACGGGTCTGTCTCGCGTCGAGGTATACGCCTATCACGATCGCCCGCTTTCTTTGGATGAGCGCGCGCAATTGCGCGAGATGCTTGAGCGTCGCGGCACCGGCGAGCCCCTCCAATACATCGAAGGCGTCGCGCCGTTTCGCAACCTTGAGCTACACGTCACACCCGATGTGCTGATTCCGCGCCCCGAGACCGAAACACTTGTCGAGCTCGTGTTGGAGTACATGAGATGTAGCTCTTATCTTCCGGAAGAGTCACTCCGCGAAGGCTCTGGCAGGGGCTTCGCGCTATATCGCTGTCTCAAAAGCAACCCATCGGCGCGCTGCAGAGTCTGCCTGCCGCCTTCACGTCGCGCTCTTCCGGAGCACAGAGACTGCGTGGGGTATGCGACCGCGCGCAGTTCCGCAGGCGAAGCCGAGGACTGTTTGAGCACGGCGCGTACCCGAGCGGTAGGCTGTGCTCCGCCAGATCCGGCAGATCCGCTCACCATACTCGACATAGGCACGGGCTCGGGGGCGATTGCGCTTTCTCTTGCGCAGGAGTGTCCGCATGCTCAGGTGACGGCGACCGACATCTCGCCGGGAGCTCTTGCAGTTGCGCGGGCGAATGCGGAACGCCTGGGCCTTCAGGATCGGGTTGCGTTCATTGAAAGTGACTGTTGTAAAGCGCTTGCCGATCAGCGCTTCGACATCATCGTCAGTAACCCACCCTACGTAGCCTCGTCAGAGCTTCCCTCGCTTGAAAAACAGGTTCGCGACTTCGAGCCGATGACCGCCCTTGACGGAGGCGAGGACGGACTCGATGTGTTTCGCTGTATTCTGGCGGACGCAACTGACCGCTCAAAGGAAAAAGGTGCTCTTTTTGTGGAACTTGCTGAGTACAACGTTACACAAGCGGCTGAATTAGCGGTACAGTTAAGTAGGTACGAAAAGGTGGTCGTGCGACCCGACCTGAACGGGCGAGACCGCTTCGTTGTTGCAACAGGTTCGAGAGATTAGGGGGACCCCACCATGAACAAATACTTACCTGTTGACTCGAAGGAGCCATCAGCAGAAATAATAAATTACACGGCGTCTCGACTCATGCAGGGCGCCGTTATAGTTTTCCCGACCGAGACGGTCTATGGATTAGGTGCCCTCGTTGACAAAGATATCGCACAAGGTGCTCAGGAACTCTTCGATATCAAGCGTCGTCCGACGGGTATCCCTGTTCCGGTGCTTGTGGCAGATGAGGATGCGCTCGATGTGTACGGCATCGATGTTCCTGATTATGCTCATAAGCTCGCTCAGGAGTTCTGGCCCGGACCGCTCACCATCGTGGTAAAGGCATCAAACCTCATTCCGCGTGAGTTCACCAACCAAGAGGATGGAACCGTCGGCCTTCGTCTGCCTGATAACGAGGTTGCTCGTCAATTGATGCTTGCGACAGGACGTCCGCTCTATGCGACCAGCGCCAACACCCACGGCGTAAAACCACCGGTTTCGATCGATGAGCTTGAGGACTCGGTTGCCGAAGCCGCCTCCGTCATCATCGACGCGGGTCCGACACAAGTACGCGTCTCCTCGACCGTTGTGCGCTGCACCGGCGATGAACCGGAAGTATTGCGTGAGGGACCGGTGAGTGCCGAAAGCATTATGGAGGCACTTGCATAATGCGTCTCGCACTTGGTTCGGATCATGCGGGGTACGACCACAAAGCACAGCTGGCTGAGTATCTGAGAGCGTCAGGTCATGACGTGGTTGATGTGGGACCTGACAACGGTGACGATTCGGTCGACTACCCCGACTATGCGCGTCTGGCGTGTGAGGCGGTAGCAAGCGAGCAGGTCGACCGTGCGATTTTAGTGTGCGGTACCGGCATCGGTATGGCGATAGCGGCTAACAAGATTTCCAATATCCGCGCTGCCAATGTGACGACTCCCGCATTCGGGGTGTTATGTCGAGAGCATAACGATGCGAATGTACTTACCCTCTCGGGGCGCTTTATCGATTATGATACCAACAAGGCGATCGCTGATGCGTTTCTCGCCACGGAGTACGGAGGAGATCGTCACCAGCGACGACTCGATAAGATTGCAGAATTGGAGTAAATAATATGGCACTCGATCATCTCAGAGCACAAGACCCTGTGCTCGCAGATGCTATGCAAGATGAACTGGTGCGTCAAAGGCGCTCAGTTGAACTCATCGCAAGCGAGAATTTCACATCTCGTGCCGTCATGGAGGCGACGGGAAGCGTATTGACGAACAAGTACGCCGAGGGGCTTCCCCACAAAAGATATTACGGCGGATGCGAATATGTCGATGTGGTCGAGGATCTGGCGCGCCAACGCGCCTGTGAGCTCTTCGGCGCGGATCACGCCAACGTCCAGCCACATGCGGGAGCTCCAGCAAATCTTGCGGTGTACTTCGCTATGCTTCGCCCCGGCGATAAAGTGTTGGGCATGAGTCTGGCGCATGGCGGTCATCTCACACACGGATCCCCGGTCAATTTCAGCGGGAAGTGGTTCGACGTCATCAGCTACGGCATAGACGACGAGACGGAGATGATCGACTACGACGCACTGGAGCGCATCGCGCTGGCTGAAAAGCCGAAGATGATCATTGCGGGCGCAAGCGCGTATCCACGCACCCTTGATTTCGAGCGCTTCGCTGATATTGCGAAAAAGACTGGCGCGATACTCATGGTCGATATGGCCCACATCGCCGGCCTTGTCGCAACGGGCGCGCACCCCTCTCCGGTGCCCTATGCCGATTTCGTTACCTCGACAAGCCACAAGACGCTTCGAGGACCACGTAGTGGGTTCGTGCTCTGCAAAGAAGAGCATGCCACCGCACTCGACAAAGCGGTATTTCCCGGACTGCAGGGTGGTCCACTTGAGCATGTCATTGCAGCTAAAGCGGTCGCGTTCGCCGAAGCGATGATGCCAGAGTTCAAACTCTACATCGATCAGGTCGTCACCAACGCACGCGTCATGGGCGAGGCGATGGCGGAAGGTGGACTGCGCCTCATCAGTGGGGGGACGGACAATCATCTGCTGCTCGTCGACCTTCGTCCTGCAGAAATCACCGGCAAAGATGCCGAGAGACTTCTTGAGGATGTCGGTATGACGTGCAACAAGAACGCGATTCCTAACGATCCCGAAAGCCCCTTTGTCACGAGCGGCATTCGCGTCGGTTCGCCGGCGATGACGACACGCGGATTTGGAGAAGCGGAGTTTCGCCTCGTTGGCACGCTGCTTGCCCGCACGCTCTTTGAGCGCGATAATCCGGCCGCACTCGCCGATATCCGTGCGCACGTCGAGGACCTGCTTGATCGTTTCCCTCTCTATCCCACCCTGACGTACGAAGGTAAATAGATGAGCGCAAACGAGAGCCGCCCTTCGTGGGACGAATACTTCATGGACATCGCGCATCAGGTCGCGACTCGATCGACGTGTACGCGTCGACGCATCGGAGCGGTTGTCGTGCGCGATAAGCGCATTCTGGCCACCGGATACAACAACGTTCCCAGTGGCATCGAGCATTGCACCACACGCGGGTGCCTGCGCGATGAGATGAACATCCCCTCCGGTGAGCGCCATGAGCTGTGTCGAGGCATTCATGCGGAGCAAAACGCGATCGCCCAGGCGGCGCGCAACGGCGTGTCAGTCGAGGGCTCAACGGTATACTGCACCCATCAGCCCTGCATCCTCTGCGCAAAGCTCATGATCAACGCGGGCGTTGTTGAAATAGTTTTTGTAGGCGAGTATCCCGATCCACTCTCGCTAGAGTTACTGCACGAGGCGAATATCACCCTTCGTCCTATTGGATAACCGAACGTGGCGATCTGGCAATATATTCTACTCTTTGTCATCGCTGCATCGGTGACGCTCGTCACAACTCCCCTTATTCGCTCTTTCTCGCTCAAGCGGGGATTTGTGGCAAAGCCCGACCCGCGCATGATTCACACCACGCCCGTTCCCGATATGGGGGGAAGTGCGATGCTGCTGGGCATCCTTGTCGCAGTCGCGGTGCAGCTTTGCGGTGAGTATTTCTTTGGATGGACGGGATTTCGCACCGATACGACGGTGACTCCGCTCATGCTTCTGGGGGTTGTACTGGGAACGCTCGTCGTCTATATCACCGGTGTGATAGATGATATCTACGATATATCCGCCTATGCAAAACTCGCGGGACAAATCATCGCAGGACTCATCGTTGCATTTTGTGGAGTGCAGATCACCTATATTTCGAATCCGTTCGATCCCACGCTTATCCAATTCGGATACTTCTCGATACCGCTCACGGTTTTTTACTTCGTAGCATTCGCAAATATCATCAACCTAATCGATGGGATGGACGGTCTTGCGGCGGGAATCAGTGGGATTGCGGCCGCCAGTCTTGCGGTCATCGCAATCCATCAATATCAGATCGCTGCTGCGTTGTTCGCCATGGCGATCGTGGGTGCGTGCATTGGTTTTTTGCGCTATAACTTTCCCCCGGCATCGATCTTTATGGGAGATCAAGGAGCACTCACGCTGGGGTTCTTGTTGGGTGCGATTTCGCTTCTTGGGGTATTGAAGACGACGTTCACGCTGTCCTTTGCCGTACCCCTGCTCATCCTAGCGATACCCATCTTCGATACGCTTTCGGCAATCGTGCGTAGAGTGCGCGGAAAACGCCCCATCGGTGAGGCTGATAAGGCCCACATGCATCACCGCCTTATCGGGCGAGGATTCAGTCAAAAGCAGACACTTGCCCTCGTTTACGCGTGGTCGATCCTGCTTGCGATTAACGGTTATTTCATCCAAGATACCTCGCCGTTTATCAGGCTTGTCGTCGTAACCGTCCTGTTCATCCTGACGGGTGTTCTTACCTATCTTCTCGGGCTGTTTGAAGTCACCCATCATCACGATTAAAAGCAATAAAATTCACCCTTGATTTTGCTTGTAGAAAACGAGAGAGTCCGATACTATCGTTATAGTGCGTATACACACACACCTTCTGTTAGCACGCGCACGTATATGACCAGAGCCCCAGTCGGAGGGATAGCGCGTTTTGAAACCGCTCGTTTCAGCGATACTCGGCGTAGTAGCCGGACTCATATCCTTCGGGTGCAGTGTTGTCATCCCCATTCGAGTTCCCGCAACCGATACGCACCGGCGAATCGTCGCTGGATACGTCGGTCTTTTAGTCAGCACCGTCTTTTCGATAGTAGCGCTCGTCGCTTTCTGGTATTATTTCAAGGATTCATTTGTCTGGTTTGGAGTATCGCTCGTGGTGACTTACATCGTAGGTCTCATGGCGTACTTTGTTCAGAGCGTAAAAATGTGGAAAAGTAACTCTGGGAAGAAGTAAAGGAGGGTTGAATGGAAGCTTATAGTCCGCTTGATGCACTGCCAGATGCGGTCGATCACTTGTTACACGTGCTTGATCCTCTGAGTATTTTTGGCACGGGTTATGACCCGAAGCTACATCCAACACAAATGACGATCTCGACACACCTGGTCGGCTTCATCGTCACCACTGTTGTGTTCTTGCTCATTATGTTTGCATGGAAAAAGCGCTATTCGGTTATTCCGAAGGGGAGATTCGTCAACATGATCGATTTCTTGTGGGAGTTCGTTCGCGTTAACATCGTCGAAGGTATTATCCATCACGATGCACGCAAATATCTCCCGTTCGTATCGACGATCTTCATGTTCATATTGATAGCCAATATGATGAGCTTGATCCCCGGCGCAAAGCCGGCGACAGGTGTTATCTCCGGTACGTTTGCTCTGTCTTTCACGGTCTATATCTACTTTAATTACGTAGGTATCAAGGCTAAGGGAGGCATGGCGTACCTCAAGAGCATCGTTCCGGCAGGAGTACCCGGCTTCGTTGCTCCAATTATCTGGGTTATCGAAGTCGTCTCTATGGCGATTCGTCCTGTCACACAAGCACTTCGTCTGTTTGCGAGTGTTTACGCGGGGCATATCATCTTGGGAATATTCGCACTTCTCACAGAGATCTTTGCGATGGGTATTCTCAAAGGCGCATATGTCTGGGGTCTTACGACACCGTTGTGGTTCGTACTTCTCATTGTGCTTTATCTGCTTGAGATTATGGTTGGCTTCATACAAGCGTACGTTTTCGCGTTGTTGACTGCGGTCTACATCGATGGAGCGACGAGTGATCACTAGTAGGTTGAGGTTTTGTCAGTAATGTTAGATTTGAAACGTAAGAGGAAAGGGTTTTTACAATGCCAACACTTTTAAACTATGCAATCGGTCTGGCTTTTGCTGCTATGTCGATTTCCGCTTTGGGAATCTTTGCAACGGGCAACATGGCTCGTCAGCCAGAGGTAGCAGGTACTATCCAGACAGTATTCATTCTCGGTGCAGCGTTCATCGAGGCACTTTGTCTGCTCGGCTTCGTTCTTGGCCTGATCGGATAAGAAGATTTCGATCAGTAAGGAGGAAGTAATATGAAAAAACATGTTATGTCAACTTTGACTGCTTCACTTCTTCTCGTCCTCCCGACGCTTGCGTATGCGGCAGGCGATGCGCCAGAGCCTGAGGGACCACTTGCCACTGTTCTGGCAAGTCCGATTATGCCGAACCTGGCAGAGTTCATCCCCATGCTGTTGGCGGTAAGCGTCTTGCTATTCATCATGAGCAAGTACGTGTGGCCGCCCATCACCAAAGCACTTGATGAGCGCGAGGCGAAGATTGAGGGATCTCTGAGAACCGCAGAAGAAGCTAAGTTCGAAGCGGAAGAGATTCTGGTCCAGTACCAGGCGAAGCTCGAAGAGGGTCGCAAAGAGGCAGCCGCTATCGTTGAAGAGGGT
>Ga0209737_10003557_pt1 | contig 10863 bp, 10 predicted proteins | sample TergutCu122P3_FD_187284 | JGI IMG/M metagenome (GOLD analysis project Ga0209737, IMG submission 187284) | Cubitermes ugandensis P3 segment gut microbial communities from Kakamega Forest, Kenya - Cu122 P3 (SPAdes) (version 2) | ecosystem: Host-associated > Arthropoda: Insects > Digestive system...
CGTACAAGCCGTTAAAACGGCAATTATTTTTCTCATTTCTTTTTCTCATTTCTTTTTCTCACCAAATCCTATAATTTTCAACAGACGCTTTATAATTCATGCCTGGGACATAAACCCTTGTTAGGTCGACATCATCCTGTCCTTGGAACGCCCTGCGCATTTCATTGAATGCTACGCTGTTGGCAACAATCCGCATTACCGTTTCCTGTGTCGGCTGCTGTATCTGGAGATATTCCATAATGACTTTTTGAATGTAATAGTATGAACGCAACTGAGTTTTCTTAAACTCAGTTTTTGTATTGCCGTCGTCGCCTATAAGAAAAAGTGAATCGCCCTCTTTGAAACGCATAACAAGACGTGCAAGGATTTCAGGAATAAACATTCTGATTTCCATAGCAAGGTTCTCGTCGCCTGTCATTTCGCTGAGAGTTTTCTTAATTTCGGCATAATCCTCGGGAGACTTGCACTCTTCCATAAGCTCTATACACTTTTTCGATGCTTCAACAGCCGTTGCTTTTTTCCAGGGACATTTGTCATCCTCTTCCTGAACAAAAATGACGTGCTGTTTTTCAATCATAACGCCGCCTGTTGTTTCCCAACTTGCAACATAATCCCTGAATTTTTCGCAAAGCTCCTGACATATCGCACCGTTCACACGGACTTCGATATTTGCTTTATCCCCTACCCTAGTCAAAAGAATTGCTACCCAATAATACTTTTTTGAGCCGAGATAGTTCTTAATATCGTCTTTAATGAAACTGATAAGAGGAGTTGCCTCTCTCGCTTGGCTGCCCATAACGACAACAGACTGAACATACATATTGAAATCATACCGATACCCTAAAAAATCAGCACTGACAGGGACGCCGCCTGTGCGTGTGCAAGCTAAGTCAAGCGAATGCCAGAATCCGCAGCGGAAGCTCTCTACCGCCATTTCAACTGCCTTTTCAAGCGTTTCTGAATGACCGAAAACAGGCTCAAACATAGGCTCGTCAAGGTCGTCATGGTTCAACATGAAAATAACATTTATCAAATGGAAACCGTTCTCGTCCGTCTCGTTCTTTGATACCTGTACATCAACCGAAAAACCGTGACGTGGCATAATAATACAGCCGTCATACAGTGTCCCTTTCATTTTTTCGTTAAGGTTCTCAAGAATAAGTTCCTTTACATCAACAACCTTTTCTTGCTCATCAGCTACGTTTTTTCTTTTCCCAAAAATCCCCACTTGATTTACTCCTTACTAAATTTAATTGCCGCCCAGCCATCCTGAACGTTCACACTTGAAACAACAAATCCGCAATCTTTAATTACATCGGCAACTTCGTTCATGCGTTCTTCAATAATTCCCGAAACAATAAGAGCACCGTCTTTTTTCAGTAATTTACCGAAAATCTGTGACATAGCAATCAGCACATCAGCAACTATATTGGCAACAATTATGTCATACTGATTACTGATACTGTTAAGCAGTGTTTTATCCGATAATATATTCCCGTAATGAACTTCATATTTTTCGTCGGAAATATTATTGCGTTGTGCGTTGGTCTTTGCTATAACTGTAGCATTTTTTTCAATATCCACGGCGACAGCCTTTTCCGCACCGAGAAGCACTCCACCGATTGAAAGAATACCGCTGCCACAACCGATATCAAGAATTGTATCGCCTTTATTAACGGTTGATTCAAGCAGTTCAAGACAAAGACGGGTCGTGTGGTGCTGACCTGTGCCGAAACTGGACGCAGGGTCGATTTCAAGAACGGTTCGCCCCTCAGTATCACTGCATTTTTCCCATGACGGTTTAATGAGAAGCTTGTCGCCTATTTTCAGCGGTTTAAAATATTTTTTCCAGTTATCAGCCCATTCAGATTCGTTTACTGTCGAAATGTTCATTTCGAGCTTGCCGTAAATATTCAGTGTATCAGAAATCCTGATATTATTAAGCAGAGAACGAATAGACCTCATCATATCAACACCCTGACTGTTGCGGGGAAGATAGACTGTAATTTTTGTCTCGCACGTTGTTAGAGCCATAAGCGTTTCATCAATATAATCCCATTTAGGACTTTTTTCATTAAGAAACGTATTAAAATCCTCTGCGTCTTGGATTGTAAACCCGTTTATTCCAATGTCTGTCAGCATGGAACAAATCATGTCGATTCCTGAGGATGTAGTTAATATTTCAACTTCTGTCCATTCCAACTGTAATCACTCCTTTTATTATTAGGAACTGTAAAACAATAAGTTGAACAAGTTTGCCACAGAATTTTGTTGTTAGGCTAGGAGAAAACCGCAGTTATGCTGACGCAAAACGAGAATTTTCGACAACGCATAACGGCAAAAATGCAAGGCAAACGTTCAAGTTATTGATTTATAGTTTCTTATGTTGGGTGACTGATAAACAGCCACCCAGACTTTGTTAAGTTAGGCAAAACATCATTATGAAATAAATTGCGTCAGTGTAATCAATGATACCGTCCCCGTTTATATCGGCAGCCTTCAGTTCACGGCTGTTCAATAACGAAAAACTGTCTCCAGAAACGTCCCCGTAAAGCAAATACATATTGAGAACCGCCAAATCCTGTTCATCGACAACTCCGTCTCCGTTTATGTCGCCTTTTATGTGGTTAACCAAAACCGTTACGGGTATAAGGTCTGTAAGTTTAATATATCCCGCCGCTGTTTTACAATAACCGTTTTCAACGGTTATAACTTTGGCAATATAATCCTGAGGAACCGTCATAAGAACATCTGATTTGATGTCGGGCAATGCAAAAACGTTCGCCCCGTCTTCAGCAACGACAATGAATTCATTATCTATTGCAATCTGAGCGTATGACAGAAAAAACCAGCCGTCTTTGCCGTTGTAATTAATCTTCCCCCAACCGTCGCATACTTCAGTAACCACAAGAATCCCGCCGTCAGGAAGATAACCTATTATTTCGGCATTCTTATTGGGTTCTGTTCTGTAACGCAGGCTTATTGCGGAAATTTTATATATGCCTGCCGTATATGTAACCGTTTCTGCCGTTGTCGTAGTAGCGGGAGCGGTTGTAGCAGAAGTTACAACCGTGCCGTCAACTGTAAATAACCGCAATTCTTTGGTGTTTTCATAGTTGTACTTGGCATACATATCAGTATTGCTGGTCATTACAGACTTTGCTGGGTCAATCATGAAGACTGTTTCGCCAACTATTTTTTCAACATATACCCAATGTCCGCCGACATTTGCAAGCACCTGATAACCCTCGTCAAGTTTAGTTTTGATTTCGGCAATTTTATCGGATTTGGTGACGCTTTGCATTTTGTAGTAACCTGCCGTCCCCACGAACTTAATTGCGGGAATAACGTCGGTAATCATCGACCAGCTTGTGAGCGCACCTCCTGATGTAAATCCGCCGTTTTCGTTGAAATATGTCGCAAGATAACCGGGGGTAAAAACGTCGGCAATTTCAGCTGGTACAGCACCGGTATGTGCCGCCATAATAGCAAGCGAAGTCAAAGCACAGCCTGAACTTCTTACGGTAACGCCGCCGTTTCCCATTACGATGTCTCCCCATTCGGGAGACGCCTGAGACCAATCGCGGTAATCCTCAAGCGAAGCGGATGAACCGACAGGTACGAAAAACATCATGACAAGTAAAATAAAAACAAAACATAATATGAATTTTCCAAACCCATTTTTAAAAGAGTGCATTTCAATATAACCTCCAGAATTTTTAAGATTTCCCTTTTCTTTTATCTTTAACTTTATATTTTCTATATGCCTCATGATAAATTTTTATTGATTGAACAGATTCCGATTTTGTAATCTCTTTTTCACCGTAAACCGTCCTGTCAAACAACGTTGAAATAACCGTTGCATCATTGGGATTGAGCCCGAAAACAGTCTGCATAATCTCAACCGAAGTCTTTTCATCGCCCAATTTATAGAGCTTTCTGAGCCTTTTAACAATCATGCGGATTGCCTTGTTCCCTTTAGTTCTCTTTATACAGAACATGAATATCAGTTGATATACAAAAGGCTCAATTTTATAAAGTATGAACGCGGAAGTTCCTACAATTATGAGAATAATACCTGCCGATTTAAGCTTCTCGGTTGAAGTTTTCGGCATCTCAGGTTCAATAATACTGTTGCTCATCGTCGGTTCAAATGTTGTCCACCCGATTCCGCCTATAAACAGCTCCGGAAAAGCATGTCCGTCACGGATGCGGACATAACCGTTATAAGGGCAACCTGCAACATCTGAATAATTTTGTAAGCCTACGCCAAGTTCATTCATCATGTATCCCTCGGCGTACCGTGCGGGAATGCCTGCCGCTCTTGCAAGGAGAACCATTGATGACGCATACTGATAGCACAGTCCCGTTTTAGTCTCGAAGATAAATGTTTCAACATTTTCACCTTCTTTTACCTTATGAGAAATATTATAGGTGTAACCGTTAAGTAAAAAGTAATTTTCAATTGCTTCAGCTTTGTCAATATCGGAAGTCAGTCCCTCTGTTATTTCGAGCGCAAGATTTTTTATGCGTTCGGAATCGCCGTAATTGAGGTAATCCGTGAAATCTCCCTCGGCATATTTTTCTGCTTTTAGTACTGTTCTGCGAGCCTCTGTCATCTCCTCTCCCTCAGACATCAGGATATGATATGCCTCATCAAGAAGTTCAGCATAATTATTCTCAAAAGAAATAACTGAAAGAATCTTCTGAACATCAGGACGGTACATATATTCCTGCGAAAAGCACTCAATATCAAAGCTTTCATTGCGGTCGAAATTTCCGCGAAGATTGAAGAATGTCCCGTTGATAGTTGACTTAATCGGTTGGTCTCCGCCGCTTCCGACAACATGTGAATACCACGACGGTACAGGAACTTTTCTTGCATCATGACCCGCCGTGTACATGTACAGACGGTATGTCTCGGCTGTCTTCACATTTTCATGGTTAATATCGGTCAAACCGTATTTCTCCGCAAAATCACCGTCCGCTTCTGCCGTCAAAGCTATGCCGTACATAATATCGGTGATATTATTGTCAAAAGTCACTGTTTCACTTGTATAGTAATACTCGTCATCGTTACTGATGCTCCATTTGTCTGTGGTGTAATCATAATGCGTAAAAGTAAGTGTTTTGAGATTCTGGGTTTCCATTTTTGAGGAGTTGATGTAATAAAGTATCATATCGTCTGCAAGATTTGTGAATCTTTCGGATGATGAATCATCAAGAAAAACGCTGATTGCACGAAGCAGTCTGTCGGTAAAGAGTTCAATACCGCCACCGCTAAGCATATTCTCCAATGCCGTTCTGTCTGCTTCGATTTTAGGCTTTGGCATAACCGCCGCCGCTGAACCGAAAATTAAAGCAAAAACGAGTATGCACTTCCACATCTCAATCTTTCCGATAATCACAACTTCATCTGTCTTAACATGAATTTGTCTGTAATTCGCCATTATGATGAAATAGAAAATCGCAAGGGCTATTATAAACCCAACCGGCATTTTAACATATTCCTTACCGTAAATGATAAACGGAATAATGAAAATCAAAAATCCCATGAAGATTCTGTAGCGTACTTTTGTAAAGTAATATGTAACCGAATTGAAAAATCCTGTTATGAAAACAAACATCGCAAACGTATAATAGCCTGAATACGCCAAAGCGTCCTGCGGCGTCAGAAACCATGTTAGAAATTCAACAGGATAGTTCAACTGTCCTAAACTGACTATGTATCCGACAATAAACATACCTATCATAAATACCGCAACGTAAACAAGAGGTCCTATATATTTATGACGGTCAATGAAATTAAACAGTTTCGTCAGTAATGCACTGAGTATTAAAGCAGCGATTCCGTACAAAACGGTCGCTCTTTTGGAATATTCGTAGGAGCCGTTATAATGCCACATTACGGAAGTTATAAGTAATGCGATATACCAAACTACACTGTCTCCGAACAGCCAAATAAGTTTTCTTATAAGCGGATTTCTCTTTATTTTGTCCATCTATCTTACCAACTTAAAGTTATTATCTTCATCAAGATGCCATACGGAATACGGAACATTCAGCGAATGCAAGCCTGTTTTTTCAGACACAATAATGCATGTGTTTTCATCTCCGCCGAAACTGCCGACAGTTGCCGCATACTCCGCGTCAACTTTAGGAACAGCAAGTAAAGCAACACAGGCTCCGCCCATATTCAAATTATTGAAAGGCAGTGTCAACCCTCGCTGTACAGGATGCACAAGGATTTTGAACAAAATTTGATTGACAGCTTCAAGGCTTTCGATATTGGTTTCGGCAACAGCATCTGAATCCTTATGAAGTATACGCACGGAAATACCGTTTTTGATGAACAGCGTAACAAGTCCGAATACGGCTTCATACAGCCTTTCCTCTATTATGATTGAATGCAGTTCGTCTGCCTCATGACTTCTGTAAAGGTCAAAAACAATCGCAGGCTGAACGGAAGATGTGGCCTCGTCAAGCCTGACAAGAAGTGTTCCCCGTTTAGTAGACGCTTTCCAGTTTATACGTTTCAAAGAATCGCCTTCTATGTACTCACGGTGTTCGTATCCGGGAGAAGTATTTGCTGTGAACGCCAAAGTCGACTCTTGTTCCTCCTCGTCGCTTGTGATAATCAAATCACTGACGAAACGGAACAGCTTAGACGCAGATGAAAGTTCCGGAATATCAGGAATAACGCCCATGTCGGCAACAGGATACGGTTCGCCTGCATTCCCCGCCCTAAGTTTGACAAAACCGAGGAAATCACAAATATAAACTTCCTTAATCCTAAAGTCACCGTAACCGCCGTGAATAGCCGTTAATGTGTGCTTTATGCCTATGCTGCCCTTGAAATTCAGAGCTGTACGGTAAATACTGTGTTTCTGGGTAAAGACTTTTCCGCATTCCGTGTGTATTTCTATAAAAGCCGTCGGAAAATGTCCAAGAATTTCCGCATTAATGTAAACGGTGACTTCCTGTCCTTTAGCGGCGTAAGTTTCGCCGCCGACCGTAACACGGATTTTGTTTCTGCCAGCAAATGTAAAAGCGATTGAAACAATCGGTGCCGTAAACGTGAAAAACATAAGGATTATTCCCATTTCACCGTCAATTCTGGTGGTAAATATGAACAGCAGAAAACATACGCACAGGAATGAAAATACAGACCGCATATACCTTGCACGCTTTTCTCTCCGCAATTTTTTATCGCTTTTAGGTCTTTTGCTCAAAATCTTAAAGACGGCTGCGACAGCAATTATAAAAGCGACTATATCGACAAACGCCCAAATATAAGCGAGTTTCAGTGCGCTCCACCAATAACCGTGTAACTTTTCGTCACGGTATTTGATTGACATATTCACGTTGAAACAAATCAGAAAGAACAGCAATATACCGTATATTATCCCAGTTTTCTTGTTTCCTTTTTTCATATCGGTATTTCGGTTGTATCGAGCAAGTGCTGAACATATTTTTCGGTTGTTCCGAAAGTGTTTTTGCCTTGCTGAGACAGAATTATTCTGTGAGAAAGGATCGAAACCGCAATTCTTTTTATATCATCAGGCGTTGCATAATCACGTTCATACACAAAAGCCATGGCTTTTGCACCCTTATAGAGGGAGATAGAACCTCTCGGACTGATACCGAGTATTGCATAAGCATTGTTGCGTGTGGCATTCACAAGATTTATTATGTATCTCTTGAGATTATTTGCAACCTTAACTTTCTTAACCTGTTGCTGAAGTTCGCAGATGTCGGCGACTGTAACAACGGCTTCCCCGATAAATTCAATCGGATTGTGCATTTCGGTACGCTCTAAAATAAGAGTTTCCTCGTCTGCATCAGGGTATCCCATCGTAAGTTTCATGAAAAATCTGTCCATTTGAGCTTCGGGAAGGTGATATGTACCGTAAGTCTCTACAGGATTCTGTGTTGCCATAACCATAAAAGGATTCGGAAGTTTACGCGTAACACCGTCAAGACTTATTTGCTTCTCTTCCATCGCCTCCAAAAGCGATGACTGAACTTTCGGTGACGCACGGTTAATCTCATCCGCCAAAAGGAAGTTGCACATAACAGCACCCTCGCGGTAGATGAATTCTCCTGTCTTTTGTTCAATAGCCGTAAATCCCGTAATGTCAGACGGCATCACGTCGGGTGTAAGCTGAATTCTGTTGAATTTCCCGCCGATTGAACGTGAAAGAGCCGTTGCAAGCTGGGTTTTTCCGACTCCCGGCACGTCCTCCAATAGAATATGACCCTCGCACAGTAAAGCAACAATTGTTTTATTTATCGTATCGTTTTTACCGACAATAACTCTGTTAATCGAGCCTTGCAGCAAAGAAATCTGTGTATTCATTTAGTAATCTCCCGGTCAGAAGTATTAAGGAACAGTTCCTTAGCATAGGTTGCTTAAACATATAAACTCATTATAACACATTTTACAGAAAAAAGCAAGCATATTTCAATAACTTCCTAATTATTTTTTAAGTTTTTGTGAAAAATGTCAAATTTTAATAAAAAAATGAGGATTTAGGCATACCCAAATCCTCAACAGTTCATTACATACTTAAAAGATTCTTAATTCTTGCAAGACTTTCATTTGAACTGACAACATCAGCGGATTTCGGTTCTTCGGGCGGCTGTTCTTTTACAGGGAACGGCTCAAGAAGAAGTCCGTCGACGTTTGCAACCTTAGCGGTGCGTGTGTAAGCTTCCTCAAGCGATTCAATCGGTCTAATCATATCAAGAACAGCCTTAACAAGAAGAACTTCCGCAACCCCTTCCGTTTTGATTGTCACAATCCGGCGGCAGGCTTCGTCAACATTCCTTGAAGTAAGTATGATTTCACCGATTGCAACCATTATTGCTTTAGCTACATAATTCATATATTTTCCTCCTTATTTATCAGAACAATATTCCTACCATAATAATAACACATATTTGCAAAATAATCAAGTATTTTTTGCTAATCTCTTGAAATTTTTTAAATTTTCTGTTATAATGTTTATATTAGGTTAAATAAGGAGAAATTGAAATTGGAAAAGTTTATCAGAGCCTGTGTAGGAATCCTGCCTAAGAAGCTGCAGGATATATATTATAAGTATGAAGAAAAGTGGATGTACCTCTTTTTCGGGGTGCTGACGACGGTTGTTTCGATACTGATTAAACAGGTTATGTATAGGTCTATTCCGGGTAAACCGGGTTGGGAAAATACTGTTGTTGTTACTGTTTCATGGATAGGTGCGGTTACTTTCGCATTTTTTACCAATAAAAAATATGTCTTCAAAAGCAAGGCGAAAGGTTCGGACGGTTTTTGGAGAGAAGCTGTTGCGTTTTACACATCCCGTCTGTCTACATACGGCATGGAATTGGCTTTGTTCCTGATTTTCTGCGATTGGCTGAATATCATTTCTAACTTCTGGATGATCGTTATAAGTCAGGTTTTGATTATAGTCTTTAACTACATCCTCAGCAAACTTTTCGTATTCAAAAACGGGGAAAAAAAATGATTGAATACGTTGACATAGGCGGAGTGAAGATTGAAAAAACCGCCGTGCTTGCACCGATGGCAGGTGTTGCCGATTATGCTTACAGAGTTTTATGCCGTGATTTCGGAGCGTCTTATGTTGTAGGCGAAATGGTTTCCGCAAAAGGAATATGTTATAATGACAGTAAATCCGCCGAACTGTGCAGAATTACCGCTGAAGAACGTCCTATGGCTGTTCAGCTTTTCGGGAGCGAACCTGATTTTATGCGGCGTGCCGCCGAGTTTGTGAACGGTTTTAAACCTGACATTATTGATATAAATATGGGGTGTCCCGTACCTAAAGTCGTGGGCATCGGCTGCGGAAGCGCAATGATGAAAGATATTCGCAATGCGGCGGCGGTTACAGAGGCGGTTGTCAGTGCGTCAAAGTCGCCTGTTACCGTTAAAATCCGTAAAGGCTGGGACGGAAATTCCGTTAACGCCGTTGAATTTGCAAAAGCCATGGAAGCGTCGGGGGCGTCAGCAATTACTGTTCACGGGCGAACAAGAAATGAGTTTTATTCAGGTAAGGCAGACTGGAAAATTATAGCTGACGTTAAGAACGCCGTATCTGTACCTGTAATCGGGAACGGCGACGTCACCGACTTGCAGACCTGTCTGGAGATGTACAAAAAAACGGGCTGCGACCTTGTAATGATAGGCAGAGGAAGTTACGGCAATCCTTTTGTTTTTGAGGAGATTAGAAGTTACTTTACAGGTGAAAGCTATGCGGTTCCCAGTGTTTCTGACAAGATGAATGTCATGCTCAGGCATATACGCATGATTTTAACCAGCAGTGAAAAGTGTGAGGAACTTGCCATGCGTGAGGCACGAAAGCACGCAGCTTGGTACATGAATGAGGTATACGGTGCAGCGAAATTCCGCAAACGTTGTTACAGCCTGTCAACATATTCGGATGCAGAACTGTTGGCAAGAGAGTTTTTGGAACTGCAGGAGGAGCGAGCGAATGAATATCGGCTTAACATTAACCGTTGACTTGCACGGAATGACAGTCAGCGAAGCAAGGGCAACGCTTTTGCGTGAACTTAAATCCTGCCCAAAAACCGTATCGGAAATTGACGTTATTCACGGTTTCAAAGGCGGACAGGAACTGCTAAAAATGGTGAGGAGTTTTTCGCACCCAAGAATTGAAAGGAAAATTTTAGGTTTAAACAACGGTTCTACCACGTTTAAATTAAGGAATTTTTGACAGTCCCTAAAGGTAAATATTCAGTCGTTGTTTTGTACAAAAAATCGGGGAGGGGTTCGGGGACGGAGTCCCCGAAAAGCGGGGCTTCGCCCCGCAAACCCCTTTTCGTTTCCGATTGCGGTTG
>Ga0209737_10003558_pt1 | contig 10859 bp, 6 predicted proteins | sample TergutCu122P3_FD_187284 | JGI IMG/M metagenome (GOLD analysis project Ga0209737, IMG submission 187284) | Cubitermes ugandensis P3 segment gut microbial communities from Kakamega Forest, Kenya - Cu122 P3 (SPAdes) (version 2) | ecosystem: Host-associated > Arthropoda: Insects > Digestive system >...
CGTCCGATACAAACTCACACACAGTGCACAAGACTACACACCGTCTCCTTAGGACCACAGCCATAACACCTAGTGCTGAACACCACATGCAGCAGTACAAAACCTGAACTCCTGAAGATGGACATATAGATGTCCGAAACATGTAGAGTTATTTATGATAATAAATCATAATTGTTGTATCAGGTTGGTACCTCTCGTCTTATATATCACTTTATCCAAAACGCGTTAAATAATGTGAAAAATAAACACAAAGGTCTACCTGTTCTTCAACATGTCTGTGCTCTTCCTACAAACATTAGACCAAAGACCAGCTTCTATTCCTTCGGGCTCAAATCGCCACACATTGTTGGTGTTTATCAATGTTCTTCAATTTGACTGATATTTGAGAACCTGTTATAGAGCATGAGGTGAAATTCGAAACGCAACTCCAAAAGTCGTATGAGCCAACGGTGTTCACGTTCATGTTTTCATAAAAGCCTTGTAATATGTGTTGTTTACAGAAATCAAGTTTTCGTTTTAAGGCCGTGTCTGTACTTCTGTCGACCCTCTGCAGTGTCTTGTGTCCGGTAGAACTTCACAGAATTTGACGAACCTTGATTCTGTGGTCTACAAGTGACAGTTGTGAGAGGAATGTAATTGTGTGTCATATCGTTGTCATATAACTTTTAATACTCAAGTAGCTTGAAGCTTATATGAATATAAAATTAATCATACGGAATCAGAACAGGTGTTTTCCATTTCGCCTGCTCTCATTCAAGAACTTGTAAATTCTTAGAGATTTTATTTCAGTCGAATATAAGGACTTCGGAAGCTTCGGGTGATGCAGGACGTATTTTCACAAAAACATATAACAACTTTACACATTTTATCTACACACAAACTACTACGTTATTCAAGGCCTACACTTATTATACGTTATGGTCTGATATTCAATAAATCTCTTGTCCGAAATATAGTTGCTGAACTCAAATGCTATTGACCATGTCTTCCTTAAGTAAGATATTGGTGTAGCCTATAAAAAATGAACGATTAGTTTCAGCTTGATATTTACTACAATTAGTTAATACACAGTAGGAAGTTAAATAGCACTTTCTATTTTGTGCATGGAATGTGTTTGTTTTATAGAAGTCTGAGGTAAACATCCATTATTTCACTCCACAGAAGTCACCCATTGTTCTTTGTACCGGAAGCAATCCGTGAAGTACGAATTGCATATTTTATATAATGTAGTTTCCTTGCATTCTTCTAGTAGTTAAACATGATGACTGTAAATAAGTTTGAGTAAGAAAATCACGTTCTGTAACGATAATAGAAATTACCAAAATTAAATCTAAGGATTTAATTGGAGAACCGAAGAAATGTTGGCGAGAACAGTTGTAAATCTGGAGACGGAACGGATCAAACTGGTCCAATCCTTTAGGTTTATGATGATGATGATGATGATGATGATGATGACAATAATAAATCTAAAGAATACATTCAAAAGATAATTTTTCTTCCAATTTAATTACCTATATTATTATTTCATATAAGCTTCGTTACGAATGACGTTTTTAAATATACGCATCTTTCAGTTTTTTTCTGAAGGCAATTTACTCAATACGAATTGATGTAATGGTCATGTAATGGGGCAAACGTTGGTGAATCTCAAGTAATCATTTTTAAATAACAGAAAAAAAATGGATTCTGAAGAGAGAAACTCGTTCAACGGTTTATTAGGACCCACCAATTCATTCCCTGCAAGATATGGACAATCTATGAAATGGCTCTTGTATGCCACGAATCTTTCGAATACTTTGCTTGGCCTCCGAAGCCAACGACTTTACTTTATCCAGCAGCAGAAACTCTGTGAATTACCCTTCTTATACGGAGAATCTAAAACCAGCGCAAGGGAAAAAGAAAGAAGAACAACGTAGAGACTACCGATAGAACGGTTCTTCCTGAGATGCTGTAATCATATTAATTCATGCTCCACTGCAAAGTCCATCCATTACTGAATTGCCTCTTCCTATACCTCCACCCGACCTAACAGAACTTTAATCCCGTTTATTACAGTAATACAGAGTATTATCTACTTCAACAGGCAAATAAACATACAGGAATAAGAAGGTTCGGGAATAGCTCTTATAATCAAATAATGTTTTACGTAAACTAAGAAATTTGTTAATTGCAGACTGTGTATTTCTGTCTGAACTAAATAAAATGGGTGCTAATTTTAAAAGCCGTTTTTGAACCATCAGAAAATAGAAGGTCTGTAAAGAGAACCATTTTTAATTAGAAGGATAAAACAGCGAGATTGTGCTTTGGAATACACAGGATATTTAAAAGACGTAATATTTTTTGTAAACGTTAATTATTACACATCAAATAAACTTTCCTTTAGCCTGTGTGTATAATTAAAAGCTGGTATGACACAGCCAGTAATGTGACTGCTGGTTACGTTAAAGGTATTCCATCCTAACAAGAATAGGAATTTCGTCCTCCACCACGCTCTTTTCTTGTTACACATCTTCCTTATCAGTAACTTCAGGCGTCTTTTCCCTGCGCGACACGTGACTGAATTGTGAAGGTTTTCACACACTTCCACGTAGTTCCGTTTTTAGCAATGCTATCAGCTTAGTTCCAAACCTTCTTTTCGCCTTTATGTTGACCGATTTATACACAGCCTTCCCTTAATTTGTAGTGTTATGTGTCACAATAAATTCTTGAACTACGGAAAGGGCATGGTTTATAATTTGTAAATTCTTAGACCACACCAAGCAATTTATTTTAAATAGGCGATCTGATGGACGTCTTTCGAAATTTCCAGAGGCTGGACATTTTCCATAGTTAAAAAGTGTTCAAGTAGTTCTTATGTTTTGAAATGGACTTATTATTTCTTGTAACATACGCAAAGTTAAGGAATGTTACGTTGTATTCTTTCATTTGAGTAATTCCCCGGCGTCTAAATTTTATGTGCCGACGTTTCGGAACACTCTGTCAGTTCCATCTTCACGGGTGGTGTAAGCACCTGCCTACACCACCCAAAAGAAAGAATACAACATTCAGTACACGGCGAAAGTTTGAAACAAAAGTATCATGTTATTGATAATTACATAATTCGGACGTGGTATTTAGAATAAAAATAGGCTTCTGAAGCTTCCAACTGAGTGAAAAGTACACTAATTTTTTTTTCACACAGTATAATTATACTAAATAAAATAGAAAATATGAATAACCTTGATCTCTAAACTTAAAATGTCGTTTATATCCTTATATGTTATTTTTTATCCTCTTAGATATCCTTCTTTAACGTAAGCGAACACATCAAAACCTACAAATTTATAAGTGGCCGTAAAAAAGTAAAATGTACCTTACAACGTGCCATAAAGGCCCAGAGGAACCGTACATGTATACTTTCCGCACTAGAAGCTGGTGCGCGGTTAAAATTACATTCTTGTCGCTTTAACCGGGGAGAGAAGCCTTACCCACTGCACAGGATTTGACAGTTTTGGACAGGCAAAAAAAAAAAAATCTCTTCCCAACCGCAGTTCGAAACCTGGACGGTCCGTTCCGCATCAATTTGGTGTACCTAATACGCTATCCCGGTGTCTACACATGACTGTATTATTAAAATCTGTCAATTACTACATCCAAGTAAACACCACATACGGGGCTTAAATCCATAACCTAAGTGTTGGTGTATTTGATGAGCTTCGCTGAAGATTGAGTTTCTCACGCCTATAACAATCTCTTATTATTATTTACACCCCAGACTGGATGGATTAACTTTCCTTCAAAAGTAAGGTTTACATGCTTTGCCTTATGGTAATTGCTTTCCTAAATTATAAAGAGGCGGACCCCCGTATCCGCGGATTCAATATCCGCAGTTTACTGCGGCCCGAAAAAATCTGGAAAATTAAAGAAATAAACGGTTCACAAGTTTCAAAACGTGCGCCAAGCGAGAACGGGCCGTAACATGGTGAAATCCAGCAGCACGAACGCGCCCAGTACTTGACTCATCTCCCTTTGTCCCCGTACCCACGCTTCCCCGCAAACTTGCCACCATTCTGCTTCTAGCTTTCTCGCTGTTCGAATTAGTTATCGCAGTGTGTGTGTTCAGAAAGCAACAAGAAGAATGGAGAAGTAGATGAATACCCACAATAAGCTAAGATATTTTTTAACAAATAAAATTTTCTTATTAGAGTTTATGTACGGGTACATATGTATGATTTTCATTGTAAAATGTGTAACAATAATAATACGTTTTTTATGGCTTATGGAGCGCTTTGATGGAAAAGCATGATTTTTGTTGTTTTGTCATCCCTTGAAACTGTACATGTTACTGCACAGCACAGGTACTGTATTTTTCATTGCTCTATCGTCTCTTGAGGACTGGGCTAAAACTGCAGAGTCCCTTGCTTTCATACGCAGGAGAGAGAAAGAAAGTACATTGTAAATGTACAATGTGGTGTACAGTACACATTATTATTACTTTATTTAATGTTAGTAATATCTTACTGTGCGTAATTTATCAATTAAACTGTACCGTATTTATGTATTACAAGAATATCGCGTTATGTCACTTTATACGTAAGTAAGTCAATAAGTGAGTTACAAATCCAAGTTGCGACCCACGTTTTTTAATTAAGTGCGGGAAACTGTCACCGCTAGATGGCAGCACTATCTAGTTTTATTGTGATGCGCAACGATCGGTATGCGCATGACTGTAAAGACGGAGCAGCCGTTACAAGATGGCGGCGCCCCTGAATACCTGTACCACGATAGAACAGCGTGGCGTTGTGCGGTTTTTGTGGGCAAAAGATATGGCAGCAAAGGATATCCACAAAGAAATGCTGCCCACGGACGGTGAACATTGCCTGTAACGTCAAGCAGTCCTCTAAAACAACATATTTCGGGGGAACGCTTTCCTGACTATGACGCAGTGGACAGAGAAGTGTGCGCGTAGTTCCGACAGCAACTACAAGAATTTTACGCCGCAGGTTTCCAGGGAATTGTGAAACGGTGGGACAAGCGTATAAATTTGTTTGGAGATTAAGTTGAAAAATAAATGTTGTTTGTATGTCATTATCCACATTCGTTTCTTTTCAATAACGATTTGTAACTTACTTATTGACTTTCCCTCATATATAACGTTCGGTATTAACCGCGTTTTCGCGTAACAGAGGAAGGTCTTGGAACGTATTACATGCGGATAAGGGGGTCTGCCTGTACTTAATTCAGAGTCACCTAACAAAATTGACATGCTCTCAAACTCTTCCTTCTTCAGTCAAATATATTTAATGAAAACCAGTTCTAAAGATAATCACTGCCCATACATTTGTCCAGGGTAGCCCAACAAACATTTTCCAGTTTTTTTTAGCAACAGCGGTTTGAAATAAAATGCCCTTATATTCAGTCAGTAAGATTTCTCCTTCATGAAGTCTAGTTGTAAAAAAAATATTTGTTTTTCTACTGGATTGGTAATAAATATATGCCAATATATTGCATATCCTTATAGTCGGGTGATGCAAATACACGTTGAAGTTTGAGACTTTTCACTTATATTTCGACGGTGTTGTAAAATAAATGTTGCAAACTGCACTTCCGTAAGGGAAGAAAACGAAACAATCTGCAGCTTCGGTTTCTGAGTACATTTAAATTATATTGCAAAATGTTGAAAATATCATAAGAATTTTACATAAAAAAACACTTTTAAAATTTAATGGAATGGGCTTAATGAGAAGTTTATATTAATCATGAATTAACATTGCGAAAATTTGCAAAATCAGAAATTCTTTATAAAAAATACAGCTTATCTGAGAAATAACATTTCGAAAACACAAACACTCATATATGCCCACTGACTCCGTATATAAATTACCACGTTTCGAAATATTAGAACTCACTTAGTTTAAGGTTTAAACTTGTAGAGTGTTTGGACCTTCTTTCACTCATGGAGATACATTTCAAACCTTGAGAGAAAATAAGAATCTGACAATATGTTCCATAACCGTGCATTACCTGATAATTCAGTCTACGCAACGAAACCAACGAATGCGAGTATGTGGACTGTATTTATCACATGTTATTCATTACCGACATGTTTCAACCCCTTCGCGATCATCATCAGGGTAATTTACAGGATTATCAGGAATCCAAACAAACTCTTAAATGCATAAGTGAATCTCACGAGTTGTTCACTTATGCATACCTGTGGTTCACTTTAGTTTGTTTGGACTCCTTGTTATCTGTTTGTTCCGAAGTCCATTAAAAAACGCGTAAATACATTGTGGGCAGAGTGCAGAATTTCAGAATGTTAAACCTGGTGGTACATATAGTAACACTTAGGTTTTAGAAAGTTAATTACTGTTTGCGCAAGGCCTGAAGTCAACCTGAAGGTGGGGTTTCTGAAAAGCAGTAAGTTTTGTTGTACAGTTTAAGATAAAATTTATTATATTTTTTCCATGTGGTTTTTTCAAATACTTATTGTTCTTTGATAATCTCATGTTCTCTGACGCATTAGGCACATCTGCACCCCAAAAACGGTCTCCGATTTTGAAAGTTTACAACAAAATTGTTGACTTATTTGTTCTCTTTCTCAGGTGTACTTCATATATTGACATCGTTATCCTTCTTGTGTTGTCGTAAACGCTTCGAGATACGTATTTGTAACACATGTCAGTTATAAGTGGTCCTTTCAGGTAGATTAAGAAATGAAATTTCGAAGAGAAATGATAAATTTTTTTTCTGTGGCGTAATATTCCTCCTCGGGCCTAGGCCGCCTAATTGTTCGGGTTCCTAGATCACACAGTCAGACACACACAACCGGTAGGAATCTTTCAAAAGAATAACCAACTTTTCGCAGAGACCCCTAGCTACACAAATACACAAGTAACGTACACCTATTACCTCAGCGGAATTCGAAACCGCGATTCCGTTAATGAAATTGTTTCCTCCTTGGATCGCAAGGCTATCGGAATCAGCAAAATATTTATTTTAGAATTACAAATTTTAACGGGAGATCAATTACCATGGGTAAATTCATTTCCACAGGGGTGACAGGCCTAGTTTTCTCAGCAGTGCTTTTTTCAGTCACAACCCAGCGCTCGTGGGCCGATAAAAGTGCTAGGACCATAATTCACAAGTTGGCTTGCCACCACTAGACATGCAAACATGGTGTCGAGTAACAGTCTGCATACATGTAATGGATTAGGTATTTAACGTTCAAAATTAATTGCATGTCTTTCAAACGTAACCCCTCTGTGTGTGATTTATGAAGTGCTTCATTATATTTTCTTCTCTGAACTAGAGAAATCAATGACATGCTAGTATCTGCAATCAGCAGGTTTCTGGTTTTAGTTTAAATACTATCATGGCCTATTATTTCACGTCATAATAAAAAGTGCTTACTATTCATTAAGATGTTACAAAATTCAAATAAACACTCCGATAACTGAAACCGAATTCAGCAACAAAAATAACAAAGCCAATAAAATCCCGAGCTATAATTCAAACACAAGAAATATAAATGCAGAAATGACTTTTTTAAATTTTGATTTATTATTCTTAAGTTATAACATCACAAGAATGCCGCTGTATATCATAATTCTGTGTAACATATTCATTGCAATTCTACGTGCTCCACTCGTGTTGTATTTAACCGTTTCAGGTAAAAGTAAATCGATTATACAGAACATTATAGAGATTGCACAACATTCGTTGCAGGTTTCATTATTCACCATATCGGGAAGTGCTTAAAATAGCCTGAAAAATATGTAACTAAATAAATTATGAAGGTATTTTTTTGTGAATTAATTATTCTTCGATTAGATTTTTTTGCTCAGATTGATACAGCGATCCGTGAACTGCATGAAACTGGTGGGAAACAGACCTACTGGACTAATAATATAATATAATATAATATAATATAATATAACATAATATAATATTAAAAATGTGAAAATTTGTTATAAATGACTTCGCTGATTACAGTGTAATGTTTTATACAATTTATTTTTCCTAAAAGTAACGGGTGACAGCTACTACGCTTCGATAATCAGTACGACGTCTACACTATTTTATTACTATACGAATTTCACAAAATTCGCAGCTTCTTATTACATTGTGTCTTTAGCATTTTTTTAAAAGCCTTAAACGTGGGCCCATTCATCAGATTGGTGCCGCTTGATATGCGCTGTATCTTCACATGGAACACTGCAGGAACATAGGCGTCGGATTTAATGCGTTGAGCCATTTCTTAAGCTTCCATTCTCAGCAGGTTTTTGAAGCGTGGTGTGTGACGCCACTAGCGCGCCACGTGTTGCAGCTCGCTAATGCTCCTCTTCAGTAATATTCTCACGTATTGTAGTTCCGCCAACTGAGCGTATCTGTAAATGTTATTTTATCACACTTAGGTCTGTGTGATGAACACAAATGCAACGGTATCTACGGTATTCTGGTGACTTTCGATAATTCAGTTTGAAAACTGTTAAGGAAATTACCAATTCAGAAATATGGCCAGGTCTTTATTTACTTTTAAAAAATTTCCATAACAAATTATTATTATTATTATTATTATTATTATTATTATTATTATTAACTTGATTTGCGAGTTACGCTGTGACACAGTTGGTTGAGGCACTATGCTACAAGTCGAAAGGTCACGGGTTCGATTTCCTATGTGTTATTAGAATTTTTCATTGACGTAATCTTTCCGGCCGCACTCTGGACTTGGGATCGCCTCAGTATCTAACGGAAATGAGTACCGGCAAAATTTCCTGGGGGATTAAGGCAGCTGGTGTGTAGGGCTGACAACCTTAACACCTTCACGTGCCGACTGAAAACTGGTAGCCTTTACCTCCTAGAAACTTCAAGGCCTGTCCAGGACTGTGTAAGGTTTATTTACTTTACCTTGATTTGCTTATTGTAAGTTACAAAGTGTTTTGTTATGTTTGTGCTTTTTATTCTTATGTTATTTTCCTCTAAGTTAAATGTTTCTATCGTCATTATCATAATCATGATCCTGTTGTTACACCTGGAGTCAAAATCAAGTTACTTTTTGTTGTTTTGTTATGTTTGCTGTGTAATGGTGCTGTATGTATGTAATTGTGTATTAATATATATGTGCTCCATCTGCAACTGGCCCTGCTTTGCTAAGCCTAGACGTTAATTACTTGAATTAAATTCACTTAAAATACTGACTTATTCATAATAAATTCTGTCACTTTCTTGAAAGTTTTCTAATTAACATGTCTATTATTTTCATGTTCTTTTACCCAGTGGAATTTTTTCTTAATGTATTTTCCTTGTATTATCTGTTGCGGTTAGTTATTTAATTAATTTTGTTTTATATTCCTGTGTTCCTTCTCTAACTAGATTTATGGCTGTTATAGCAGCAGATCAGTGAAAAAGAACTGAATGAAATTATATTAGTAGTAATAAAATTTTGTCATCGTAGGACTATTTATGTTTTTTTTGTAGTATTTTCTGTGTAAGTATGTATGTCTCCATATATGCGTAAGCATGTATGTATCATGTACGTGTATATATATATATACATATGCCTGAATATATGTGTGTATGTACGTATGTATGCGTGGATGTACGAAAGAACATTGCAAACTAACATATACGTATGTCATTTGGCTATAGGTCTTATCTCCTTGTGTTACATGGATAATCAATTCACGTGGAAATAAAAGGAGATAGCAATATTTTTACTAATTACATAATGGTCTAGTTCGTCTTTAGAGAAGTTTACGTTGCTAGAAAGCATGGCTGGAATTTTGCCGAATACACAGAATTTGTAATGGAATTATCAATCTTTTGTAATCAACGTTGTGGTAGGTAAGTTTCTTGAATGTTTGAGGACTACGATTTCTTTTCTCGTGTCGAAGACTACGGAAAACGTTGAATAAAATTAGGATAACTGTACATACCTGAGTATTCTAGCTTAAATTTGACGAACTATATAGGCTGCAGTCTCCCATCTTCATTTCCTAATTATGACATCTGTTTTCATTTCTAGAATTACTGTATGGCAGTAGAACATTTTATTAGCACTCATGATAATTAAGCATTAACCTCAGGTTAATGCTGGATTTTATTTAATTACATAAATTTAATTATAAATTGTTGGATGTTATAATATTAATATGCAATTAAAAATACTTATCAGAATCTGTTCTGTCAAGTAGGTGGAAATATCATTCGATGTAGTACGAGGGATGCGAAGAAATTTGGGCCTCTTATTTTTTGTCTCAGCACATAACTTCCCTAAATAATGAAAAAATTACACATTAGTAAGAACCTCCATACCCAGTTTCTCCACGTCTTCGGCCTCTCCTGCGACTCTGCACTGACAAGGAACAAGTATGTGTAGGCGTTTCCGTGCCGCGCCACGTCCTGTTCGCGTAGCCAAGTTCCCACTGCGCGCATCACATCAGTCTCCAACTTCTTACCGCAGATTGCATCCTTCCAAACAGGTAGAAATCTAAGGGTGCTGGTTCGGAGCTGGATCGTGATCTCGAACCCACTTGCCCTCCTACTCGATGTTTATGCTGAAATCTTTTACAGCGGACTGACTTGACGACTCTAAGAATGAAGGGATCCACACCGCCCCTCCCACATATGTCTGTATGTCGTGTATAGGAACAACTTTTCTTTTACCTTCGCTGTTACTTCTCATCAGTACGGAGCTGATTTCCAATGTGTCGACCTCAGAATCAGTTTGAGGCTATAGTAATCTATATGGTTGAAGGGGCCCTACCTTTCGGGGCGCACCAGTAACGCTGGTGGTATCTCGGAATTTTTGTCACGGTTTTGAATATGAATCTTTACATTTCATTATATGCATTTTCAGATCACGACTATGTGTA
>Ga0209737_10003559_pt1 | contig 10859 bp, 7 predicted proteins | sample TergutCu122P3_FD_187284 | JGI IMG/M metagenome (GOLD analysis project Ga0209737, IMG submission 187284) | Cubitermes ugandensis P3 segment gut microbial communities from Kakamega Forest, Kenya - Cu122 P3 (SPAdes) (version 2) | ecosystem: Host-associated > Arthropoda: Insects > Digestive system >...
CTTTTATGTCCATAAGTGCAATTTAAATTCTTCTCATCTGCATACTGTGTTCCTAAGGTTTTGTAATGGCAGAAATGAGATTGGTTCTCAGTGCCATAATTTGGGAATTATTTCTTTTACTAACAACTTAAGTTTTTGTGACTTGGAAAGAGGACGTAACAGTACTTCGCATGAAGCAAGGCCACTTCTATGCAGTTGCAGATAAAGCTATTGTTACAAAGTTAGAAAAAAATATTCATTAGAGTGATAAATGTTTAAAACAACTGTAATAATAGAATATGTACTGCAATTTTATATTTTATGAACTCCTTGTTTTTGAGACTGTAAGAGGTAAAGTAAACATAAAGATGGAAGAAACTGCATTATTGTTAAATTATCTTCACTATAGTGGATTGCAGATACTAAAGCGGCGGTGGATATTAATTGGGAATTCTGATTAGCTGATATATCTTTATTATGCGATACAGGTATAGAAGGCTATAACTCAGAGCTTGGATACTCAGAAACTTTCATTTAAATTAGAGTTCTGTGAGTTATCATGCTGTAGTGTAATGTTATGATACTGTTAAAATAAATGTCGTAAAAGTCAGCAGTTCCGTACAGTAAAACTTCCTTTAATTCTATTCAATACTTGCTAAAATAATCCTGGAAGCCAGAAGAATTAATGGAAACAGGATGCCTGAAATAGCCCTCGAAGAACATATATTGGTTCATGCGTAGAACCTTTAGAGCCTTCTTATAGTGAAAACCAAAGAGATGCACTATTTGTCAAATTTATTTTTGTACAGAAATCTACATGTTTCTGACAGGTTTACTGACCATCATCAGGAGTCTAGTACTGTGTACACAGAAACAGGTATTTGTCATAAAGTACTAGATTCCTGATGATGGACAGTAAACCTGTCCGAAACATGTAGATTTCTGTACCAAACTAAATTCAAGAACTAGTGCATCTCGCTGGTTTTTATTATAAGAATATATCACGACGCACGGTCCTCTGAATGTCAAAAACCTTTACAGCCTTTTTGGAATAGACACGTAAATATATAAAAGTCTGTTCGCGATACTAATACCTAACTAACTTGACAGAATGGTGCCCTCCTTGATAAGCTAATAATTCTTCAGCTAATTAAGGATTTCCTTGCACTTTGTGGAATCCAATGTCCAACTCCTTTTTTCACAACCGCCTGCCACTTCTCCCTTTCCTAAGTTAGATCAATTCAGTCCAAGTCATTTCATCCTGTTTCTTTAAAATCCATTTTAATATATCTTCCTTCTACATCTGGCGTTTCCAAGTGCCTCGTTTTATTCAGGTTTGCCCACCAAACCCTGCATGCATTTCCTTTCTCCCTCATACGTATTACGTGCTTTTACCATTTTATCTTCCTTGTTTTAATCACCCTGATAGCATGTGCTGAAGATTACGGACCATGAAGCTTCTTGTTATGTAATTTCTCAATCCTCCTTTTACTTCCACCATTTTAGGGCCAAATTTCTGTTTCATCATTTTATTCTCGAACGCCTCGTTCTATGCCTTTCCAATAATGCCAGAGAACAATCTATAATCCTATAAAAACAGCTCGCAGGTGATAGTCCTCTATATATTAATCTTTATGATCTTAAATAGCAAACGACGGGAAAAAAGATTTATAAAGAGTAGATACTGATACTATCATTAAATTGCCATTTTCTGCTTCAGGAGATACAAAGTGAAAAACAAGTAGGCTAAAATTTGCTTCTGTTTACTTTACGGTCAGTGCTGAATTTTCATTTTATGAACTGGGTTTTACCATGAGCTGTATACGTAGAGTGATTGCCGCCGTCTTTTGATCTGTATATTAATTTTACCTCACGGACGATCAAAGACAGCACTCATGAACTGAAGAAAATCTGGTGACAAACTGCAGCGATATCTTTGGTTAAGATTAAATTGTGTAGTGTGCGTGTAAATTTCCAGTTGTTTTTGCGCACCTTAATTTCATTTTCCCCCGAATGTGAATAACTACGGCTTCAAGACCCTGAATTTCAGTTCTTGGTTACAGACACTCCTTTCAGGCAAATCTGATCCACTTTCTGTTTGTTTCTCCCTTCAATAAATAATCACTTCCAACGCAAGTTGGTCTGTGTAGTTATTACACAGAAAGTTACAGTAAAATATGAACAAGCATAATATTGTGCTAGAGAGATATGAAAGTGTCCGAGTCAAGCAGGTGCAAAGGAAGGAAACAGCGCTGTGGAAGTTACGCGAGACTCTGCCATAATGAGGCGTTCACTCTAAGATGCCACGTGTGGACAATCAAACTTATAACTCGAGCGTCAGTGTTGCGAACTATACGTATGCTGTTCGTGTTTGTTCCTAGCTGTAAAAAGCTGACAAATTGTTACTGCACCTAAAAACGCTGTGTCCACTAAATACTTAGAGGTACTCGCCTCTTCACTGGCGATTTCGATCAATAGTAGAGTTAGAAGGTACCGGGTTCATATCCAAAGTCACATATACTACTTATTCCGAGACTTTTTTCGTCTGTAGTGTCGGAGTGAATGACGATCTAATACCGAGAAATTTAGATCACCCTGTAGCGTTCGTAGCTATTTTTAGGAAGATATATGGGTCGATCCTCGGCGGGGGGGATCGACTGTTATGAATAAAGACTTTGGTGGCTTTCCTCAGTTTCAGCAGGAATTTCCGAGATACTGCCTGAAATTAGGCCAAGTTTACCTTATTCATCATCCCTAACAATCCATTATCATCCGACAATTCGGGGCTATATGACCTGTGAACGAGACAGCGTCCTTAAATACAGATAAGTAAACAACAAGAGAGGCAATGTACTTACTACATAACATTTGGACGTGTTGGCGTAAACACTGTTCTAAATGGGCATACGTGCTCTCATCAACCACAAGATTTGTTAGTTCCGTCAATACACACTACAGAGTTTTGCGTCTGCACTCCCCAGTTGAAGAGTGTGGTGCGTTCCCTCGCCTGATGGGAAATGTTCCAATCCAGATGCTGAGGATTCCAGAACAGATAACACGCTTGCCAACAGGCCACACGCCATAAGGGAGAAAAAGGTGGCGGCAAGGAACTCTGTATTTTTAAAACCATTCCATTTTTCAAAGTTGAAGAATATCTATACATAAACCTAGATGCAAGCGCGCTCTTCATCTTGTTGTTCAGTTAGTTAGAGTGATATATAAACAACAATCAATTTCACTCTCGTTCCGGTATTTCAACTAAACAACCCACCCAATATTTCTTGAGCCTCACACTTAAAGTCAGAATTCCATTGTTTCGTCTCCTTCCTGATAAGAATAGATTGAGTAGGTTCCATTACGCCAGGCTGTGAAGTTGTGTCACACAAAGAGCCGACATTGATTCTCCCTCATTTCCATTGGCATTTCTGGTGACAGCGTAATCAAACGTACCCTCTCAGAATCTCCTTTCCGTGTCAATTCGTCAATGTCGGAGCCAGTATATTATACCAAACCCTTGCCTTTTTAATTAACCAAATAATTACCTTTGTAAAAAAATTCAAGGTATTGATTTCATGATGTTATAATGGAGGGGGGTGGGGACATTTCAGAACAGCTGTTTGACACTCTTTTTTCTGCTCTTCCACTTTCGTTTAGAATCATGTACTTTTATAATTTATCTTCCTTTTCTTAGCTTCAAGGGTTATAAAAACCTGACGTATTCAATACAATGAACTGAATTCCTTATGTTTTTTTCAGGCTTTCTTTCTTTCTTTCTTTCTTTCTTTCTTTCCTGCCAATTCAAACGCTTTGCAAACTCATGGATTAGAGATTTACAATAATATTTATTTTAAAAATCCTTCGTTTTTACTTCAAAATCTCTTAGTTGAAGAGTGGAACATATCCGCCTCTCAACCATGGCAGATGTTTTCTTGCAAATTAAATTATTTTATTTCAGCATGAATGGTTTCGCACGATTTGTTTTCACGACGTTAATATCATTAATATCCGTCACGAGTTAGGCCTTGATAGACCTGTTTCAACCTAGTCTAATAGTCTCTTTCAAGACCTTCCAAATCATCTTCTCCCATTTCGTCTAAAATTGAACATTATATTTGGCATCATGTTGTTGTTCGTTCGTGTAACATATTGTAGCCAATTCGATTTATATCTTCTTAGCTTCGGTGCAGTTGGTTCTAATTCCCAATCTTCCAAAAATTTTTCATTCCTTTTGTAGTCCAATATGTGTATATGAAAGCTTCATTGGAAATGTGGGTCTGTCTCTCGATTCATTACTATGTTTCGTCTCTAAATATTCTTAACGTAGTGTGATTAAATTTGGCATCTACACTGAAAAGTGAGAGTTAAATGTCATCATGGTTCGTGTAAATCTAAAATGACCCCAACTTTGCAAGAAGTAAACTACATGCGGGCGGACGGCCATGGGCGACAGAAAGAGGGTTTAAAGCACCTTCTGTACATAATGGATTATCTTAAGTTCTGTGCTATACTGTGACGGTAGGAACCTTTCAAAATCTTATGCTGCATCTGAGGAGTCCCGAAGGATATCGGAACATGATATCTGCAGTTTCTTTAATTACGAGGGTACAAAATTCGAAGAGATCCTTAGTGCCAAAAATTTTTTTAAGACAAAAATTAGGTAAACCTGTCATTTTGTGAGGTGGCACTGAACACTGTTTTAACTTTTAGAATATAAGGATACACAACCAAACTCTCATCTCTATCGTATGCCTGTAGGCTCACAGTACATTCAGTTTGACTCTTGTAAGCTAATACTGGTGTCCCAGAATCTGATGTCCCGCACTGTAAATCTAAGGACATGCTGACGTTAAATATGGACACTTGTTTTCAACGGTGTGGCTATAAAGATTAATTTCCTGGGTGTGACGTCGTATAGTATAGTTTGGTAAAGATTTACCTAAATTTCGTAGGAACAGACTGCCTCTATCTTTAGGGTCGTGCACGAAGTGAAGCATTTCAAAGCAAAACGCCCTTCGCGCTTTGATTTGTGTCGATTTCTCCTCTACACTGAAAATTGAAGTATTATATCTCTCCTAAACATCAATAATATTTTCAGACCATAAACCATGTATGTCAGAAAACAATTTTTACTAAGATTTGTTTTTTATAAATATTTTGGTCTGCTAATCAAAGACTGGATTTCGTTATTTGTGATGCCCGATCATCTCCAGTGGGAGAAGCTGATTTTACTGTTCCCTTCACGCGTCTCTAGAGAAATCCCACTGTCCTACCCCTTTTCCACTTTAATTACACCTTGAAGCTACGAAGTCAGATGAAGCAACTATTGGAGGGGGGCTGACTGCCCTGTTTTTGTCCCTCAACAGATAGGGGTACTCAAACATCTGTGACATCCTATCGCAATTACACATGCCGGAACTGAGGCCTAGTAACAGGGCAGATCTGGGCGTCATTAGTAGTCTCTGCGGCAGCAATGTGTGGGTTATTTTGGCGGAGGGTTGGGCGGTTTTGTGAACGAATACTTCCAGATATAAGTGGTATTGACAGAGATCATACTTCTGAGGCACTTTATTTTTAAATAATGCTAATTACTTTTACAATAATTTCCGTTTAGTGACAAAAATTTAGGCATCTTATTTTGTTATTCCTCATAAAATAATGTTGTCCTTTATTTGACAATCTTTACAACAAGATTTTTACTTCGATGTTTAACGATTTCTGTCATTGTGTCACTTTAAATAAGGTGAGTTTTGAAGTTCTTGTTATAATGAAGCACAACAACTTTCTTAGATGCGATGCCCTGTAGTCTGACGCGGACAGACATATTCAAACGAACCTCCTTCCATCTTCATTATAAGGGAAATTTTGTAAAGATAGTAACAATAGCTTCCTACGACATGTTATTGCCTGTCCTCCAGGCTACACCGCTTCACGTAACGGAAGTACTAATTCCTTTGTAAATGTATATAAATGCACCATCTCGTACAAAACACAACAACATTATTTGTTACTTCTTGTACCCACACACTGAAAAACACTTTAAGTAATGTCTAGATTTTAAAATTTATATGCATTACTTGTGTGCTTGAGAAATGAACTCTTATGTGTTATTAACCCAGTAATAACTCAGAAGAGCGCAGTTCTTATCTACTTCGTGGCGAAAGCCTGAAATTAAGCATAGTTGTGTGCTTTTCTGGTAAGACTATGGGCCGGGCGGTCCAGGGTTAGAAAGCCGGTAGAGACAACAACATTTCCAGTTTTACAAAACTTGCAGACCTAATCTGGGGCCCACCCAACTTCATATACAATTGGCACTGCAGTATTATCCCCAAGGTAAAGCTCCCGGAGCATAAAGCTGACCGCTATCCAACATCCAGTGCAGAATTTAAGAATGAGCTGATCTATACTTTCTTCCCTAAATTTACCTTGGTGGCCGGGATAGCTCACACGTTATAGCGACTTGCTACGGGCCGTATGGTACGGGGTTCGAAACACAGTAAGATCAAGATTTTTCTAACTTGTCCAGACCGACCCAGAAGCCGACCCAGCCACCTGTACAATGGTTATCGTGTCTCTTACCCTGGGATAGAGCGGTCAAGGCCGGTAGCTGGCCATCCGCCCCATCAAGCGCCGATAATATAAAAAATGATAGAGGTATATCTCTACCTCCTCCCTTCGTCCGAGCGCTTTGTTTCATGTTATATTTTGAACTTTATCCTTACTTTTCCCTAGTAAACGTCTGAAACAGAGAAGAGCTTTTAGGCTGCTGGAGATGTTTGTAGCCGTCTCTACAGATCGGGCCATGTGAAGCATAAACTGTTGGCGTTGTTTATCCTTTACGTCGAAATCCAGGAGATTTCTGCTTGAGTCCGAATGGCACATTCATTGACGCGAAAGGATTTCCATTCTGAAGCACCGCCTTATCACCCATGCATCAGCTTTGCTAGCATGCTCCCTTTAACTTCGTAAAAGCTTTAGGTAAGATGGGGAGAGAGAATAAAGTTCACAGGGTATTGGAAACACGAGTAAACTAATACCGGGACAAAAAAATGAAAGAAACAATAGCCATGTAAGATGCTCTCTTGTCAAGACGCTTAGAGAAAGCTTGATTCAGTCGCCTTGAGTGTTTCGCGCTTTGAGCTAATCCGCATTCTGAATCTACTATGACATGTACAGAATGGAAGCATTTCGAAAAGGAAACGTGGTTCTAAAATGTTGAGAGAAATAACACCTTGAATAAGGCAGAGAAAATTGCATTATTTTCTTCAGTTCTAACAATGCCAAATCATCTACTCAAAGGCTGCTGGGGAGTGTTCGTCGGTGGTAAAGGGGCCGGAGCGTGAAGGTGACCAGCCCAGTCCAGTGTCAAGGTTAAAAATGAGTGAAGTTACACAGCCACTTTTCCACTGATTTTCATGTTATGCAAGCGAACAACTTTACGTTTACTTTCTCCTTTACGTTCTAAAGGTCTTATTTCGGTTATTTAAAATTAAATTCACATAATTGGCCATAATTTTAAATGCAAGTATTTGGGTATCTTTCATTTTCGAAAGAAAAACGACTTTTAAACAGAAATGAATCTGAAAAATTGATGTTCTGCTGCTACGTCTACTTCCCCTTTAGTGAGAGGTTCTTACGAAAGGTGACGGTTCCTGGGTGGTCGATGAGAAGAGCAGCTGAGCACATACAACAAAAACTGTTTTATCCGTAAATGGATTATCCGGAAATCTTGGTTACCTGGTAAATTAACAAAGGTAAAGCTCACCCTACAACAGACCATGAAGTGTCCAGAGAGGGAGCAGAGGTATAGTTCTACTCTTTCTTAACCTCGAGGCTAAATGGGAGTGGGTGTTCAATAATAGCGTACACGAATACTTTCTGCATTGACCTGTAGTGTACACTGGACGACCAAATTCCTGAACAGACAGGAAGATCTTTAAGCATTGGATTTTCCACTCTTTCTTTCCTTCTGTGAAACAATATTTCCTGAAGACAGTAAATTTATACGGTTACTTGATAATTGCACAGCAGACCTCGTCAATTTGGACTGTAGTCGGGAAATATTTCTGTTCTTTATTTTCCTCCAAATGTGACGCCCTTATACATCCTAGGGACCAAGGAGTCATACAAAATATGAGGTGTTATTATAGGCGAGATTTCCTTCTCAAACTTGTGAATCACAAAGGAACAGTAAAGGAATTTCAATGCCCTTACGCTATCAAAGATGCAGTTTTCAACGTTGCGTGTGAATGGATTTCAGTGGCGGCAAAAATCTGCACCGAGACTTGAGGAAAATGTGGCCAGCAATATTGATTTCTGAGGGTGCATCTGTCGAAAAAGACTTGGCGGGTTTTAAAGTTTGCAACAAAGACAAGTGTCATGAAATGGTGTCGATGCTTGAAAAACAGGATCCCTCCATGCTGAATTTGAAGAAAGTCAGGTAGATATGGTAGAATGGATCGATGCAGGTAAAGGGATTGTAGTGTCGAGTACCATAGCTGATGGAGACATAATTAATGGTGTCATGAACCCAGACGCTGACACTAAAACTCTTGAGAACGAACTTTCGGAGGAACGAATCGTAACAGAGAAACTTTCTTGGGCCAAAATGCCGACCCTTATTCTACACTTCTAAAGTATGTCAACAGCCGACCTTGTTACTCGGCACAGGAAATAATGTAGCTATACATTTAGCATTCCACTTTTCTGCAAAAACAGAAAAAATATACCAACTACGCTCATTTTCGCCAGGTGTTACAGTAACGGTGTAAGTCCCACACGGATCTCCAGTCCTAAACAGGAGTTCGGCAGTGTTGAAGCCGGGTGGCTTGTAAGTACAGGTATCCGTGGTGAAAGTAGCGGCGTCGGATGGTGACATGTGAAGTGCAGAAGAGAAATAAAGGACTAAGGTAACTGATTCTGATAATGAATAAAGCTTACGTTTGTTTTATATTGTTCAATTTGATCAATGTAGAATATATAGAGGGTAAAATTACTTAAGTGTCCAGTGAAGATGGCGTCACCAGAGTGTGTGTGTGTAATTCAGCGAAGAGAATACAGTGTCTTAAGAGGGTTAAATATTGGTGGTCTGTTTGTTTTTTACATTGTATATGCAACCTGTTCTGTAAGTAGTGATGAAATGGGAAATTAAAGTGCAGCAAGGAAAACAGGACAGGGTATCAAGTGACAAATTGGGTTACGTTCGTCTACGAAGGTGTTAGATACACTGAGATACAATCATGCATAACTTTCACATATCCGGAATACTGCGAGATCAGGCAACCCCTTTCCGCCAGAGATGCCGGATAAAACAGTTATTACTCTACTAGTTCATGCCTGAACAACATGTGACCCGCGAGGAAAGTATTTGCTGCTCTCAGTCATTTGAATTATTTCAATAATACAATTTGGAAATAACTGCTTTACTTTTAATTCAATCCCTCACTATTCGATAAATGTATACATAAGTGCTGTTCTCGGGCAAGTCCTTACGAATTGCATGGCTCACCTGTGGGTTGAATTTGACAAGCCCTCTACTACTTAATGGCCAAGTGTTGCGGGACTCTTTGAAGTACACGGAGGATATACCTGCTAACAGATAATGGACTTCAGGGCGTCTGACGAGCTGTACTGTAAAACTGAAGTAGATGATTCTTTACGCCATGACAGCCAATCGAAAAACATTACCTGAATCCACCTACTGACCATTATCTTCTGTGAACACAATATGAATTCATTCAACTTCTTCTTCTTCTTCTTCTTCTTCTTCTTCTTCTTCTTCTTCTTCTTCTTCTTCTTCTTCTTATTATTATTATTATTATTATTATTATTATTATTTGCCGTCAACCTTAAAATAGTTACTCTTCTACCGTAAAGGCAAAGGCAATGACTTCCTCTGAAACATTTGCCAGATTACATGGCGTCAGACCACAGGAACTTCAGTCCTTACAGTATATTATATATTCTTGAACTCTGACAAGTTTTAGAACTTGTACGATTTCGAATTACTCAATACAGATTACAAGATAATTTTCGTGCCTTTTGGAAGTGACACAGTGTGTTCTAATACAGTGCTTTTCAGCCCTCTTTCCCTCGTGAACCTACTTCACGAGCAAAACTTTTACGCCGGCCACAAGATACCGAAAATATTAGTAACGATGTTCTGTATAAGGTTAAGCAATCCCATTACAGGCCTGGACAGGCCCTGAGGATTCCAGGAGATTGAGGATCCCAGATTTCAAGACAATCGGCACATTAAGGTGGTAAGGTTGTCAGCCCTACACCCCGGCGGCCTTTACTCACCAGGAAATATTCCTGGTGTTCATTTCTGTTAGAGGCTGAATAACAATGGTCTGTACTTTCCTAATTTAACTTTGTAAGGAGTTCTGAAACAGGTTTCTTTTCATCTAAATACATTCAAAGTAATTTTGTAACGCAATTAATAGCTTCAAGATTAAATTATAAAAAATGGCAATTCCCAAATAGCTTTGCGTGCCACCGTTTAAAAGTACTGCTCTGTTAAATAGATGTCATTATTTCAGAGGAAATTTTTGTCTCCCTTGTGAAGTTACAATAAGCCACTTATTCCCAATGGCATATTAAGGCCCCGGTGTGGGGTCCCCGTAAGTCAGAGTGGCCCTTAGATGTGAAGAATATTAAAATTTGTTGTGAGTTTATTTGAACTGGATTTCATTCTTCTGACAGAAAGTATTCAGGCTCTCTGTAATGAGATCTGGCACTAACTTGTGTTGGTATTATTGAAATGACCCCTGACGGGTTTTCTGTGCAAGTATTTAATTCATTGTAACAGTCTGGCAGTTTTCATTCATTAGCGTAAGAGTGACGCACGCACGCACACACACACACACAAATTACTCTCTATC
>Ga0209737_10003560_pt1 | contig 10857 bp, 5 predicted proteins | sample TergutCu122P3_FD_187284 | JGI IMG/M metagenome (GOLD analysis project Ga0209737, IMG submission 187284) | Cubitermes ugandensis P3 segment gut microbial communities from Kakamega Forest, Kenya - Cu122 P3 (SPAdes) (version 2) | ecosystem: Host-associated > Arthropoda: Insects > Digestive system >...
GCCGTACCTGCAGGGAATGTGCCGTCTTCTCTTCCTACAAAGGTTGAAACAGGCAACAAATCGCCGTCCTGCGCATTGATTGGGAAAACAACGTCTTTGACAAATTTAGGTGCAGCATCATCGTGAGTTGGCTCATCGTTTGGCAAATTAGCCCATTCGGGTTTAACTTCCATTGTTTTAAATTCACCGCCTCTATCTACCGCTGCAAAGTTCTTGTTCAAAACGTCCTGCCCTTTGCTTTCGTACGATTTAACGATAAATTTCTTCATCTCTTCAATCGCCAAATCAATAGAAATTATATTTGTAATACGGAAAAAAGCCGACTGCAAAATAGTATTTGTGTGTCCGCCCAAACCGATTTGCTGCGCAATTTCGGTAGCATTAATATAATAAACCTTGATATTATTTTTTGCAAAAATGCGCTTTACTCTGTTTGGCAAATGTTTGTGCAATTCCTCTTCATTCCAAATTGTATTCAAAAGAAATGTTCCGTTTTTGCGCAAGCCGCGCGTTACATCGTACATTCGCAAATACGCTTGATTGTGGCAAGCAACAAAATTTGGGGTATTTACAAGATATGTCGAGCGAATCGGTTTATCGCCAAAACGCAGGTGCGAACAAGTAAAACCGCCAGATTTTTTGGAATCATAAGAAAAATACGCTTGGCAATATTTATCTGTGGTTTCCCCGATAATTTTTATCGAATTTTTGTTTGCGCCAACCGTTCCGTCAGCACCCAAACCATAGAATTTTGCTTCATAAACAGAATCGGAATTCAAAGCAATTTCCTCTTTTTGCGGTAATGATGTGAAAGTTACATCATCAACAATACCAATGGTAAAGCGGTGTTTAGGCATCGGCAACGCAAGATTTTCATAAACCGACATAATTTGCGCCGGCGTTGTGTCTTTTGAAGAAAGTCCGTAGCGACCACCAACAATCACAGGTTTTTGGTCAGAATTTTGAGCAAGTACTTCAACCACGTCCATATAAAGCGGCTCGCCATTTGCGCCCGATTCTTTTGTTCTGTCCAAAACGGCTATACGTTTTGCAGTTTTTGGAATTGCATTAATAAAATGTTTTGCCGAAAAAGGACGATACAAACGAACAGCCACCAAACCAACTTTTTCGCCTTTATCTCTAAGATAATCAATCGTTTCACGAATTGTTTCGGTAACGCTACCCATTGCAATAATAACGCGCTCTGCCTGCGGGTCGCCGTAATAATCAAACAAATTGTACTCTCTGCCTGTGAGTTTTGTGATTTCTTTCATATAGTCCTCAACTATCTGAGGCACAGCGTCATAGTAGCGATTAACCGCTTCTTTGTGCTGGAAAAAAACATCAGGGTTTTCCGCCATTCCGCGCATCACAGGCGCATTCGGGTTCAACGCTCTTTGACGAAATTCGCTTAACGCTTTGTAGTCAATCAGATGTTTAAAATCGTCATTGTCCAACGTCTCAATTTTCTGCATTTCGTGCGAAGTGCGGAAGCCATCGAAAAAACTAAGGAAAGGCACACGGCTTTTGATTGTGGCAAGGTGAGCCACGCCCGACAAGTCCATAACTTCCTGCACCGAGCCCTCTGCCATCATCGCAAAGCCGGTTTGACGGCACGCCATAACGTCTTGATGGTCACCGAAAATGCTCAATGCGTGCGAGGCAACTGTACGAGCCGAAACGTGAAAAACCGTAGGCAACAATTCGCCCGCAATTTTGTACATATTCGGTATCATCAGCAACAAGCCCTGCGAAGCGGTGTAGGTGGTTGTTAACGCACCCGCCTGCAACGAGCCGTGAACTGCGCCTGCTGCGCCGCCCTCGCTCTGCATTTCCTGCACAAGCACGGTTTCGCCAAAAATGTTCTTTCTGCCGTTTGCCGCCCACTCATCGACATACTCCGCCATTGTTGAACTTGGCGTAATTGGGTAAATAGCAGCCACTTCTGAAAAAGCATACGAAACGTGCGCCGCCGCCTGATTTCCATCACAGGTGATAAATTTTTTCTCTCTCATTGTACTGTAAATGTGAATTTTATTACTAATTTTTTGTAGAAAATAGAAGAAAAGATTTAAAAATAGCAGTTAATAAAAATTGTTTTTCCAAACTTAACACTCTAAAAATCTTTAATTATAACATTTTTTCTACCTCGCTGCAAAGGTACAATTTTTTATTGAGAATTAAAAATTAAGTTTTTGTTACAAAAAAAAGCGATGCTCACGCACCACTTTTTCCATTATGAGATAAATTCAACTTTTTTATTTCACTATAACTTTGTGAGTAGAAACAGCACCGCCGTTTCTAACTTCAAGTAAATAAACTCCAGCAGGTTGAGAAACTTTTAATGTAGAGTTTGCGCCAACATTATAATTTCCAAGCACTCTGCCGAGCATATCCAATACACGAATTTTAGAATTTTCCGAAACAATCACATTTACTTCGCCATTGTTTTGGAAGATGTTTATTTCATTTCCATTAACAACAGGAATGTTAGAAGCACCTGCAACTGAAACATCATCAAGTATCAAAGCATATCCTTCACTGTCCCAATGCCTGAAAGCGATATAAATGCTTTGTCCTGCATAAGTGTTTAAAGGCAATGTTACGGTCTTCATATTTGAAGAAGTAATTGTTTCTGTATGAATTGCCGTAAAATTACTAATCGCAGTGCCTGTTGTAGAAACCAATACTGAATATTTTTCCACATTATATGGGGCTTCTGCCACAGAAGCAACTTTAAAAGAAAGTGAATAATTAGCATTACCCAACACAAGTTTAGGGGTAACTAACCAATTATCAGGATTAAGAGGAATCATAAACATTCCCAAAAAGTCCATCTGTGATAACGATGCCATAAAGCCATTAGGATTGCCTTCAAATGATGCAGGGAACCAACTGTCTCCATAATCATCACCGCCAAGCATTTGCCAACAAGCAAGATTATCAGGGTCGTTGAAATTTTCTGTCCAAGGGAAAGAGGTAATATTAGCACATATAGTATTTGTAACTGTAATAGTTTTAGAGTCGTTATCAGACACTTGGTCGCCTGAAAGAATTACGGTAACTTTTACTTGATATTCACCTTCTGCTGAAAGATTTAATGTTTGCGTAAAAGTATATTCTGCCTGACTTAAACTTGCTATTGTACCAGTGTAAGTTTCGGTAGCAACTACTGCTCCATCAAGTTCTAATTTTAAACCAAAGCCAGTGATTGGAGCACTACCATTATTCTTTACAGTAACTTTTACCTGCTCGGCATTGCTAAGATTTATTCCTGATACTGGTGCGGTAATAGCAGATACTTCCGCATCTACAAAATTTGCGAAATCCAATACTCTAACATCATCAATATACCAAGAATCAGCATCATCGCCCATATATTTGAAACCGATATAAATATCTTGACCTGCATAATCACTTAATGGAACGATAATTTTTTTCCACGATGCTGAAATTTCTGTACCTGATAATTGCTTAACTTCTGTAAATGATGCAACACTACCATCAGTTGAAGATACCCATACACCACCATAATAGTGGTAGGTCGGAAATTGATTATAAGACCAAAATTCAACTATATAATTTCCCGTTACAGGGATTGTCATTGGTGGTGTAACCAGCCAGCCTTCTTGCATTCCTGCCGAACTGTAACCGTGTCCAGCCGAGCCAGATGAACCATTATAGGTGTAAGTTGTATTTCTTGCCCATTGAGTACCTCCTCCATCAACATTATACGATGTCCAGCAATGTGGTGGGAAAGTTGCATCTTCAAAACCCTCTGTCCAAGGGAACGAACTGATGGTGTTGCAAACAACATTATTAACAGTAATAGTATATGAATCATTATCAGGATTTCCGTCGCCTGCCAAAATCGCTCTAACTGTAATTGTGTGGTCGCCTGCTGCACTCAAATTGGCTGTCGCTGTAAATGTGTAGTTGTAAGAAGCACCTGTTGCAATAGTACCTGAGTATGTTTCAACTATTGGCGTACCTCCATTAACTGTTAATTCTAAATCAATAGATGTAATCGGGTTGCTGCCATTATTTCTAATAGTTGCAGTAACAGCTTCTGTTGCTGTTAAATTCATTCCGCTTACGGGAGCAGTGATAGCCGTAATTGCTGCATCGTTTGCTTGCGGCGTTCCAACAAGCATACGTATAGCAAACGAACCAAATCCCTGTCCTCCTGCATAGTATACTAAATCGTTTCCATTTTTTTGATAAAATCCACCTTCTGCACGGCTGTCATAACTAATCAAGATATTTTGAGTTTGAGTTATACCCAAAAAGTATTTACCGGGTTGCAGTTGCACAGGAGCAATAGTAATAGTAACCTCTCCAGGTGCTCTGTTTCCTGTTTGAGTAACCAAAGCAGTTGCCGCTGTGGTTAAATCGCCTGTCATTTCAAATATCGAAACACTGTATGCCGTGGTTCCTGGCTCTTGTGAAAATATAAATTGAACTCCTGTTGCATAAGTTGTTTGAGTTACTTCAAAAACATTTCCGAATGTTGCCGTACCGTTAAATCCAACTCCGTCGGCGTTTGGTGCTGTTAGCGCATCTGTAGCGAAAGTGCCTGCTGTTCCTTGAAGATTAAAAGTAGCACTTGCTGTAGCACCTTGGGTTGAACTTACAGTATAACCCAGTGTATTACTACCCGAAGGTATAGCAATAGCAGGAACAGTTAAATTTGTCGAAGTTGCACCCGAAGCAAGCGAAGCAACAGGCGTAGATGTTCCAACATTGGTGCTATTCATTTCTACTGCTAACGTAACATTAGTTTGTGCTGCAGCACCTGTGTTTGTTGCTGTTGCAGAAGGATTGAATGTTTGCGAAGTTGGAATTTGCGTGTAAGGCACATTTGCATTAATTTGCAATTCATTTACAGCAGGTTCTTTAACCAAAACATCGTCAAGAAATATAAAATTACCCATTCCAGCCGCCGTATAACACTGGAATCCTAAATAATACGTCTTTGTTTGAGTAGGAGTAAATGTTACCGTAAATTTTTTCCAACCCATAAAATCAGATTGATTACTACCGCTTTGAAATACGGTCAATTCCATACCTGCTTCACTTGCAGTACCTCCTATTCTAACCCTTAATTGGTCATGATCACCAGCACCAAAATATCCCATATATGCCATAAAAGACAATTCGTATTCAGTTCCAGCAACAAGTGAAACACCTTGACTAAATAGCCACGCGTTGTGGTTTGGGGCACCTGTATAATACGTTATAATAGCAGCGCATCTACTACCAGCATACGGATATATAATATTTCCGCCGCCGAAATTTATACCACTAGATGAACACCATCTACCCAAGTTAGCATTAATATCAGTACCTGTTGGTGAAGGATTTGCTGTCCAACCGCCGCTAAATACCAAAGGTGTCATAGACTCAAATCCTTCGGAAAGAATAACATCGCCCGGAGCGCGTGTAGGTGCAGATGCTCTGTAAGGATTAGTCATCTCACCAATCTTAGTTGAGAGGTTAGTAGAAGGTTTTAACACAATAGCAGTAAATTGTGTTACTGCCTGAGTGTTTTGCTCAACAGCAGTTTCTGCTTTTTTTTGCTCAAGGTTCATTAACCTTGTTGCCTCTAAACTCAAAGGCGACTGCCTTTTAATCTCTTGCGCATTTAAGGTTGATATTATCAACATTAATGCCATTAAAAAAGTAAATTTTCGCATTTTGATAAAAATTTAAAATTAATAATATAAAGTTTAATAGTTTGAAAAATATAACCGCAAAGGTATAGTAAAAAAAACTACAAAACAATAATTTTGTAATTTTTAATAATTTTTAACTTAAAAAATTGTTATCGTTTTATTATCAATTTTTGATTAATCTTTAAGTTGTTGTTAATCAAATTGTTATCTCGTTTTATTTTTTCAACTGTGGTATTGAATTTTATGGCTATCTTATATAATGTATCGCCAGACTTAACAATATATTCAGTACTTCCTTGCTGGCTATCAATATTCTCAACACTACTGCTCTGTTCTACCCTTTTAACCCCTTTGGAAATCAACAACCTTTGTCCAATTCTCAGATTATCGCTCGTAAGTCCGTTTAGAGATTTAAGTTGCGCAACGGTTTTTCCGTATCTCTTTGAAATAGAATAGAGCGATTCGCCTGCTTTTACAGTGTGATACCTGTTTTCTGTCGATTGCGGTTTTTGCGGTGCTGCAAGTGGTCTTGGTGCTACGCTTTTTCGCGGTGTTGTAATAGAATCAGCACCAACAATTCTACACGCCGACAGATAACGTTGCGCATAATATGCTCCGCTCGAAGAGGTAACAATCACACCCCGATTAACCGACGCGTGAATAAAATTAAAATGTCCGTTTTCGAGCGAATCGGAAACCATTATTCCAACGTGTCCGATTCTGCCTGTTCTTTTTCTGCCCTCAAAAAATACCAAATCGCCCTTACGCAAATCCTCTCTGTCTATGTGAGTATTAGCCAGATACTGCGCCGTTGCGGTACGCGGAAGGTTAAATCCAAAGTCGCGATGAACATATTGCACAAAGCCAGAACAGTCGAACGCAGCGGACGTTGAGCCGCCGTAACGATATGGCACGCCCATAAAACTTTTGCTGTGTGCCAAAATAGAATCAACCAAAGAAAGCGACATACTATCGGACGCAAACCTTATGGCATTTGCCATAATCTCCTCGCTCTCAGCCAATTCATAATCTTCTTCTGTCTCAAAAAATTGCGCAAAAGCAGAGTTTGAAATAAAAAGAAAAAATAATATGATAAATTTGTATTTCATTTAAATATAATTTAAAAACTTTTCAACATCTGATAGATTCTATGTATCGGCAAGCCCATCACATTATAATATGAACCTTCAATTTTTTCTACGCACACAAAACCAATCCATTCCTGTATTCCATAACTGCCAGCTTTGTCAAACGGTTTGTATTTTTCCACATAATAATCAATTTCATTGTCTGTCAATGACGAAAAAGTAACTTTTGTAACCACAGAAAAAATTTCCTGCCGATTTTTTGTTGTTATGCAAACACCTGTAATGACATCGTGTGTGGAATTTGCAAGTGTTTTAAGCATATTTTTAGCATCATTTTCATCTTTCGGCTTGCCCAAAACTTTGCCGTTGTGTGCCACAATGGTGTCGGCAGTAATTAATAATATGTTGTTTTGTAGAAAATTTTTATAAGCGTCAGCCTTTTGTTTTGCAAGATACTCAGGAACTTTATCTATTTGTAAGTCAGCAGGGTAATTCTCTTCAACATCAATCTCTTTTATCTCAAAATCAATGTCCAAACCCTTCAATAACTCCTGTCTGCGCGGTGATTTTGAACCAAGAATAATTTTATAATTTTCTAACATCAAATTAACTATTAACTCTTTTTTGAATTTCCTTGCTCTCATTCTCATACCCCGGTTTATTCAAAAGAGCAAACATATTTTTCTTGTACGCTTCAACGCCCGGCTGGTCAAATGGATTCACGTCCAAGATGTAACCACTTATGCCGCACGCTTTTTCAAAGAAATAGAGCAGTTGCCCGAGGTAATTCTCGTCAAGTTTGGGCAGAGTAATTTTGATGTTCGGCACACCGCCATCAATATGGGCAAGCATTGTGCCGAGTTCTGCCATTTTATTAACAAAATCAATGCGTTTGCCTGTCAAAAAGTTCAAGCCGTCAAGGTCTGATTCGTCTGCGGGGAAAAGTTTTTCGTGGTTTGAATTTTCTACCGAAATCACCGTTTCAAACAACATTCTTTCGCCCTCTTGCAGATATTGCCCCATCGAGTGCAAATCGGTTGTAAAATCTACTGCTGCGGGGAAAATACCCTTGTTTTCCTTGCCCTCGCTTTCGCCATAAAGTTGCTTCCACCACTCAGAAACGTAGTGCAGTTTCGGGTGAAAATTTGCCAAAACCTCAACTTTTTTGCCGTTATTGTATAAAATATTTCTTGCGGCAGCATATTGCATTGCGATATTCTGCTCAAAATTGCTGTTTGCTGTTATTACCTGCATAAATCTTGCGCCTGCCATCAAAGCCCGAATATCAAAGCCCGCAACCGCAATCGGCAATAAGCCCACAGGCGACAGCACTGAAAAACGCCCGCCGATATTATCCTCAATCACATACGATTTGTAACCCTCTTTGTCCGCCAAAATTTTGAGCGCACCGCGTTTTTTGTCGGTAATAGCAACAATCAATTTTTGCGCCTCTGCCCTGCCCTGCTGCTTTTCGAGTTGTTCGCGCAAAAGACGAAATGCAAGCGCGGGTTCGGTGGTTGTTCCCGATTTTGAAATTGAGATAATGCCAAACTTATGGTTTTTCAAAAGTTGCTGTAACTCAAAGAGATAGTCCTCGCCAATGTTTTGACCTGCATATAGAACTATCGGAAATTTGCGCTCTTTTTGCAAAAAATCAAACGAATTAGAGAGCGCATCAATAACCGCTCTAGCACCCAAATAACTACCACCGATGCCGACAACAACAACAATTTCGCACTCTTTTTGTAATAATTTTGCTGTTTGCTCAATATCAGACAAAAAATCGTCCGTTGTTTCGGTTGGCAAATTCAACCAACCAAGAAAATCGTTGCCTTTGCCTTTTCCGCTATGCAACAATTCACAAGCATTTTTCGCCTGATTTTTAATTTCCTGCGAAAACTCTATTCCCGCACTTTCTAAATTTAATTTAATCATTTTTTTATTATGAATTATTTTTTTGTTTTAAATCAAGCCAATTTCAACGTCAATTCTTTCATTGTTTTTGCAGGCGATTTTCGTTGATAAAGAATAGCATAAACTGCCTCTAAAATCGGCATATTGACGTGAAAATTTTCGTTGACTTCGTGAATACATTTTGTGCCGTAATAACCTTCGGCAATCATTTCCATCTCTATCTGCGCCGATTTTACCGAATAACCCTTGCCAATCATTGTACCAAAAGTGCGGTTGCGACTAAATTTTGAATACGCCGTAACAAGCAAATCGCCAAGATATACACTCTCTTCCAAATCGCGGTAATATGGATTCACTGCATTGCAAAAACGCTTAATCTCCTGTATCGCATTCGACACCAAAACCGCCTGAAAATTATCACCGTATTTCAAACCGTGGCAGATGCCTGTAGCAATAGCATAAATATTTTTCATAACAGAGGCAAACTCAATGCCAAAAACGTCATCGCTGATGTATGTCTGCACAAAACTGTTCGACATTTTGCTTGCGAGCGTACGTGCGGTATCTCGGTTTTTGCAGGCAATTGTAAGGTAAGATGTACGCTCCAACGCCACCTCTTCGGCGTGGCAAGGACCGCTCAAAACTGCAATTTGCTCCATCGGAACATTGTAAAACTGATGAAAATACTCCGAAACAATCATATTTTCATCAGGAATAATACCTTTTACCGCTGAAACAATAATTTTTTTGTCAAGTCGGCGGGTCAGTTTTTTTAAATGGTCTTTCAAAAACGGCGATGGTGTGGCAATAATCAGCACATCGGAATTTTGCACAACTTGATTTATTTTATCCGTAAAATTAATTCTATCAACATCAAAACTTACACTTGAAAGATAGGAAGGGTTGCGCCCAATCTTTTTAAATTCCTCAATCTGCTCTGGACGGCGCATATACCAATTAATTTGCGGCAGATTTATAAGCAGAATTTTGGCAATTGCAGTTGCCCAACTGCCTCCACCCAAAACCGCATATCGCAATTCTTTTTGTTCGACAATCATATTTTTATTTGTTTTTTTGCCAATCATTTTTTTCGTAACAAATTCAAATTCAACAAAATAGTAAAAAATTTTGCCATTTTATCGAAGTTACAAAATTACTAAAAAAATTGATATTCAGAAAAAATATATTAATTTTGCAAAAAAATATTATGAAAATTCCTTTTATCAAAATGCACGGTGCAGGTAACGACTATGTTTTTGTTGATTGCTTTAAAAATGCGGTGAAACAGCCCGAAAAGTTGGCGGTAGATATTTCCGACCGCCATTTTGGCGTTGGCTCTGACGGACTTGTGTTGATTTTACCGTCCGAAATTGCTAACTGCAAAATGCGTATTTTCAATGCTGACGGCTCGGAAGCAAAGATGTGCGGAAACGCCATTCGTTGTGTTGGAAAATACTTTTTTGAAAATTATTTTTCTCATAATTGTCATTCTGAACTTGTTTCAGAATCGTTAAAAAATCAAGCGATTGCGGGTCAAGCCCGCAATGACGAAGTAAAAAAAAATATAATAAAAGTTGATACTTTGAGCGGAATAAAAATTTTGGAAATTTTGACCAATTGTCATTGCGGGCTTGACCCGCAATCTCCTAAAAGTCAAACGATTGCGGTGCCTGTCACGACTTGTCGGGATAAACTCCGCAATGACGAAGTGGAAGTAAAAGTTGATATGGGCAAAGCCGATTTTACTGCAAAAAATATTCCAATTATTTGGAATTCAGATACTTGCATAAATCAACCATTGGAAATTGAAGGCGAAGAATATAAAATTACCGCTGTTTCTATCGGCAATCCACATTGTGTTGTTTTTTGTGAAGACGTCGATAAAATTCCACTTGAAACAATAGGTACAAAATTTGAACATCACGCTATTTTTCCCGAAAGAGTGAATACCGAATTTGTGCAAATTATTGATAATAAAACTATCAAAATGCGCGTTTGGGAAAGCGGCAGCGGCGAAACAATGGCTTGCGGTACAGGCGCTTGCGCATCGGTATCGGCGGCAATCAAAAATAATTTACTCAATTTTGATACTGAAATTTGCGTTCAACTAAAAGGCGGCGACATTTTTATCACCTGCAAACCCGACTATCAAGTTTTTATGCGCGGAAACGCTGTTGAGG
>Ga0209737_10003561_pt1 | contig 10855 bp, 7 predicted proteins | sample TergutCu122P3_FD_187284 | JGI IMG/M metagenome (GOLD analysis project Ga0209737, IMG submission 187284) | Cubitermes ugandensis P3 segment gut microbial communities from Kakamega Forest, Kenya - Cu122 P3 (SPAdes) (version 2) | ecosystem: Host-associated > Arthropoda: Insects > Digestive system >...
GGGGGGGGGGGGGGGGTGTCTCTGTGACAGCGTCGGCGGGGACAGCTTTTTTGGCGGATGGACGACGTTTTTTTTGCGGCTCGGTGCCGGTTTCGGCCGAATGGGATGACGTCTCAATGGGCGTGGTCGTATTGGCGGTTTCGTCGTTTTTCCTGGGCATTGCTTTATCCGTGTATCATCCGAAAAAAGCGCGACATGGAGCCATGCGCGCTTTGGTTTGGTTCCGCCCGGCCAGGTGTCCGGTCCGGGGTCTGGGGGTGGAGCCCCCAGAGAGGGGGTAGCGGCGTATGCGCGCAAGGCCAGGGGCCGAGCACATAGCCGCGTAGGGGGAGGCTTCCCCCACCTGATTTTTTTAGTTTTGAGAACGGTCGGTGATGATGAATTCGACGCGGCGATTCAGGGCACGGGCTTGTTTTGTTTTTGCGGGATCGAGGGGGCGGTCTGGGCCGAACCCTTTGGCGCTTAGCCGGCTTGGGTCAACGCCTTTTTGGATGAGGTAGTCGACGACGGCCTGTGCGCGCTGGAGGCTCAGCGTGACGTTTTTGGCGTGATTGCCCGTGTCGTCGGTGTGTCCTTCGACGGAGAGGTGCCGGATACTGCGCGTGTTTTGGAGCGTGTGTGCCAGGTGATCGAGGAGGGTGTGAGATTGTTTTTTAATCGTGGATTTATTGGTGTCGAAGTAGATCGTGTCTTTGATTTCGAGCTTGTTTTCGAGCACGATGACGAACTGTTGTGCGGTTTCTAATTGTGGATCTTGCGGGCAGCCGTCGTTCTCCCGCGGGCCGGGCTCGTCTGGGCAGAGGTCGATGCCGGTGCAGATGTGTGCGTATTTTTCGGACTGTCCTGTTTCGCTGACCCATGGGTCGCAGAGGCCGTCGCCGTCATTGTCTGGGTCTGGGCAGCCGTCTTCGTCTTCGAAACCGTCGAAATCTTCTGGTTCGTCTGGGCAGAGGTCGATGCCGGAGCAGAAGAAGTGCTCATAAAGTCCCAGTGCATCGACGAATGGGTCGCAGATGCCATCGCCATCGATATCTGGGTCTGGGCAGCCATAGAATTCGTCAAGCCCGGGGAGTTCCGGGCACAGGTCGGTGCGTTTGCAGCCAAAAATCTGGGCCAGTTCATCGCTTTCGACCCATGGATCGCACCATCCGTCGTTGTCGGTGTCTGGATTGGGGCAGCCCTGGAATTCGTCGAGCCCGGGGATATCCGGGCACAGGTCGGTGCGTTTGCAGCCGAGTTTTTCGGCCAGCGCGTCGCTTTCGACCCATGGGTCACACCATCCGTCGCCGTCGGTGTCCGGGTTGGGACAACCGTAGAATTCGGCAAGCCCTGGCGTGGTTGGGCAGGCGTCGTTGCGGTCGTCGATGCCGTCGCCGTCGCTGTCTTTGCTGCGTGGCTGGTAGGAGATGCCAAGGAGGAACCGCGCGAGTGGATTGCGAACGCCATTGCCCAGACCGGCGCCTCCGCCTACGGTGAGGTCGAGGCCGATGGGCGTCATGATGGTGGCGCCGATTAGGAACTCAGCTGACTGGTGGTAGTCTTGTGTGGCTTTTTTGCTCAGGGGTGTTTCGCCGAAAATTTCGCCTTTGACAGCGAGCCATTCTGGGATGGCATGGTAGACAACACCAAAGCCGTAGTTGAACCCGTGCGAGAGGGTGTAGTCGAGGAACTGCGATTTTTTCCGGAAGGTGAAGCCTGCGTTGAGGATCAGCTCGACGGGACCGATTTCGTAGTCGGCGGCGATGTAGGGGCGTCCGGTGAAGCTGCCATCGCCAATGAGGGCGGCTTCTTTTCCGGTGGGAAGTGTCATGAGGACGCCTGCGCCCAGGCCAAAGCCGCTGTAATCTTCGCGCTTGAGGATGGTGGCTTTGGCGCGGATTTGCATGTCGCCAAAGACGCCGCTTTGGGCGCGCGGCACAATCTGCGGGCTCTGGTCGCGGTATGTCTGATTGTAGCCTTCGTAGGGGATAAACGGCAGAACGAGGGCGACTTCGAGAATATCAAGCAGACCGAGAGATGCCGACAGGTTCATGGTCGCCAGATGCTCAAGCTTGCAGTCGCTGCTGGCTAAGGGATTGTCTGTGCCGGCGCACTGAAAGCGCAGGGGCGTGTTGGCATAGTCGGTCGTCAATTGCAGGCTGTAATCAAGATGACCTAAGATCTTGCTGGATTCCACGCTAAAGGTGCCGTGTGGGCCGGCAATGGGGTAAAACTGCCGCACATCAAAACCGTCTGCATATGCCTGTGTCCCTGCTGCACACATCGCGAACACTGCTAAGAGGCAGGTGCTAAACCTATGCTTCATCCTTGCTCTCCTTATCTTCGTAGCGCATTAATTGCAAAAAACTACACCACGCAGTGTACAGCATATTTTTACGATTGACCAGCGCATTTGCGGCAAGAAGCAAGCATGGGCTGAGCAGTTTTTTGGCGTGTCATCGGGTGAGTTCGTGCAGGATGCCGGAGGCTTTTGAGCAATCGCTGCTGTTGACGACGAAGGAGATGGCGTTGGGCTGGCAGAAGATGGCGACAGGGGTGATGCCGTCGTTTTTGAGGCATGTCAGGGCATGGTGCAGGCCATTGGGGTCGCGGCCGATGTCGATGCCTGTGAGCGTGACATTCAGGACGTCATCTCTGCAGAAACTTCCGGGGGCGGAATTTTCGAGAAGGGCAGCCCGGATGCCGGAGAAGTCGCGGCAATTCCAGATGTCAGCGATGAGTTCGAGCTGCCGATGCCCGCAGACACAGTCGATGATTTTGAGCCCGTCGATGCCTGTGAGCCGTGCGAGGCAGGTTGTGATGTCGACATCTCGTGCGGACAGGTAGAGGATGTATTTGGCGGTGACGACGGCGGTGGGTCGATTTTTGCTGGCTTTAAGCGCGTGTTCGGGCCAGCCGTCGGGGCGGATGAGCGTGCCGGTGCTGTCTGGCTGGTGGGATTTTTTGGCGTACAGGGCGATGCCATGGCGCAGGGCATAGGCAACGGCTTCATCGTGGAGCACTTTGGCGCCGTGCTGTGCCATGGTGAGCATGGCATCGGCGGAGAGCTCGTCGAGCTTGACGGCGTCCAGGACGACTTTGGGGTCGGCGGAGTAGACGCCGTCTACATCGCTGTATATCTCGCATGCTTCGGCATTCAGGGCGCCGGCCAGCGCGATGGCGGTCATGTCGGATCCGCCGCGGCCAAGTGTGGTGATCTCGTTTCGATAGCTGGTGCCCTGGAAGCCTGCCACGATGACGATTTTTCCACGCTCCAGTTCATCCTGGATGCGGTAGGGACGCACTGCGATGATGCGTGCGCAGGCATGGGAATCGTTGGTGATGATGCCGGATTGGCTGCCGGTGAAGCTGATGGATTGGGCGCCGTATTTTTGGATGGCGATGGACAGGAGTGCCATGGTGGCGCGTTCGCCCGTGCTGAGGAGCATGTCGAGTTCCCTGGCAGAAGGGTTGGGCGTGATTTGGAAAGCGATTTGCAGGAGCTGGTCGGTGGCATCCCCCATGGCGGAGACGACAACGACGACGCCGTAGCCCATGGCTTGTCTGGCGACGACACGCTGGGCGATGGCCTCGATTTTTTCGAGGCTGGCAACGGAACTGCCACCGTACTTTTGGATGACGATAGGGGGGATGGGGCTATCGGACGTCATCATAGCCTTCATGATGGGGTGGCCTTTTGGGGCGTGCAGGTGCTGCGCCAGGTTAGCGATGAATGTCGTGTTTTCGGCCGCAGCGCGGACATTCGATGGTGAGTGTCGTGGTGTCTGCCCAGAGGGCTTCCTGGTCGTGTTGCGGGAGGGTGGCAAGCATGGCTTCCATTTGGGCAGTGTCGCAGCGGCAATCGTAGTAGAAGACGGCTTCGTGCATGAATTTCAGGCCGTTTTTTGACAGGGCATCGCCCGAACGAACGGCTTTGAATTGTTTTCGGAGGCGATCTATGGTTTCGGCGTGTGCTGTATCCTGAGGTGATTCAGACTGTTTTGGCACATCGTCTGTGGTGTCACTCAGGAGGGTGCGTGCCAGGTCCAGGAGGGCATCTTCATTCAGGGCATTGACGGCATCCCAGTGTGCATCGGGCATGCTCAGAAACATGACGGCATCGTCATGTGAAATGGCAATGCGCGCCGGGAGCTGCTCGGATTCGTCGAAGTATTGTTCCACGAGGAGGTGTGGCTGTTCGTCGCGCGGTATGAGTGTCGATTGCCGAAGGGGTGATTTTTCGTTCATGCGCTGAACAGCAAGTGCGCCCACGACGTCGTCGGCTGCCTGCGGCGAAAGAGGTTTGAGGCGGCCGCAAACCCGGCCGTCTGGTTCGACGGCACAGAAGATCCCCCAATCCTTAAAAGGCAGGCGCACTGTCCAGCCCCAGGCATCGCGAAGGACTTGCGACTCGGTGGCAAGTGTTGCGGCTACAATGAGATCCTCCAGGCCACGCTGTGCTTCTGCACTGAAGAATGCTTCGCTTATGTCATAGGCTGCGTTGTAGAGCGCCTGTGAGGCTCTGAGCTTTGCTAAACCGGCGGTATAAATGACGAGGATATGGTTGTCTTCCCATAAGAAGCGCCGGTAAAGGGCAAGCGGTTGTTCCATGTTGATTTCCGTGGGCAATATCGCTGGAAAGTGCCGGGAGAGCGTTAAGGAGGCGAGGGGAGGTAATAAGTAGGGAAAAGCGGATAGGGCAAATTGGAAGGATAGGTTGAAAGGAAAGAGTTGAATGGACATAAGCCCCCTCAACCCTCGAACCCGGCAGTATGACAGTGTAGTTGTCCGGCGCCGGGCAATCAACAAAAAAAGCCAGCGTCCGAAGGACGCTGGCTGAGTATGGCGATTTGAGCCGATCAGGCCATGAGATTTCCAGGGGCGGGGATGTTTTGGCCGTTGACGACCGGGCCTGCTGGCATCACGGGCGGTGCAAACGAAGGGATATTGCCCGTGCCCATGACCAGATTAACCATCTGCGTGCTGACCCACATCAGGAAGCCGAGCGAAAGGGACGTAGCGATGGCCTCAAAGATCGATGCGTAGATCTTGTCGTTGGATTTATCCTTCAGCCCGCTGCTGAGATTCTTTTCCATGGCCTTTTTGAGGGCATTGGGATCGGTGATGTCCTTGAGGCCGCTCGACGTGCAGGCGATGAGAGGCCAGGTGACGTTGGGCATGGGCGCTGCCATGGGGCCGGGGAAGGCCGCAAAGGCGGGATACCATGGAAACCCTGTGACCGTGACGCCGTCGACGTATTTCTTGAGGCATTCTGACACGCCCTTGCCGACGGCGTCACGCCAGTCGTTGAAAAACTTCCCGCCGCTGATGGCTGCGTGGCCGGGGAAGGATTTAAAGAGGTTAAAGAAGTCTGCCGTTGTCTTTAAACAGCCCTTGCTGCCGATCGCGACGGGACCATTGATCTTGATATTCTGGAACATAAGCGTCGGCTTCCACAGATTGAACGCATATTGCGTCGCATCGATCATCGTATGGATGAACTGCTTATAGATCTGAGTTATCGTCGAGGCTGAGTTGAAGTGGTAAGTGTGGGGATCCTGGGTCGCAAAATAGGACACGATGCCGTCTGCAGCGGGAAAACCCACCCCCCAGTTCTCCTGCTTAACCCCTTTGACATAACTGTCTCTGGCTTCGTCACCCTTATCCTGAGGCGCCTTCCAGCTGTCTGCGGGCGGCATCTTGTGCTGATGCGAGGCCATCGACAAATCCGCGAGTACCTTAATAAAATTCACTGGTGGCATAACGACTCCCTTTGCTCCCTTCGCCAAAATGCGTCGACATTCGACAAACTACAACGAAGTCATGCAATTTTCAATCCCATCTCCATGCATAGTGCTCGGTTTATGCGTTCAGGCAGATTTTCCTGCGGATATGCTTCCTGCGCTGTTCGCCTTCAGGCTGCGCCCGCGCCGCAGAGCTGGGGACAAGATACCCCATCCATCACAACATGGCGACTCCGTATCGACACACGCAGGGCTTTCGCATACAATGACGAGGCGTTTGGCGTGCAGCCGATGCCTTCTCGCTCAGATAACCATGAAGGAACGTCATGCCCTCTCCACTTCCCCTTACCGAAGGGTGCGTCGTAGAATTTGCCAATAAGGGAAAATTCTGTCTCGGCGTTGTCCTGCACACGGACGCCAAGACCGGGAAAATTAAGGTCTTCCAGTCGACAGGACGAGAGCTTACGCTGACATCCAAGCAGGTGCTGCACCTGCTTCCGATGCACCTGTCGACGGGAATGCTCGTCTCCAATATGATCGATGCGCTCAACGCACTGGCCATCCGTGCCGAGAACATTCGGAAGCACTGTGATGTCGAAGATCTGTGGATGCTCGTCAGCGAAGAAGGCGCCGAGATATCTCTCGAAATGCTTGTGACACTGCTCTTTTCCAACCCGGAACCGGAACATTGGCTGGCAGTGATTTATGCCCTGAGAACGGACAGGATCTATTTTAAAGAGGGCGCCGATGCTCTGTATACCCCAAGACCTGCCAGCGTCGTTGAGGATCTCAGGCGACAAGCCGCCCAGGCCGCGGCACGCGAACAGTACCGCAACCAGTTTGTCGAAGAAGTCACCCAGCTGCTCGCCCTCCCCACAGATGCCCGCGAAGAGGCCTGCGAGAACAGCCGTCGTTCGCATCCAGAGTTTCATGGCGCATGGACGACACTCTCAGCGTATGCCATTTACGGGCAGGAGGCCAGCGACAAGGCCGAAGCCGAAGCCATCCTGGTCAGGTTGCAGGATCATCTGAACCGCGGGTTTTCTGGTACAGCCCACCTGCGAGCCAGGGCTTTTTTGCGGGAAGTCGGCTACTGGCAGGAAGACACCAATATCGCTTTGCTCAAGTATGACATTGCGACAGATTTTGACGACGCCATCGAAGATGATGCTCTGGCTGTCTACAGAATGCCGCATGCCTCCCAGGGGCGTGCTGATCTGACACACCTGGACGTATTTTCCATCGATAGCGCTGAGACTCTCGATATCGACGATGCACTCTCGATCGAAATGATGCCAGGGGGGGCGGTTCGGCTCGGCATTCACATTGCCGCGCCTGCCGCGGCGATTCCCTTTGACAGTTCCATTGAACACGCTGCACGTCTTCGGGCAACGTCGCTTTACCTCCCCGAGCAGCGTATCCCCATGATGCCTGCTATCCTCGGAGAGAATGCGCTCTCACTCATCCCAAACCAGACTCGGGCGGCAGTTTCCTTTTTCCTTATCTTTGATCAGAAACTCAGCCCCATCTCCAGCCAGATTCTTCCCTCCTACATCATCTCCAAGCATAAGCTCTCCTACGAGGGCGTCGAAAATCTTTTGGAGTTTGGCGACGATACCCTCTCTGAATCCCTCCGGCTTATCTACGATATCGTCGAGAATTCTCAAAACCATCGCCGCACGCTTGGCGCCATCGACGTGGATTTGCCCGAGTCCAAACTCACTTATGACACCTCTCAAAAATGCTATGTTCTGCATCGCCTCGATCTGACCATGATGAGCCGTTTGATTGTTTCAGAGTGCATGATCCTCGCCAATACCTGTGCCGCGGATTTTTGCCATGAGCGAAACATTCCTGCGCTCTACCGGATTCAGTCTCCTCCCACCGGGTTGCCCTCGCAGGAAGAGTTCGACGCCATGCCCAATGATCTCATGCGTGCCGTTGTCAAACGGCGTTGCATGCAGTCTGCCGTCTCCTCCTTAACACCTGGCAAGCACGCAGGCCTTGGTCTGGAGCGCTATACCCAGGTGACAAGTCCGCTTCGGCGTTACATCGACTTGCTCGCCCACTACCAGCTTGAGCATTATTTTGTCCACCAGAAGCCGCGCTTTTCGACCAACGAGTTTTCCGGCATCCTGGCCGAGTGTGACCTGGGGCTCGATCATGCCAGGTCAGCTTCCCAGGAAGCTTATTTTGCGGCATCTCTTGCCTACCTGCAGCAGCTCGGGGACGAAAACCTCACGGCCATCATCCTCCAATATGTCGCCGACAGGGGGGACAACGCGCAGGTCATGCTCGTCGATCTTCAGATGCGCACCACCATCGCCACCAAAAAACGATGGCCCCCCGGCACCATGTGCTTCGTCAAAGTCGATCATGCCAACCCGGACGATGGCACTTTTGCCCTCCAATTCGTCGATGTCGTCCAGGCATAACCCAACCAAAGGCTTACCCTATATTATGATGATATACTCTCTCAGATTCGTGCCGTTCTGGATTGCCAGCCTCTGTTTTGCCTGCTGTCTGTGGGGATGCCGTCAGGCAACCGATGCCGGCAGTCAGGGCTCTGTTCCACCGCCGGAAGTGCCCGAAGCTTCGCCTGCGCTGCCGCCAACAAACGAGGTTGCCGATGATTCCGCGTCTTCCGCCACAGACGATGATCACACCTCCACAGACGATGACCACACCTCGCAAGTGGACGATTTGCCGCAAGCGGACGGCTCACCCGCGGTTCGGCTCCCACAGGGGATGAGCGATCTGTCCGCCGAGGTGCTCAAAGGCCGGCTTGCCAACAATCCCCAGCGCGACGACTTTCTCGCCCTGGCCTATCATGATTGGAAGCAACAACGTTATGACGATGCTCTGACGACGCTGCTTAATGCCGAAGTGCGCCTGGGTCCTCACGACGACTTCGACCAGCTTTATCGGGAGTTCCTCTCCCTGCATCCCGATCTCAATGCGCCGCCAAGGCAGCTCTTCGCTGACAAGGACATCTCCGCCATCAAGAAACAAGGCGGCGGCAGCACACTCGTCTACAGGCTCCTTCAGGACAATAGGATTGTTGCCGCTTTTAAGCCCAGGCAAACCCGGCTCCAGTCCAATTTCCTTTCCGAGCTGGCCGCCTACAGGCTGTGCCCGCGCATCAAATGTGCTTTTGATGTCCCCACCAGTCACCACGTCTATTTTGATCACAAACCATTCAGCGGACTTTATGCCCGTATCGCCTCGAACCCAAAAGCCGAATTCAGCGAAATCACGGTCACGCGCACGTCGGACGATTGGCCCGAAGGCACACCCCTTGTCATTGTCGAAGGGGTGGCCAAAGAATGGATTTATGATTTTGTCCTGTTCCCGATCGAGCTCTCTTCTCTGTGGCTGCCCTGGTTTAATCTTGAGCACACCCCACAGACGCTCCGGGAAACCAGCTTCGATGCGTTATTGTCCGGCATTCGGAAGCGTCACCCAGGAGGCGACAAATTCGCCAAAGCCCTCGAACCCCATCTCCAGAGCATTACCCCCTACGATCTGGCACGTCAGATCGCCAACATGATCGTCTTCGACTTTCTCATCAACAACTGGGATCGTTTCAGCGGAAAGCCGGAATTCTGGGGCGTAAACTGCCAATTCAAAAATGGCCGCTTCGTCTCCATCGACAATGGCGCCGCCTTTTCAAAGACCCCGCATCCCAAACCCGAAAAATGGCTGCACAGCATTCAGCGATTCTCGAAAACTGCCCATCGCGCCATCGAAAATCTCGATAAAGAAGAAACCTACAGGGTTCTCTTCCAAAATCCCTCCGATTACGATGAAAGCCGCTATGAAACTTTCTGGCAGCAGCGTCAGCGCTACCTCGACTATGTCCAATCCCTGATCGACGCCAACGGCATCGAATCCACACTTTTCTTCGACTAACGCCCCCGCTCAAACACCATGAACGAATCCATGCAGTCCTTCATCCCGTGGCTTTACGTCTTTTGCACGCTCTTTGCCGCAAGCCTTGGCTCATTTGCCAACGTCGTCGTCTACCGCGTTCCCAAACGCCTCTCCCTCATCTCTCCGCCTTCCGCCTGCCCCAAGTGCGGCACTCGCATTAAGCCCTACGACAACATCCCCGTCCTCTCCTGGCTCATCCTGCGCGGCAAATGCCGGCAATGCAAGAATCCCATTTCCCCCATCTACCCCATCGTCGAAGCAGTGTGCGGCGCCATGGGCGCCTTTCTTTGCCACACGATCGTTGTCCCGCATGTGCAGCTCTTTGGCCTGGACGGCGTTGCCCTCCACATCATGGGGCTTTTCATCGCCCTTACCCTCTTTGCCGTCACTTGCCTGGCACTTGCAATCATCGATCTCAACACCACCGAACTCCCGCCAGAAATTACCCTTCCCATGGCCATCCTCGGCATTGCCGTGGCCTGGCTCATTCCCTCCTCCTGGCCCTATACCTATATCCTGGGCAACATCGAAACGGTCGATGCCGTTCTGGGTGCTGCCATTGGCGCATCCCTCATTGTGCTCATCATCGCCGCCTACTACCTGTTCACCAAACGCATTGGCATGGGAGGCGGAGACATCTGGATGATGGCCATGGTCGGGGCCTGGCTCGGCTGGCAGGCACTGCCCTTTATCTTCTTTGCTGCAAGCATTCAGGCCATCATCGCCGCTATTCTGGCCGTCATCATCCAAAAGAAAAAAGGCCAGAGTACCCTCTTCCGAAACGACGTCCTCGCCGAAATCGATCCCAACGCTCCCCCCCCAGACGACACGCCCACGCGCCAGCTGGCCCTCCCCTTTGGTCCCTTCATCGCACTGGCAGCCCTCCAGGCACTCTTTTTCGGCGACATCCTCCTCCCCCTCATTTCTGGCGGCATCCTCACCCCGTGGGGACTTATTCCGAGCATGTGATTTGGGGGAACTTGTTCCCCCAAACCCCCTGCAAGCCTCCCCTGAAAGTCCGTTGCGCACAAAATGTTGCCTTTTATTTTGGCGGGCGACCGGGACGGTCTGCACGAATTTGGCCTATATGCAGGCTTTTTGTGAGGGGGCAGCCGCCCCCTGCGCCGCTATCGCACTCGCCTTATCACTGACGGCAGGGTCGCGGCGTCGAAATGGTGCAGATTCCAGAAAGCAAGGAG
>Ga0209737_10003562_pt1 | contig 10853 bp, 7 predicted proteins | sample TergutCu122P3_FD_187284 | JGI IMG/M metagenome (GOLD analysis project Ga0209737, IMG submission 187284) | Cubitermes ugandensis P3 segment gut microbial communities from Kakamega Forest, Kenya - Cu122 P3 (SPAdes) (version 2) | ecosystem: Host-associated > Arthropoda: Insects > Digestive system >...
CAATTTGTCTATGTTTTTATTGGAGAATAGTATCATTCAACTCTATTCTGTCAATCCATGAATAAAAACTCTTGGCTATATCTTTATATACGGTCTCTTTGTCAGGTTCGTTAAGAATATCATGTCTCATGCCGTCAAAAAGGCGGTGTGAGACGCTTTCATATCCAAGTTTTTCAAGCTGTGCAAGCGATTGATTAAACTTTTTTTCCGAAAGCCAAAAAGGGTCATCAGCTCCTGCGAGAATTCTGATAGGCAAGTCGGGGTTAGCGAGCGCCCACTCTTTTTTTGAATAAGCATCTTTAAGCATATGGCTTATCGCTGTAAATCCTCCGAGAGTATACGTAAAATTGCGTTTAGGGTCACTGTTGAATGCCTCAACAGTCTTACTGTCGCTGCAAAGCCATGCATTGTCAATTTTGTCTCTCTTAAAAGGCTTATTATACATTTTATCAAGAATCGCCTTAATCTTTTCACTGCGGTGAGTGGGTGAAAGATTTTTTGAATTTTCAGACGAAAGTTTCATAGAAAATTTGGAAAAGCAACTGAAGCAAGGAGCGCCTATCAAAATCGCACCGCTGAGCAGTACATCATGCTTTCTCAAAAATGAACGCACACCCAACGCACCCATACCCTGTCCGAGCATGAAGTAAGGAGGTGTCGGATAGGCCTCACGCACAAACTGCGATAACTGGACTGTATCCGAATAAACTCCAAGGTCACCGTCTTTATACATAAATCCGAGGTCGCTGTCAGTGCGGATACTTTCGCCATGCCCGCGTGTATCGGCTATAACAGTAAGAAATCCTTCATTTGCCAGATATTCCATGAACGGCAGATACAGTTCTTTATAACCGCAGAAATCATGGATAATATGAACAATTCCATTGAGGTTAAGTTTGCCGGACGGCACGGCAATTAGGGCATGAATATCAAGCCCGTCATAGTTTGATTTAAATTTAAACTTATTTACATCAGCATAAAGCATAATAACCCCATTCATTCAACAACAGTATGGCATCGGCTTAAACCGATTATTTTCATCCGTTAAATTTAATATTAATTATAACAGATTTTAACAAAGAAATCAATACCTTGTTATATAAATGTAAGTTAACCGTTTTAGGATAGGAGTATCAATATGCATAGAATTATAACAATTGAAAGGCAATACGGCAGTGGGGGCAGTGTAATAGGCAAGCTTGTCGCTGAAAATCTCGGCATAAAGTATTATCACCAAGAAATTCCGCAAGCAGCCGCACAGCGTTACGGCATGGATACCGATGTGCTGATAAAAGCCGAGGGGAACAGAAGAACCAGTATTCTCTACGCTCTTTCTCTTGCCTCTTCGCCGTCGAATACTCTGGAAGGCGACTCGCCGCTGACTGACAGGGCGTTCTTCATGGAGAGTCAGATTATAGATGAGATTGTGCGAAGAGGCGAAGAATGCGTTATAGTCGGCAGATGCGGTAATTTTATAGCAGACAGCAGCCTTAGCGTGTATATATATTCAACGGTTGAAGAACGTTTGAAACGCGCCGTAAGAGAATACGGTATTTCACAGAAGATTGCGGAAACGCTGCTGAAAGAAAATGACAGCCGGCGGGAAATTTTCTTCAACTCAAACACAGGGCGAAACTGGCGGCAAAAAGAACAGTACAGCCTATGCTTAAACAGTGCGGAACTGGGAGACAGTCTTTGTGCGGAAATTATAGCAAATATTTACAGAAACTCGCCTTAAAGACTGGGCGGGTTTTTTTATTACTCCGTAAGCAAACCCTTGCCATTTTTACTTGTCTTTTTGCCGCCTTGCGGAGTAATATCTCAAAAAGTGTAACTATTCAGTATATAGCATAATGCCAATGCTGTCAACTTAAGCCTATATGGGGTTTCAAGGGGTTTCGCCCCTTGACTGCCGGAGGCTCTCTTCTACGTTGTTCCTTCCGCCGCCTTCAGCGGCGAAAGGAACAAGAAAAACCTTAAGTTGACGGCATTGGCATAATGCACAAAAAACAGTTATTTACAACCGCAATCGGAAACGAAAAAGGGGGTTGCGGGGCAAATCCCCGCTTTTCGGGGACTCCGTCCCCGAACCCCTCCCCGCAAAACAACTGAATAGTTACCAAAAAGTTTTCGAATTTTAGAAATTTTTAATAATTATTTAAGGATTTTTTAAGAAACGTTATGTTATAATTAAAACATACTTATTCGAAGGGGGAAAACGAAATGTTTTTCAACATATTAAAAAAGGATTTGAAACGTAAAAAGTCTATGAATTTCATACTGCTTATTTTCATCACGCTTTGCACCGTGTTTCTGGCAAGCAGTATCAACAATCTCCGTGCAATTACAGGAGCGGTTGATTACTTCGGTAAGCAAAGCAATCTCGCCGACTACTTTATTTTAGTAAGGGAGGATGACGTAGACGACTTTGCAGAATGGCTCAGCGATAACGAACTGGTCAGTCGTTACAGTGAAGATACGGGCAGAATTATCGGCGATGACAATATAGTAAATGAAGGTTATATCCCCCTGGGCGTAACGACACTTTCTAAACTTCCTGCGGAACACAATCTAATTTTAGACTCAGACAATAAGCCAATACGGGAACTGAAAGACGGCGAATGTGCTTTGTCGTATTTTGATGCAGAACGGAACAAACTCAAAATCGGCGATAAAATCCAAGTGAACATAGACGGAACAGAAAAAACTTTTACACTCGCATATATGGCAAAGGATTTTCTTCTGGGTTCACAGTATGTTGACCAAAAGAGAATTTCCATAAGCGACGCAGACTATGAATCATTGTCAGGGACGTCGTTAAAAAGCTCTACAATATTCTCTGTCATTACCGACGACACAACTTCTTTTGAGAAAGGTTTACGCCGCAGCGGCTTCAATACGCTGTTCGCATTTGACAGTGCAATGATTGAAATGACGCTGACTATGGATATAACAACGGCAGCGGTGCTTATGGTTGTAGGCGTATGCCTAATCGTTATAGCGCTTGTCGTTCTTAGATTCACAATAGTATTCACGCTCCAGGATGATTACAGGGAAATAGGCATTATGAAAGCTATCGGAATAAAGAATTCAATGATTAAAAAGCTTTATATCATCAAATATCTGATGCTGGCTGTAGTAGGTTCGCTAATCGGAACGGTTTTAAGCATTCCTTTCGGGAATATGTTCCTCGCAAAGTCGCAGAACAACATAGCGATTGAAAGGAACAGCGGAGGCGGACTGCTGAATTTCGTTTGCGGTGCTGTTATCGTTTTTACCGTAATGCTTTTCTGCTATTTAAGCACACGCAGCGTTGAAAAATTCACGGCAATTCAGGCTATCAGAGGCGGGGCGACAGGCGAACGCTTTACAAAAGGCAAGAGTCTCCTGAAACTTCATAAATCTAAGGCTATGCCGACTTCGGTACATCTGTCACTGACCAGTATTTTTTCCGCAATAAAGAGTTATGCAATACTTTTAACCGTATTCACCATTGGAACGCTTCTTATCATTCTTCCGCTTAATGCCGTTAATACGCTTACCGACGACAGCATTATCGAGACTTTTACAATTCCTAAGTACGATATTTATATTGTCGATGTTGCCAATACGTATGAACACGGAAAAACAGAGAAAATGTTCATGGATGATATTGAACGGACGGAAAAGCTTGCAAAAGAAAACGGTGCGGAAATAAAGCTTGACGCTTTTTACGGATTTACTGCGCTTTACTATACCGACAGTCCAGAAGACGGTGAAATGATAGTTTCCTTTAAGTCGCTTATTAACGACGCCCCGAAACTTAATACCTATCTTGAAGGCACTCCGCCTGTTTTACCGAATGAAATAGCCTTGACGGAAAAAGTCATGAATAAACTCGGTGTTGTAATCGGCGACACTGTGAAGATGAGTCTTGTCGGCAGAACTTATGAATTCATTATAACGGGCAGTTTTCAGTCCATGAACAATTTGGGTAATGCAACCGTACTGGCGACGGCTGCCGACGTAAGTATTGAACAGTCAATTTTCGTCAATCAAATCGGCAATTTTGTGAACCGCGACAACATTTCAGGACAGAGGGAAAACCTTAAACAGCTTTTACCCGAAAAGAGTGTACAAACCGCAGGCGAATACCTTGAAAAATATCTCGGCTCGTCCATAGACGCCATGAATTCGCTGAAAGGCATGATTTTAACTGTTGTTCTGCTCATTAACTGGCTCATAACGATTCTTCTGATGAAAACGTTTATTACCCGTGAAAAGGGCGAGATTTCACTGATGAAGAACATGGGCTTCACGAACTTCTTCATTAAGAAGTGGCAGGTTATGAGAATAGCGATTACTCTGTTAATTTCGGTTATTCTGGGCATTTTGCTTTCAAACGTTCTGAACCCGATTTCAACAAAGTATACGTTCGGCGTCATGGGTGCGGATAAAATTCCGCTGAACATCAATTACGTTGAAGTATTCTTGCTTTACCCGCTGCTTCTTTTCGTAGGAACGGTAGTTGCCGCAATAATCGGCACCTCTTCCGTAAACAAAATTGACTTCCGCGAAATTAACAACAGCAATTAATTAATAAGGAGAGATTATTATGAATACAGTTTTAGATGTTAAGGATTTATGTAAGACCTATATAATCAACAAGAGGCAGAACAATGTCCTCAAGAACGTCAGCTTCACTATGTATGAGGGTGAAATGGTTGCCATAATGGGCGCGTCAGGTTCGGGCAAGTCAACTCTCCTTTACACCGTCAGCGGCATGGACAGCGTTACGGCAGGGACTGTTAACTTTTGCGGCAAGCAGATTAGCAAGGTATCCAAGTCAAAAATGGCAGATATACGTCTAAAGGAAATGGGATTCATATTCCAGCAGATGTATATGCTTAAAAACCTCTCCGTTTTTGACAATATCGTTCTCCCTGCGTATCAGGCCAAAACCGTCTCACGCAAGGAAAGCACGGAGTATGCGAAAAACCTTATGCGGAAGATGAGCATTAATGATGTTGCGGAAAATGAAATTAACGAAGTCTCGGGCGGACAGCTTCAGCGTGCGTGTATCTGCCGAAGCATGATTAACAGACCTAAGGTTATCTTCGCCGACGAGCCTACAGGTTCTCTCAATAAGCAGTCGTCGGTTGAAGTAATGGAGGAAATCCTCCGCGTCAACAGGGAGGGTACAGCCGTTCTGCTTGTAACGCATGACGTCCGTGTTGCCGCAAAGTGCGACAGGGTTCTTTACATCAGCGACGGAAATATCCATGGAGAACATAAGTTAGGCAAGTATCAGGGCGAACAGTCGCTTAAAGACAGAGAACGTTCACTGACAAACTGGCTGCTTGATATGGGATGGTAGTATCCAATTATTACTCCGCAACAAAACGCTTGCGTTTTGGCAGAGTAATACTGTGCGTCTTTTTCGGTTGTCTGCCGCAGGCAGACGAGAAAAAGGCACATTTGCAAGTAAACTCCCGAACGGCTTTGCCGTGAGGCACAAGAGTTTACTTGCGGATTAATAACAACTATCGGTTATTATGTCAGTTGATAGCAAACACCGCCCCGCACTTTATAGCAGTGCGGGGCGGTGTTTTAGGTTAGATGAACTATCACGGAGGACGTTAAGCCTTCATATGCAGAAACTATCTTACGGGCTGTGCCGTCGTCAAGTTCTTCGTTGCAATCGCCTGTAGATTTCAGTTCAATAAGCTTTCTGTCATCTAAAATGAAGAGCGTTTTCTGCCCCGCATCATTAGCGGCAGGCTCTGAAATCATTTTCGCGTCAAGATTGATTTCAGACATCAGACTGTAAGAATCAGCAATAGTCTTTATATTGTCAACAATATAAGTCGGATCAGAGTTATAGTATACATCATAAATCATTTCAACAAAATCATAATCTATTTTGCTTGCGCCAGGTTCATAACCGCTAAAATCGAATTCATATACATAGCCGTAGGTGTCAATAAAAGTGCCGTTATGCTGATAACCCCATGCCCAGTTTTGATAACTTGACACAAAAACAATCTTATCTTTCGGAAAATCTTCCGTTGCATAGCCTGTCACGGGCTCCTCGGTATAAGCCTCCGTACGTTCGGCATAATTCCCGCCGTAGAACTCCGAATATCCTTTGAATTCATGACAGTAAATCTCATCAATCAAGTTAAAACCGTTCAAACTTGCCGACGCGAATTTATAATCGGACAGGGCATAAACATAATCACCGATATAAACGGCTCTGTTCCAGCGGGCTGTGCCTGTATTGTCTGAAATCTCGCCTAGAAGATTAAACCTGCCGTTCTCATATGAATAGAAAACATAACTGTTTTTCTGCCACCAACTGTTATTTTGGTTTCTGTAATCGTAAGAACAGTTTTCAATCGGGAATCCGATAAGATTCTTTTCGGGATTGATAATCAACGCTTTTCTGTCCCATACCGCCATTGAAGAAACATTTCCGCCGTAATTCCAATTTACGGTATCTGTCTTTCCGTTGTAGGTAATGCTCTCTATGCCGACTTCTTTGAGATTATTCGGGTCGGATACGTCAAACATAACAATCTTAATACCTGTTTGCAGTCCTGCGTCATTTGCTTCAACGCCGAAGCCCAGCATCAGGTTGTCGCCCCAAGGCTGCATATATGAGCTGTAGCCGTTAATTTTGTATTCGTCAAGGATAACAGGGTTCTTAGGGTCGCTGAGGTCGAATGCATAAAGCGGGTCGGTTTGGCGGAACGTTACGACATAAGCAAGATTGCCGCTGAACTGCGACGACTTAATATCCTCGCCTATTCCGTATCCCTCGCTCTCGCCTACTATTTTCATTCCCATATCAAGAACAAAAAGTTTATTGTATCTTTCATTGTTTGATACAGACGTCGCAATCCTGAAATAACCGTCATATTCACTCATAGAGAACTGGTCTTTAACATATCCGTTAACTTTTCCGCTTGCCGACGGAGTAACATGACCGCCGCTGACATTAATTCTCGTAACCGCTGTTTTATCCCAGCCTGAAGTAACGTACATATTGGAAGTCGAGCAGTAAATCTGACCTGAATAGTCAGCCAGAGCCTTAACGTCAACCTTTTCGCCGTCGAGCGAAATACCGCCGATTATAGCATAGTTAATCTGATAAAGATCTTTCGGCTTTTTCTCGGGAAGAAGAATACAGTCGGCGGGGATAAAAGACTGCTCGCCGTCAACTTCGTATTGGGGAATATACTTGTCAAGCTGTTTTTCATTTTTTATACTGTCCCTGTATTCGCTGCAATAGTTCGTGATAAGATACATATAGCCGTCAACGATACGGACATTGTTATAGTATCCGTCCTGAACATAAGAAGCAGTCAATTCGGGGTTTAAACCTGTGTTATAGAATAAAACGTACGTTTCACCGTGATTGTAACTGCCAGCCAAAACAATAAGCGTATCATCTACCAGATATAAATCTGTAATGTAAAGACCGTTAACAGATGATAAATCCCTGTCTGGATTGATTAAGCAAGTGTCAATGAAGTTCCCTTTATCAACTTCCGCAATCATGATTTTATCCGAGCTTGCGTAATAAATAAATCTGCCGTCCGTCTTGACTATATCCGCTTCAAGAACGCCCTTTTCCTGATTAAAAGTTTCAGAGAAATCATCCGTGTCTGCCGTAGCCGATGTTTTATAGGCCTCTTCTGAATTAACGATTTGGGGAAGTTCATCATTTCCTCCAAGTGCACCTTTTCTTTCACCGTCTTCGGTATAGTTCGTGAAATTCTCCAGTGCTTCGACTGGTGCTATCTCAAGCATTTCGTACCGTGAGTCGTCATAGAACATATCACTGCTCTTTTTCATACCGTCATTGTTGAAAATCGAATCAAAAAAGTTTGAAAAGACGCTGTTCCTCCGCTGTTTCGGAGCAAAGAAAGAATAAATTTCCTCGTACTCATTAGCACCGCTCATATATGACACCAAAGTTATTGGATTGCCTTTACTGTCGAAATAAACCGAATTTTTCACTTTGTTTTTGTTAAACGGACTTAACCAGTCAGCGTTATAAGCCGCAAACGTACCGAGCACGGCACACGCCGCCAAACCTGCAACAGCTCTAATCCATGTACGTTTTTTTATCTTGCTGCGTTTTGTCTTTCCGCTGTCGAGCAGTCCCGCAATGTTGTCCGGGTGGAGCTTTTCAGGAATCTCAGGCATATTCAAAATCTCCCTTACATCATCAATACTGTTATTTTTCATATGAAAGCCTCCTCCATCGTTAATCTCAATTTTTCTTTAATCCTTGTAAGTTTTGAACGGATTGTTGTCGGAGGTATACCGCATATTTTTGAAATCTCGACGCTTGTATACCCCCCTATAACCGACATTGAAAGAATACTTCTCGATTGCGTATCAAGCCGCTCAAGCGCGTCTTTCAGTTCCAATGTTTCAAAATTGAAATGTTCAGGATTAAGTGTGTCTTCGCAAAGTTCCGTGGTCTTGTTGGCATATTCTTTTAACTTGCGTTTAATCTTCGCATAAAGAATTTTGAACATCCACTGTTTAAATGCACATTCGTCACGGAGTTTTCCGATTGTCGCAAAGGCATCTATAACGGCGTCGCTGACCGCATCACAGGCGTCGTCTGGATTTTTAAGGCAATAAAGTGCTGTTCGGTATAAGTCTTTGTAGATTGCAGAGTACAGTCGGGCAAAGGCATTGCTGTCGCCTTTCTTTGCAAGCGATGCGTCTGTATTAAAGTCATTAGTCATTATCAATCACCTTCTTTTGAAACGTTTCATAAATAAAGTGCATTCTTTCTCTCTTTTTGTTGCAGAGGGTTAACAAGTTTGTGGAATGTTACAAATATTTATGCTATTCCACAACAAAAGCAATCAAAATTTCCGACGCTGTTCAGGCGTCGGAAATTTTAGCTTTATATAGCTTTATTTCTAAGCATTACTAAATCAAAAACGTCTAAAGTCTCATCACTGTCCATATTCGCAATAACCGCCTGTTTATCTGTCAATGCCGTCTGAGCAAGAATATGCTCCTGCAACATTGCAATATCCGTGCCGTCAACAAGACTGTCACTGTTTATATCGCCTTTAAGCGACCCTTCGTAAATAGGTCCTATGTATGACGTAGCTATAACGATATTGTCAAACCATGATTTAGTTGCGGTAGGCGTAGAAGCGCAACCGAAAGTGAAACCTACCGAGTCTATTTTCAAATCCTCAATGTCACGGAAACGCATATTACCGAAATCCATGACAGTTTCTCCGTTAATCCACGCAGTAAGTCTGCCGTCACGCTGACCCGGAGCATTGGCCTTGAGCATAAGTTCATAGCAATACCATTCGCCCAATTCAATTCTGTATATCGGTCTTTCAACGAAGCCCTCCCCGTAGTTGCCTTTTTTATAAGTCCACGGGCAAACAGTTCCGTCAGGGTAAAGATGGTCGCCGTACTGCTCGCCTCTCGGCGTTGACGGTCTTATTTCCTTATCGAACGGGCTTGGCGTTTGGCTGTTGTAACGCATATCGGGGTGGTAGGTGTAAATCATCATGTTATGACCCTCAAAAACTGTGCTCTGCGTACTTTGAAGCATTGCAAGGAATTTATTGGTACCATTTGCACATATCCCAGGACCCGAATCAGCTCCGCAATTATAATATCTTGAAGATATGCTTGCACCGTTATGATTGGATGTAGTATTGCTGATTGAGTATGACTTGTCGATTTTCTGATAATAGCGGACAAAAACAGTGTCCTGCCGCTTGTTTTCAGGCAAATTCAAATCAAGCCCCGTGTAACGTTCTATATTCTGTGCAGGCAGGTTTAACTGGAGAGACTGTTTTCCGCCGATTAGATTCTCCCTATCGCTGCTAAGGTTCATGTGGTCTTCGTTAATAGTCGACCATGCTCTGCGTAAATCGCTCATTTTACTGTAATTTTCAAAATCTTCCGCAAGTATAACTTCGGGGTCGCTTCCGATATTGAAGTCGCCCGCATATTTTGAAGCAATCCCATAATTACCGCTAGGCAGCGGATAATAAAAGTTTGTCGCAGCTGATGGGTTCACAGTGTTTAGGCAGGTTGTGGAAAGAGCAATGACGGTTGCAAGTTTCAGACAAATAAGCTTTTTCATAATTTCTGCTCCTTTACAGTTCCTTATTAAATGCAAAGGGATAGAGGCGGCGGATTTTAATCCGTCCGCCGACATAGTCGGCGAGCGTAATCTTAGGCTTTGCCTAAGATTACAAGATTTAAGATAAAACGAACTCTACGGATTAAGGTTTATATTAATTTATACTCCTTAAAGGTTAAATTTTACACTGGTTTTGCTAAGCTTTTTGTCATTAGGCAAGGATGACGACGCAGGCTTACTGGCGTAAGTCAAGGAGGAAGACGCGGCATAATGGCAAAAAGCTACAAAGACGGTGTGGATTTAACCGTTAAGGAGTATAACAGAACAGTCCGCAAACATACGCTGTTTACGAACTGTTTAAAATGGAGCGGATTACGAGGTTCGAACTCGCTACCTCCACCTTGGCAAGGTGGCGCTCTACCAAATGAGCTAAATCCGCAAATTATGCTGTTGAACCAATAATATAATGATTATATCATATAATTTTACATTTGTCAATAGTTTTTTTGAAAATTTCTTTTCAAAATTTTCTAGCCCTTATTTTCAGCTACAACGGTGATGCATTTAATTGACTATTTTTAAGAAGCTGATAAATAAAAAGGCGTTAGTCGCAAAATATGTTGACAAGCCCCATAAAATGTGATATAATGGAATCACTATAAAAGCAAAGGCGGTCATCAAAATGAATATAACGCTCAAAGATTTAATTGGCTTAACAAAAGAACTT
>Ga0209737_10003564_pt1 | contig 10848 bp, 6 predicted proteins | sample TergutCu122P3_FD_187284 | JGI IMG/M metagenome (GOLD analysis project Ga0209737, IMG submission 187284) | Cubitermes ugandensis P3 segment gut microbial communities from Kakamega Forest, Kenya - Cu122 P3 (SPAdes) (version 2) | ecosystem: Host-associated > Arthropoda: Insects > Digestive system >...
AAATGTATCCGGATACATGGGAACATTTGCTTTGATCTTTCCGAAGCTTTGCCGCAAAGTCCCGCATGCCTTTCTTCGTTAAAAACATTTTTGATTTTAAAACCTCTCTTCTAAAAAGCTCGGTATTCACTTTATCGATTTCGGTTATAACCTTTTCATTATCTTTATAAATGAAATAAATCACATCATCCTCTTTAAAGCTAAATTCGTTGACGGCATCAAACCAAGTCGTTTCATTTATCTGTGCCAGCTCCTCCTCGGTTACATCAAAAACATCACCGGTAATGACGCAGTATGTTTTGTCTACACCGTCACTAACATATTCATCGCCGGCTTTTTTCGCTTCCGCATAATCAACATACACCGAAACATCTTCATCATAAAACCCGTGCTTTTTCGTGTAAACGTTGTTATAACACTCAAATTCACTATCTTCTTTACCAAGCAGCACTCCAACTTCCAACCTGAATAATTTTGTTTTCACATCGCATCCTCCGCCTCGTATATAATTTCCAAACATATGAACTATCACTCCTTTCATCAGCCTAACCTCTGTAAATATAATGTGACTTTTATCAGAATCACAAATAAAGCTTATAGATGTTTATTTGCAAAACATAGCCATATGGGTTTATACGCAGACTAACAGGGTTTATGAGAGAAAATGATATAAACCTGCAAATTGTTCTGTCTGTCAAAATAATTTGCCGATTTCTTTTTCCGTTATTCGGATAATAACAGCAACAAAAAAAGGATCGGTCACCATCTTGAAACCGAACCTCCATTTGTTTTTCTATAATATTGATTCTTCTTACTCCACCCACTATTATTGATTTACTCTATATCTCAAAACTGTTTTTAATTTATCCCTTTCAGTTTTCCGGGCATCTGATATATAGATTTCTCTATGTGTGTCATCGTTACGGGAAAAATTATTTTCTTCAATAAACCGTTTCATCATTTCAAAGCTCTCCGTTTCATTGTCGTAATCACCGTTATGCAGCATCTGCACCGACAAGCCATCCTCTATCTCGCAGAAAAAGGCTTCCTCAAGAACGGGATGTGGCTTTTTATTATTTGCTATCTCAAAGGCTTTGTGAACCACTTCATCAGTAATAAAATCCGGTTGACGTATCATTATCGTATAAACATATGAATTTTTATCATTAACATCCGTATTCTCCCAGACACCCTCCAACGGATATACCGTATACTCATAATACCCTTCAGGAATAAAGCCCGACTTTGGCATCATCCGAACCGCATAAGCCAATGAATATAGTACACCAACCCTTTCAGAAAAGTCCTCACCATTCGGATTCCCTTTACCCTTAACTGCAAAAAACCTTTGCTTGGGAACGATCACTATCTCCGGAACCGCTTTCGGTATATATAGATTCTTTTCGTTCTTTTTCCATTCATGTTTCATCGTGTAACACCTTCCCCTGTATTTTATAATTTATTTTAGCGAGAAACCCTTGCACAGTCAAGGTAGAAAGAGCTTTCTGGTCAAAAAATTTATGATTGTCCTATTTCAATCCGTTTGCTATAATATAGTAACAAATTCTTCAATAGAATAAATAACAAATAAGGCGGTGGTTTATATGTACGATGAAAAAACAATCCGGAAGTTGAAACAGAACAATATTGCATTGGATAGTGAAAAGGTTAAGGAACGTATCTCCAGCCTATGGAAGCAGGCTGATAAAAGCACCCGAGAAGAGATAATGAAGCTTTCCACAATGTCGAAGTTTACCGTTGCTCGCACATATAAGACCGGTTCTATATCAGCGAAGATGGTCGTCGCCTTTTCTCAGGTTTGCAATGTTAATCCGAACTACTTAACCGGCGCCGCAAATGAACCTGATGTCTGTACTGACAAATTGTTAAAGGACTTCCTTACCGGTCTTGGGTATAGCTGGCTGCGTTCAAAACGAACCGACAAAAACAATGAATCTGTTCAGGATAATCCCTCCGATAAGCAGCCTATCCTACTGGTAAAAAAGAACGGAACTTCTACACCTATATCTCTGCCAAAGAAAAAGGAAACTAAGCAAGATGTTGTTGAATGTATGACAGTTGCAAAAAATGAATACTTGCATGATGAAAAAGAAACTGCTGCATGTGAATGTGAACCGGCAAATGCTAACAGTATCCTTTCGATGTCGGATGATGATGTCATGCTGCTTATTCGTTCGCTGAAGCTGAAAGCAGGGATTGGTGTAAGCAGTGCTATGTCTGCTGTTAAGGAACTGGATAACATTTTACTTACTTGAAAAAATTGACATCCCGCTCCATGCTGCTGTATTTGTATAAGAATTAAACGAGGTAAACTCCTATTATGATGATACAGGGATCCATAAAACTATTCTTTGGTTTTATTATTGTAACCGCTATTATATACATACCAACCTTTTTTATCCTAAAGAAGAAAGAAGAATCATTCTTGTTTGGATGTTGATTATTGGGCTGATTGTTTATAAAGTATTACTTTAAGAGAGGGTGCGTAAGAGTGATGGAATTTATATTCGTTGGTATTGGCGGGTTCATAGGGTCATGCTTACGGTTTGGATTTAATAAAACCTCAAACTACTTCTGTTTATCGTTCCCCTTTGGCACGTTATTTTCTAATGTCATTGCCGGATTGGCGGTCGGATTTATTATAGGACTGGAACATCAATCTTTTGTTATATCGCCTAAAACGAAATCTTTTTTTACCACTGGACTACTCGGTGGATTGAGTACCTTTTCAACTTTCAGCATGGAGACGGTTAATATGTTTGGCGAGGGCAGATACATAGCAGCTTCCGGAAACATCATTTTGAATTTAGGACTGAGTCTGCTTTTCGTGGTCATCGGCATGTCTCTTGCACGGGTGCTACTTAAAGCTGATTAAACGAAGATCCGCTCAGTGTATGAGTAGACCTGTTTAATTTGCCTTATTGTTTCAGAAGGGTTTGAGCAAACAGGTGAAAAATTGCAACCATATTTGTTTGCGTATTTCAGCTACATAAAGAATCAAACACCTCATATACCTCTGGCAGTTCCTTTTTCAATGAAACAGGTTTCATTTTTATGTTGTTATAAAAGCAATGCTGTGTTTTCCCCGTAGTACGAAGCTCTCCGGTATCTGCATCGGTAATCACATAGTTTACTGTCATTCTTGAATTTTTCAATTCCGATATAGACATATTAATTTGTACGCAGTCACCAAAACGAACCATTGATTTATATTCACAGGAAACATCCAGTATTGGAAAGTCGATTCCTTTTTCCGCAATCTTTTTATACCCATGCCCGATTTGTTCCATAAAATCTGCTCTCGCTTCTTCAAACCAGCGGATATAATTTGAATGGTGAATGATTCCCATTTGATCCGTTTCATAAAAATGCGCTTTTTTTATATATGGCTTGATAGTAAATATAGTTTTATCGTCATTGTCCATATTTCTCACTACCCTCCGTTAAAACTATTATCATCACAGAAAATCAAGTATCCTTATTTTTTTCTTATCATTTATGTCTTTTTATCTTTTTGGTCGTTGTCTTTTCAAATGCTTCTTCTCTGATTGTAAATTCCGCGATTCGCTTATATAGCGGCATCTGCTTATTTATAGACTTGATTTCTTTATCAATTAAATCATGCAGCTCACTGCCGGAAAGAGAAGTCTTGCCTTTTTCCTCAAGTTCTTCCTGATCCACAACAACCTCGGCACAAACCTTTGTTTCACCATTTTCAAGCTCCACTCCTTTAATCAGGGATTCAAGGATATACGGAGAATTGTTCAGGTACGCCTCAACTTCTTCCGGGAAAATGTTCTTTCCGTTTTTGGTAACGATGACATTCTTCTGCCTTCCGGTTATGTAAAAATAATCATCTTCATCTTTATAACCAATATCCCCTGTATATAGCCAGCCGTCTTTCAAAACTTTATTCGTGGCTTCATCATTTTCATAATACCCAAGCATAATGTTCCCACCCCTTGCCCGCAGCTCTCCGATGCCGTTCGCATCCGGGTCGTGTATCTCAACCTCCATTCCGGGAAGAGCTGGGCCGATAGAGGCATGATTGTATTTATCCAGTCTGTTCACGGAAATGATTGGGGAGGCTTCGGTCAGCCCGTACCCTTGCCTTATCGTAACCCCCATAGCCTCAAACCCTTTTGCCACATCAGGGTTCAATGCGGCGGCACCCGATACAATTAAACGAACATTCCCTCCGATAGATTTATGAACATCCTTAAAAATCTTTTTTGAAACATCCAATTCAAATGCTTTTCTCAGAAAATTGCTCACAGGCATTGCTGTTTTAAGCAAATACTTTTTCGCAATACTTTTTTCAACGGTTCTGATTATTTTTTTATACAGATTTTCTAATATGAGCGGAACGGCAAATAATACAGTAGGATTTACTTCCTGCAAATTTTTAGCAATGGATTTCATGCTTTCGGCAAAACTGATTCTGCCGCCGCCGAATATGATTGTTAAGAAACCGCAGGTACATTCATAGGTGTGATGCAGCGGTAGGATTGATAAAACACTGTCTTCCGAACCTAAATACAAAAGCTCAAGCACATGGCGTATATCAAAGATGATATTGGAATGCGAGAGCATTACTCCTTTGGCGAGATCGGTTGTTCCCGAAGTGAAAACTAAAATACCGAGAGCATTCGGATCAATCACAGCATCAAGAAAAGAGGCATCTCCATTCTCTATTAACTGAGTGCCTTCTGAAACAAGGGTTTTTAAGGTATCCATGCAAATAAGCCTTTTTAAATCCGGGCAAGAGTCTAACAGTTTATTAACAACAGGCTCCAGCTTCTTCGAATAAACAATGGCAGAGGCTTTTGAACGGGTCAGCAGGTTTATGATCTCATTTTCAGGCAGTTCTTTGTCTAAAGGAACGATAACACCAACACCGCACACAACCGACATATATGTCAAACACCATTCATAAGAGTTTTCTCCGATAACCGCTATCTTTTCATTTTTCATTCCATTTGAAACAAGATATGTTCCCAGCGCGTTTACTTCGGCTTCAAACTGTTTATACGTTATTCCGTGATACGATCCGTCTTTCTTTACATAAAATGCGTCTTTTTCCGCATATGTCTTTGCTACTCTCCGAAGGGCATCTCTGAGGTCTGTTGCTTCCGGTATTTCTTCCCTTACCCCTTTTGGACTTAATGGTTTGTAAATAGTCATGTTTCCTCCCCTTTCGCCGTATAACGGCACTTCCGCTGTTAATGATGTCAGTTGTTTTAGCAAAGCGGTAGCATATTGTTTTCCATTTTCGCAAATCGAATAATATGTCCATTTATGTGCTTTTCGCGCTGTTACGATTCCGCTTTCCAATAATATTTTCATGTGATGTGAAAGTGTAGACTGCCCCACACGGACTTGCTCCAGTAATGCTCCGGCACATTTTTCTCCGCTTTGTAAAAGCTTTAAAACCCTGAGTCTTGTTTCATCGCAAAAAGCCATAAACACCTTAGCGTTATTAGCATATTCATCCAATACCCATCACCTCATATCTAAATTATTCGATATGATAGTATCATGTGTTGTCTTTCTTGTCAAGAAATTTTATTTTTTCGATAACAGACAGGTGAGCAGTAATATAAAAACAACACAGGAAAACTTTACCTCAGCGTACCGCTACTTAATAAGCACAAAAACATAAACATGGAGCTAAACAATACAACGAATATATAAAAGCCATAATAAAAAATGATTGCATTAAGCGGTAATTTTTGATATTCTGTAGAAGTGAAAATGCTTGTAAACGAAGAAAATAAAATAATAAGTGTTTTTTGTCACAAAACAGAACAAAACCGGGTTATAGTAGTATAGGGATATATTCCTGTCAAAATAAAATGGAGGTATCACAATGAAAAAGAAGATTTTAGCGGTTATTTTAGTTTCAGCGTTATCATTATCAGTTGTTTCGCATCTGCCCGCAAGTGCAGCAAGTAAAAAAAAAATAAAGCTAAACAAAAAATCAATAACATTGAATATTGGTGGAAAATCAACGATTAGGGTTACATCAAAATCAAAAGTGAAATGGAAAACGAGTAATAAAAGGATCGCTGTTGTTTCTGAAAAAGGAATTGTAACAGCAAAGGCGACAGGGAACACTAAAATAACAGCTTACCAAGGAAATCAAAAAGCTGTTTGTGCGGTCAAAGTAAATGATACCGTTAAAAACAGCAACTTATCAAAAGAAACACCTGCACCGACAGAAACACCCGGTAACTGTGGTTGTCAATGCGGAGGATGTTGCCACATTTCACCGACACCTGTTCCTGTTCAAAAACCTACCTCACCACCTATAATCGGCTCCATGTCAATGGAAGCAAATTATAACGCCGCTGCAAATGAGGTATATATAAAAATAGCAAACGGGACAAATGATTATGTTTACGCAGGATATTATTTTACTTTAGAAAAGTTTGCGAATAACTCATGGAATAATGTACCTTTCAAAGATGGTGGAGGTTGTTTTCCAGATGGATTTATGCGTATTGACCCATATGATAATTGGCTGCAAACAATAGCGTTAAATAACTATTTTGAGCCTCTTAACAACGGTAAATATAGAGTAATGTGGTCAACTCCTGCTTTAAATGCGGAGTTCACTATAACAGATAAAAAAGAACCGTCAATAGGCAATGGCATTCATGTTCCTTTCAATATAGGCTTTAATAAAAATATTTATGGTAGTGGTGAAAGCAACTTTGCAAAGATAGCCCGGTCATTATCCGAGTTGAAAACTATCTATGACAATGACATAAATCAAAATAAAAAATATGATGATTGTAACTACTTATCTGCATATCAAGAACTTGGAGAAACGTATTTTAACGAAAAGGCTATTATTGTAATTGCTATTCCTGACAGCCAGGGGATTGAAAAAGCAACAGTAACATTATCGGAAAGAATAGGTAAAACCCTTAATATAGGTGTAGAGATAAAGCGAAACGATAACGATGTTATGTCAAACTGGTACATAGTGCTTGAAGTAAACAAAACCGCTATTGCCGATGTAAACAATGTGAATTTATGTGAAACAACCTCGCCTGTTAGCCAGCAGCTCCAATGATTTCAAGACTGTTTTCCTGTAGGGTATCATTAACCAGGAAACACAAATGATACCCTTACAGAAATAAAAGGTTCTACTTTTTCAAAATTTTGAGCATTATCAGCACAAAAAAGCGCGGTGCTTTACTTAAACAGATAAAACACCACGCTTCTTTTTGTTGCTGCTTATTTTACTTTTTTACTTTTAATGTAAATGATTTCCTCTTGCCGCCTACTGTAACAGTGATTTTACACTTACCTTTTTTAAGTGCGGTTATTCTACCCACCGCGTCAACCCTTGCGGTTTTCTTTTTACTACTTTTCCATTTATAAACCGCTCCGGTTTTCCCGGTAGCGTTCTTCGGTTTCAATGTGGCGATGAGGAACTTTGATTTGCCGACTTTCATTGCCTTTGTAGTTTTCTTCGCAATAGTAACCTTTTTAACCTTAACCGCTTTTTTCAGAACAAAAACTGTCAGTTTTGCTTTCTTTCCGAGAACAGTAACGGTAACTGTTGTTTTTCCCGGTTTAACTCCCCTCACAACACCTTTTTGCGTTACTTTTACAATAGACTTCTTTTTACTATTCCATTCTAAAGTGACCTTTTCACCTTTAGCAGTATATGCGATTGCCGGAACTTTTATCTTTTTACCTCTTGCGATATAAAGATTTTTCTGCGGCATTTTTACTCTTAATACGTTCGGTGTAGGTTCAGGAGATGTTGTACCGCCACCCGTTCCTGTTGGGGTTGGGGACGGTGTATTTGCATCTGTTCCTCCCGTTCCTGTTGGTGTCGGCGTAGGGCTGCTGCCTGTACCTGTTTCTGTCGGAGTTGGTTTCGGGGCAGTTGTCGGTGAGGCTGTTGGAGCTGCGCTTATAACAATGGATAACGCTTTCGTATTGCTACTCACACTGTTTGTTGCCTTAACGGTGAAATTAAACGTACCGCTTGTTGTCGGTGTTCCTGAAATCACGCCATCCGTTGAAAGACTTAATCCCCCTGGTAAAGTGCTGCCCATATCAAGAGTCCATGTAATCGGTGAGGTTCCGGTTGCTGTCAATGTTTGATTATAAACCGTTCCCACTGTTCCCCCCAGCAGGGATGTTGTTGTGACCGTAGGAGCAACAGGCGTTGCCGTAACACTCAGCGTAAAACTTTGTGTCGCGTTTGGTGATATGCCGTTGTTAGCTGTCACCGTAAAGGTATAGCTTCCTACTGCGGTACTCCCGGTTATTGTGATAAGTCCTGTACCGCTGTTAATGGTTACGCCGGACGGTTGCCCTGTCAAGCCGTAGGTGATGGGCGTTGTACCGTTAGCTGTTACTTGGAATGTGCCGCCCGTGCCGTTTACTACCGATGTATTATTCGCGGAGGTAATCGTAGGAGCGACAGCAGCCGCCGTAACCGCAAAGCTCGCGGAAACCATTGCGCTTGCGCCGTCCGTTCCGCTGATAGTGATCGTTTCGTTATGGTTATCGACCGCCAATCCCGCTTTCGGGCGTACCGTAAAGGTCGCCGTACCGCCTGCGGTAAGGGTGGTGGTCGATAACGCCCCGATGTCGTATTTTGTGGATGTGGGCTGTGTGAGCGTTACCGTTCCCGTTCCGGTATTTGTAATCGTCACGGTCTGCGCCGCCGGTTGCGTGTATGGTGTCACCAGAGAGCCAAAGGAAGTCAGCGTTGACGCGCTGATCGTCTGCGGTAAATTTTTATAAGTCGCCGTGACCGTAACCGCCTTTGACGGCATTATAAATTTCGCATTCACGCTTGTCGGGTTGTCAAAAATCACGCCGTCCGAAGTTGTCCATTTATCAAATGTTTTGCCTGCCGGAGCGGTGCCCGCCGTAATGTTGACCGTTGCGCCCGGCACATAGTTGCCACTGCCCGTGCCGCCGTTTACCGTAGCTTGATATGTTATATCCTTATAAGTCGCCGTAACCGTAACCGCATTGTCCGGCATCAGAAAATAAGTGTTCTCGTCCGCCGGATTGTCAAGGGTTATGCCGCCCGCGTCAACTATCCATTTATCAAAGACCTTGCCCGGAGGAGCGGGATCAGCGAAAATAGCAGGCCACTCACCATCGGCGTATTCGTATGCTTCGACTAACTCGTATGTCTCAAGGTCGAATTTTTTGCTCGTGCCGTTGTTTACGGTAAGGGTGTTGGTCGGCAGATCATAATAGGTCGCCGTAACCTCAACCGCCCCTGTGGGCATTATGAAGGAGGTTTTTTCGCTGTATTCATCGTCAAAGGTTACACCGCCGGAGTTGACGACCCACTTGTCAAAGGCTTTCCCCGGCATTGGGGCGAACGCCGTAATATAAACCGTGGAGCCGGGCAAATACTTCACCCAACCGCCCGTGCCGTTGTTTACCGTGACGTCGTAGAGCGTATCGACTCCTTTATAATAAAAAGTCGCTATGACCGTAGTATCAAATGCTGGCATGAGCAGCCGGTTGTTATTAATGCTTATTCCGTCGGGAGATACCCAACGCAAAAAGTCCGTCGGCCCGGAGATTGGGTACGAATTATTCCAGAGATAGACCAAAGAACCCACCTCAAAGACGCCTGTGCTTTGACCTATGGTGTATACATCATCGTAGTCGTCGCTGCATACGCCGTAGACTACCGTGAGGGTAAAGGTTGGCGCGTCCTTATAAACCGCCGTAACTTTGACCGGCTTCCCCGGCATTTTGAACGAGGTGTTCATGCTGTTTGCGTTATCAAAGACCACGCCGTCTTTGGATTCCCACTTATCAAAGGCTTTACCCGACACAGGAAGATCCGCCGAAATATCGATAGTCTTGCCCTCCCAAAAGCTTCCGGAGCCCGTGCCGCCCTCCACCGTAACCGCGTAGGTGGGTAATTTCTTATATTTCGCGTCAACCACCACCGCCTTCGCCGGCATTACAAATGTAGTGCTTTCGCTGTATTGATCGGCAAATGTCACGCCGTATATCGAGTCCCATTTATCAAAAACCCAGCCCGCCGGTGCGGGGTTCACCGTGATGCTGACCGTGGCACCCGCCCAGTAAAAACCGGCGCCTGTACCCCAGTTTACTGTAGCATAGTAAGTGGGTGCGTTCTTATATGTCGCCGTGACCGTGACATTCCTGCCCGGCGTCGGCATTGTAAACGAGGTGCTGGCGTTTGCCGCGTTGGCGAAAATTACGCCGGGGTCAGTACAAGTCCATTTGTCAAAATCCTTCCCCGGAATGACATCCGCCGTGATGTTGACCTTTGCGCCCGGCACATAACCGCCGCTGCCCGTGCCGCTGTTTACCGTAACGGCGAATTGAGCGGGGGGTAAATCCACATAAGCCGCTGTTACCGTAACCGCCTTTGCCAGCATGGTGAATGAAGTGGAAGGGTTGAACGCGTTGGCAAAGAGTACGCCGTCGGGAGATGTCCAATTATAGAACATTTTACCCGCCGGAGCGGCGTTGGCCGAAATATTGACCATTGTACCCGCCTCGTATTTACCGCTGCCCGTGCCGTTGGTGATTCTGGCGTTGTAGGTGGGAGCGCCGGTGGGAATTTTTACCCAAACTATGCTTTCGGTGGCGCTGTCGGCATATTCAAGGTAACCCGGCTTGGAAAGCGACGGCACCCCTTCGCTCTTTTGCATATCCTTAGAGCCGACACAGACATATACCGCGCCGGGCAGAACGTCGATTGTGCCGTTAACGGTAACGTGCGCCTCGTATGCCTGTACGCCGATACATGTACTGTCGCCGTAGGGGAGTGATATATTTCCGTGAACCGTA